>OIXX01000854.1_pt1 | contig 13895 bp, 9 predicted proteins | sample 1588161 | NCBI WGS metagenome assembly OIXX01 (sample SAMN03283274) | human gut metagenome | biome: human-associated habitat; material: feces | host: Homo sapiens | place: Peru | collected 2012
TGGCAAAACTCATGATGGTTCCGGCAATGGCGCAAGCCCAGATAAAGATAAAAAGGCTCCATCCCCAGTAACCCTGTTCGCGCATGGCTATGAGCGTGATAGGGGAGTAGGAACCGGCAATATGCCAGTAGATGGCGGCATGATCCCATTTGCGCAGACGTTCCTTCCACTTGCTCCAGGCGGAAATGGCATGATAGGTGGTGGAAGCGATGTATGACATGAGCATACCGAAAAGATAGAGGATGATGCCCGCTGTGGCCCAACCATTGTGCTGCGTGAAACACCAATAGAGGAAGATGATGCCCACGATGACACCCAGCAGGATGCCTCCGGCATGAGACCAGGAGTTCCAGAGTTCCTCCTTATGGTTGAAATGAATTTTGAGTTTCATATTGCTTAATTATGTTTTTATCTTTAATACCCTGTTTATTTCTATTGCTTTTATATCTTGTATTCGTGGACAAAATTAGTATTATTATCTGAAATGCACAAACTTTTTTTCATAAATCTTCTCAAGAGATGATTTCGCATCTCTTTCCTATTGATTTTTCTTTGCTTTATTTATCAATTTCTTGCCCTTTTCTGCTTTCTCCTGAAAATAAATCAAAAAAGTATTGGTATGTATTGCTCTTTTTTATATTTTTGCATTCGAAAACAGAAGAAAATCTCTCTACTGCACTCCGACCGTATCCGTGCCAAATATAAAGATGTAGTTATCCAGTGCTGTGCGAGTGGTGGTAGAGCCAACTGGGGAACCAGCTATTTCTTTCCAGCCATCGCTATGGCAAGCCATATCTCTGCGGTTCCTAATCATACCGTCTTCCGTACCACTTCCTTGAAGTATCGTATTGATGTGGCGATGAGTGGTCGTCTGGGTATGGAAATCCAGCCTAAGAATATGACTGATGAGGAGAAGGCGCTTTGCAAGAAAGCCATTTCTGAGTATAAGGAAATTCGGGTATGTGTTCTTACCTATTTGAATATAGACAATACTGATATTTCTGTTCTTGTTAAAACATCGTCTAAGACGATAAGTAATGCGAGAAAGAAAGCAAACAGGAAATTGGTTGGTGATGATAGTGCTTCTACATTAGACGAAAATCTATTGAAATTTTAAGTGAAAGTCCACCAAAGGATACGTGATGTATTTTTGGTGGATTATTTTTTATCTCAAAATTTGCATACTTGTATTTTTTTTCTTAATTTTGCTGCCGAACTTTAATTCTATTAAAATAATAATAGTATTATTTTGATATTGCTGTTGTTGCCTTGTAAACAATTAAAGGTGGCAGTACAGAAACAAAAAGTAATGATTGAACTCCTAAAGATTCTGTCTATGAGATTTAGTTTATTTTTGATTTTCAGCGTCCTATTTTCTATTTCTGCATCTGCTCGGGAGCAGGAACTTTGGATATGGAAGAAAGTTTTCAACATCTTCACTAAGGAGCCAGTCTTGAACGCCAAGGTGGATTTGTTGTCTGAAGACAGCACTCTCATTGCTACGAGCTTCAGTAATGCCATCATCAATGGCAAGAAGTGCGCTGCCATGTTTATTCTTAAAAAACCAGGCAAATATATTTTTCATGCCTCACATCCTGATTATGAAGATGTTTACGAGAGTTTTGAAATAGAGAAATTTTACAAAAAAGAGAGGTCAAGAATCTTGAGAAAGCCTTTGTATATGCAGCGTAAATATCCTAAACCGCGCTCCTTGGACGAAGTGCAGCAGTTGGAAGATGTTGTGGTGAAGGCAACAAAAGTAAAGTTCTATATGAACAAGGATACCTTGGTCTATAATGCGGATGCTTTTAACCTGCAGGAAGGAAGCATGCTGGATGACTTGATAAAGCAACTTCCTGGTGTCACAATGAACAACTATGGTCAGATTTCCGTCAACGGCAAACTCGTGGATGAAATGCTGCTCAATGGCAAGGCTTTCTTCAATCATGACCGCAAGCTAATCCTTGACAACCTCCCGTCGTTTATGGTCAATCACCTAAAAGTTTACGATAAGCGAACAGACTTGCAAGAGCTGAGAGGGGACAGCGTTGGTCCGAAGTTGTATGTCATGGACATCGGCTTGAAACGAAAATACCAAACTACTTGGCTTGCTACCATAGAGGGAGGATTGGGAAGTGACGACCGCTTCCTTGGGCGGTTGTTTGCCTTGCGTTTGACACCACGCTCAAAGATTTCCGCCTTTGCTAATTTCAATAATTTGAATGATGAGAGAAAGCCTGGAAACAATAGTGATTGGTCACCTTTGCAACAGCCTGTAAATGAGACGACGATACGGACGGCTGGCATCGATTATGCCATAGAGTCAAAGGAGGGCGTGTTTTCGACAGATGGTAATGTCTCATTTTCCAGCAAGCGCATGACGAATGAAAGCCGAACAATCCGCGAGAGTTTCCTTACGAGTGGCAATACCTTTGGCAGAGGTTTGTTGACCGGTCTTGTTCGTGACGTGCGTGTAGGCACCCAGCATCAGTTTACATGGATAACTCCTGCTTACACTTATATCCAAGTAAAACCTCGTTTTTCCTATCATAAGTTCAATCGGACCGGTACTCAGGCATCAATCACGCTCTTGGAAAATAAGTTTGACTTATGGGGAAAAACGTGGATGGACAGCATCGCATCGCCTTTGGGTAATACTCTGTTGAAAGAATATGCCATCAACCACCTCCTGGTAGATACCCGAGGGGATGGGTGGGATTGGCAAGGAGGGATTGACTATGGTCAATTCTTAGGGATACCGCACCGTTCCGATCATTCGATATCTTTCGGTGGCTCCTATCAATATGACAATGCCGAGAGTAATAGCTTTGACCATTACAGGCTTGATTATGTGAAGAAGGGAGAGATGGATTATCGCAACCGTTTTGATAAGGTGAAGAATTCGGGTTATCAAGTTTCCGCTCGGATAGAAGAAAGTTGGGATATTGTCAACGCTTCGTCACAAATTTTTCGCTTAGAGACAAGCTATAGCTTTGGCTTGTCGCATCGCAATACCACAAGAAACCTGTATTTACTGAACCAACTGACAGGTTGGGGAGTTGACACTGGACATTTTCTTGGCGAGTTACCTTCCGTTCAGGAGTTGGAACTTGCATTGGATCATTCCAACAGCAACCGCACCTGTTCAGATGTGCAAACCCATACACCTCAGTTGGGAGTGTATGCGGAGAGGAAGGTAAGCGACTCCTTGTTGCATGTAATCATGATTAAGTTTCCTCTTGGTATCAAGAGGTCTGAACTGAAATATGCCAGTGCTATGGCGGATACGACCGTTCATCACACAGATGTGCTGTTCATGCCATCCTTGACTTATTCCATGCAGGGAACTCCCCGAAGAGGGCGGTATGATCTATCTGTCAACTATAACTTGAGTGTCAATGTTCCTTCCTTACTATATTGGGTGAACAGAACAGACAATAGCAATCCCCTGTATATCGTGCAAGGAGCAAAGAGTTTAAGGAACGAGCAGGTACATAACTTTTCCGTTACTTGGCGACAGACTTTGCCTGGACAAAGAATATACCATGTGGGAACGTTGTTTGCTATACATCGAAACTCATTGGCAATGGGGCAGTCATATAATCTCTCCACAGGTGTGCGAACGGTGACTCCAACTACGGTCAATGGAAATTGGAATACCAGTCTCTACAGTGGTTTATCCTTGCCATTGTTCCGTGACAGACAGGTAATGCTGCAGTGGGACAATGCCGTGAATTTCTGGCACAAGGTGGATCTTCTGAGTGACAGCCAACATCCAACGTCGCAACGCAGCTCCGTCAGCTCTCTCTACTTCGAGGAGACCTTGAAACTGAGCTATCGTCCCACTTCAAAGTTTGGCATCGGCTTGAAGTCAGGTGCCCACACGCAGCACTCTACCAGCAGACGAGAAGGGTTTGAAAACATCAGTATCTGTGACTTTGATTATGGCGCAACCCTTCAGTGGCAACTTCCTTTCAAGTGGCAGGTGTCAACCGACTTAACGATGTATAGTCGGCGTGGTTACAATGACAGAGAGATGAACACGGACGAACTGGTCTGGAACGCCCGGTTGACAAAGACATTCCTGAAAGGTCGCCTGGCTTGTATGTTGGATGCCTTTGACATCTTAGGCAATCTGTCTAATGTCCGCCGCTCAATAGATGCTTTTGGTCGTACGGAAGTATGGCATCATGTTACACCCCGTTATGCCATGTTGCACATAGCATATCGCTTCAATAAACAACCTAAAAAATAAAATGAAATGAAACCAAGTATTTATAATTTTGTCTTTGACAATGGTAGCAATTACCTTCTTTACAATGCTGCTTCCGATGAGATTATTGTCATGGGAGAAGAATTGTATAAACTTTATACAGAAAACCTTAATGACATAGCAAACATTCAGTGTCATCATCCTAAGTTTTACGATTACCTTCTAAGCAAGGGGGCTATCGTGGATGACTCTTGCTCGGAGAGCGATTCCGTTATAGCAAGGTGGAAGGCAAATGAAGTCAATGCCAATACTTTTACAATAACAATCAATCCGACAATGGACTGCAATATGTCTTGTTGGTATTGTTATGAGAAACGAAACGTCAAGACTAAGATGGACCAAACCGTGGCTGACAGTGTGCTGGCATTGATTAAAAACATTTGTGTTTCGGTCAATGATTATGAAACTATACTACTCTCTTTCTTCGGAGGTGAGCCAATGCTATATTTTGATGAAATAGTATTTCCTCTTATAGAGAAAGCTCTTGAAATCTGTAAGGTCAATGGGAAAAAGCTAAGAACTCATTTTACAACAAATGGTTTTTTGGTTTCCAAAGAACGATTGGAAAAAATGGGGAAAATGTCAATACCGTTGTCTTTCCAAATTACACTTGACGGTAATTCCGCTGTGCATGACAAGAATAAGGTTGTGATAGGCAGTGGCGGCACATACCAGCGAACAGTTTCCAACATAAAGGTATGTTTGGAAATGGGAGCTTTAGTTATAGTACGCCTAAATTTCACAGAGGCCAGCCTCCCGTATTTTATAGATGTGTTAACTGATTTTTCTGATGTGGATGTACGTCTCAAAGAGAAAATGAGTTTTAACTTTCAGCGTATTTGGCAAGATAGCTCTACCATTTCTGATGAAGATTTGCGTATGCAAGTGAGAAACATGGAAAAGTCTTTTGGCGACCAAGGCTTCAGAATAGCTCCTTACTCTTCGAATACTTTTGGACGATGCTATGCCGATATGGAAAACTCCATAGTGGTAAACTATGATGGTAATGTCTTTAAATGCACAGCAAGGGAATTTATTCCACAAAATAGAGAAGGAATAATTTGTGCTGATGGTAATATCCACTGGGACAATAAGCATTCTGATAGAAAGCAGATTGCATACGGTAGCGATAATTGCCAGAAATGCCGAGTCTTTCCTTTATGTCATGGAGGATGTAGCCAATGTAAGTTGGAATCAGAAAACGGCGGTAAAGGTTGTCTGAAAGGCTTGTCTGCTTCGGAGAAATTACAATTGGTGCAGAATCGTATCCAGGACATTCTGCTATTGTATAATTGTCAGTCTAAAATGAAGAAAGTATGAAACATGGAATCCTTCTTATCGCATACCACAATATTGAACATGTCGTCAGATTTATCAATAAGTTTGACGATGACTTTCGTGTATTTATTCATTGGGACAAAAGAAGTCCATTGTCAGCCGATGAGCGCAACCTGCTTATGCGGTCAGGAAAGGTTGCCTATATAGGACAAGAGCATCAGGTAAATTGGGCAAGCTTTGGCATAGTTCGTGCAACCTTAACGCTTTGCAAGGAGGCTTTGAAGTATGAGAATATAGATTATATGCACCTTGTAAGTGATGCGGATTATCTTGCGACAGACGTATCTACAATAAAAAGCTTCTTTGAGACCCATAATGGAATTAATCTCTTAGACTACGAGAAATTTCCAGTGAAGGCATGGAACGAGGGTGGCTATGACCGGGTGAAGTTCTATCATAGGTTGGAAAAATACAACATAAGAGTTGATGTGAATGATGAAAACAAATATTTAGGCGAAATTGCTGAGCAAAGGGAAAAAAATCAATTCAAGCCATTGCCACCATATGACTTATATGGTGGTTCTGCCTGGTGGAGTCTGACAAGCGATTGTGTAAAATACTTGGTAGGGCATGAAAAGGAGATTACGGAATACTTTGTAGATACAATGTTTCCCGACGAGTCCTTTGCCCAAACAATAATTATGAACAGTTCTTTTGCCGCTACAGTGATCAATGAAAATAAGCGCTATATATATTGGCCCAAAAAGCATGGAAGCACCCCTGCCATCTTAGACATGGAGGATTTGGTTCCAATAATTAAGGCTAACGATTTTTTCATCCGTAAAGTGGATCCTGTGATATCCGGCAAACTCTTGGATGCATTGGATGAGGCGGTTGTCGATTATGGGGATTGTATACAAAATACCAAGACTATGTCGATTGGAGAATTGGTGGACAAAGTGACGGCTTTAGTTGACAGCAAACATGAAGGTGGACTTTTGATGGGAAATGCGGGAGCCTTGGTTTTTATGGGAGAGGCTTTTCGCTTAGGAATTGTCTCTCAAGATGCCGTAACTCTTGTATTAGAATCTGTCCTTAAAGAGTTTGATAGCATAGACTATGATTCATACGAGTGTGGTAGGCTTGGCATTGTTGTGGGGCTTGAACATTCCTTTAAATCACTGACAGGCATTTATGCACAAAATATAGTTGATGACTTAGACAAGATTAATCTGGTCATAGTGAATAGTGTCTTGAATTATGTAGGAGAAGGCATTTCTGCATATATGTACAAGTTGTGCAAGATTTATTTCATGGCAAGAAAGCATGGTGGAAGACTCTCAAAAATAGACTCTTCCGCATTGGATGTACTTGATAAAATGGAGGTTAATACCCCAAATGGTACTGATAAAGTTGTAAAAAACACTAATAACTGTGGCTTATTAGGATGGGCAGGCATAGGACTTGAAGTCCTGAGTAAAACATATAACCAAGAAAATATAGAATGGATGTATCTCATATAGTGAAAAAGTGGACATTCCCATTTGTACGCCAGTTTGACCAGATGGATTGTGGACCAGCATGCATTAGTATGGTGGCAAGGCATTATGGAAAAATCTTTCCGTTGTCGTACCTCCGTAGTCTTTCTTGTTTGAGTAGGAAGGGGGTCAGTATTGCTGGTATACGAAGAGCATTGCGAGAGATTAAAATGGAGTCGGCTTCCTTTGAGATGTCTTTGGAGCAATTGCGAGAAAACTGCCCTCTTCCTGCGATTGTGCATTGGGAGCAAAACCACTTTGTTGTGCTTTATGCCATATCAAAATCACGAGTTGGTGGTAAGTATAAGTATCATGTAGCTAATCCTGCGTATGGTAAGCATAGAATGAATGAAGAGGAGTTCTGTAGGGGATGGGTGAATGGTTGTAAGGGAATCGTGATAGCAATGGAGCCTTCTGATGACTTCTTTTCCCAAAAATCAATACGGGATACTCATAGCTTCTATGCCTTTGCGCATAAGTATATCTGGACTTTCAAGCATGAATTGCTACAGCTGGCATTAGGCTTGCTTGCTGGTACAATGTTGTCCCTCGTAGCTCCATTCTTGACACAGGCTGTTGTCGATAATGGTATTATGCAACGTGATATAGGGGTAATTACGGCGATACTCCTCGCCCAGCTATTCTTGTTTTTTGGCTCGTTCTCCATGGGGATTGTCAGTAGTTGGGTTACTTTGTATATGGGTACAAAGATCAACATTAACATCTTGTTTGATTACCTTAGTAAGCTACTGAAACTTCCGATATCTTTTTTCGAGACGAAAAGTGTCGGAGACTATAGCCAAAGAATCGCCGATCATGGTCGTTTACAGAGTTTTACGACCCAGATGTCTTTGGACACAGCATTTTCCATATTGTCTGGTAGCATTCTTCTGGTCATCATAGGATATTATAGTATGTTTATTCTTGCCGTCTATCTTTCCCTGACGGCATTGAGTGCAATATGGATGAGCTATTTCTGGAACAAGAGAAAGGCTTTGGACTATGAGGTGTTCAAATTGGCATCGAACAACCAAAACAAGATGTATGAAATGATGAGTGGAATTATTGACATCAAAATCAATTCATATAGTGAATACAAGGTCGCCGAGTGGAAGGGCTTGCAGGATGCGATGTATCGGATGAGCCAAAGGGCATTGAAGTTAGGACAAGTTCAAAATACAGGTTACACAATGATAGGACAGTTTAGGAACATCATTGTGACGTTTTGGATAGCTCTGGAGGTTGTACATGGTGACTTGACCCTTGGTATGATGATGAGTATATCCAGTATCATAGGTCAGGTGAATGGTCCTCTGTCACAACTCATAGGTTTTCTGCAGCAGTTTCAGGATGCAAAAATTAGTTTGGAGCGTTCACAAGAGGTCTTGCTTTGTCCGAATGAGGATAATGATAACTTGGATGAACTTAGGGGGAATGAGCCTGTTGATATTTGGGTAGAAAATGTGTCTTTCCAATATAATGACACGGTGGGAAGTCCTGCTTTGGAAAATGTGTCTTTCTCAATCCCCGCTGGGAAGACTACCGCTCTCGTTGGAGAGAGTGGTAGTGGAAAGACAACTCTAATGAAGCTGTTGCTACGGTTTTATGCTCCAAGTACAGGCAATATATTATTTGGAAATGTTGCCTGTGGAAAACTGAAGGCTGAGTCTATTAGAAAACAAATGGGAATTGTAATGCAAGAGAATTTTATATTTAGTGACACGATAAAGCAAAACATCATATTGGGTGAGATATATGATGAGCAAAAAATGAAAAAGGCTATAGAAATGGCTTGTCTCGGAGATTATATAAAGAAACTCCCACTTGGTATAGAAACGAAAATAGGAACAGATGGGACAGGTGTAAGTGGTGGTGAAAAACAACGCATCATGATAGCTCGTGCCATATATAAAAATCCCTTGTATTTATTATTGGATGAGGCTACAAGTTCTTTAGACGCAGAGAATGAGAGAAATATTACAGAAAATCTTTCCCGGGAATTTCATGGTAGGACGATGCTGGTTATAGCACATAGACTTTCAACTGTAAGGGATGCTGACAATATAATCGTGTTGCGACATGGGAAAGTCGTGGAAACTGGCAACCACAAGGAACTTGTTGGACGGAAAGGGTATTATTATGAATTAGTAAAGAATCAATTGGAATTGGCAAAGGAATAGTTATGAGATATATGTTACGTTACGGCATGTCGGTCATTCTTCTGGTATTGTTTGCTTTTATGGGCTATGTGCTGAATGCAATAGAAATTGACAATAAGGTTACTGTTGATGTTATTATGGAACATGATGGTAATTTGTACTGCTATGTACCTAATGGTATTACGATGGGTAAGCATGTTGTTGTGCAGACTACAGATGGAAAGAATCTATCCTTTTCTTTCGAAAGACAGCAAGTCTATAAAAATTATACGGTTTATGTTCTTGAATCTGATTCTACTATGCAATTTCCCAACGAAAGTGATAGAAAAATTAGTGGAACTGTAAAAATTGGAAAAATAAAGTTAGTTAATTTAGTATTTAGAAGATGGACTAACTTGGGTAGTTTAAGATAAAAATATTTTATGATAATAAACAACAAAATGAAATATGACTTTCTAATCGTTGGCTCCGGTTTATTCGGTGCCACTTTTGCCTACCTTGCTCGACAAGCAGGGAAGAGTTGCCTTGTTATTGACAAGCGCAGCCATATCGGAGGAAATGTGTATTGTGAGAATATTGAGGGTATCAATGTTCACAAATATGGTCCTCATATCTTCCATACTAAAAGTAGGGAAGTATGGGATTTCGTGAACCAATTCGTGGATTTCAACCGCTTCACTCTGAATACGATTGCCAACTTCAGGGGCGAACTTTACAACCTGCCTTTCAACATGAACACCTTTCATCAGATGTGGGGCGTGAATACACCTGTTGAAGCAATGGAGATCATTCGAAGCCAACGGTTCGATGGGGAGGTCACTAATTTGGAGGGGCAGGCAATTTCTCTTGTAGGAAAGGATATCTTCGAGAAACTTGTCAAGGGATATACGGAGAAGCAATGGGGACGGGATTGCAAGGATTTGCCTTCCTTCATTATCTGCCGTCTTCCTGTTCGCCTGACCTATGATAATAATTATTTCAATGACCCTTATCAGGGAATTCCTATCGGTGGATATAATAAACTGATAGATTCTTTGCTGGAAGGTTGCGAAGTGAGGACAGGCTGTGATTTCTTTGAAAGTGGATTGAGTAAGGAATGGAGAAATGTTGCCGATCAACTGGTTTATACTGGAAAGATTGACGATTTCTATGGTTGTTGCTTTGGGGCGTTGGAATATCGCTCCTTACGCTTTGAGACCGAAATACTGGATATGTCGAATTATCAAGGTGTAGCCTTAATGAACTTCACGGATAGAGAAACTCCCTTTACTCGTATCATCGAACATAAGCATTTTGAGATGTTTGGAGATGAGGCTTATGCCCACTCTAAGACGGTCATTACCCGAGAATATCCAATGGTATATATCCCAAATCAAGGAGAGCCTTATTATCCTGTCAACGATGAACGAAACTCGATAATTTACGCTAAGTATCAAAAAATGGCATCTACCGAGAAGAATGTAATCTTTGGTGGTAGGCTCGCTGATTATACATATTATAATATGGATCAAGTGATAGAGAGGGCTATGTTGGTTTTTCGACTTTTTCAGGTATAAAAAAAGGATGAACTGCATCTCAGTTCATCCTTTTTTATATGTATGTTTTATTTTTATTCAGCAGCTTTCAAACCCTTCTCAATAGCGTCCTTAGCATACTTGTTGTCTGGATCCAGTTTCAAGAGTTTCTCCCAATATGGCTTAGCGAGATTAAAGTCCTGCTTGTCATAGTTGTAGATGAAGCCCATGTATTGATAAGCCTGCTTCAAGTAGCCGATTTCGTCTGCATCACACTGCTTAGCCTCAAGTTCTGTAATTACTTCCTGGTAAGCAGGAATAGCTTTGTCGTCCAACTCGTTCTGGAAAGCAGTATTACCCTCCTGTAACTTAGCAAATGCCTTCAGTGTAGGATACTTCTCTGCCAACTTAGCATACACGTCGATAGCCTTGCCGATATTCTCAACCTTCTTAGCAGCATCCTTGTTTTCTGCAGCCTTCTTAGCCTTGTTGATATAAATCTCAGCAAGCTTCATGAAGTCTGTTGGAGCAGCATCAGGATTCTTATCCATATATTTCTGGTTGTATTCCAAAGCCTTGTCCTCATCACCCATTTCCTTGTATGCCTCAGAGATATACAATAATGGTTTTGAATCTTCAGCCTTCATCTCCAATGCCTTCTGGTACTGAGCGATAGCTTCGTTGTATTGCTTGTTACCAGCCAAAGCCAAACCATAGTAGCTGATGATGCTTGAATTCTTCTTGATAGAGTCTGTATTCATAACGATGTTTGAGTGCTCAAGAGCTACATCATACTTTCTCAAATCAACAGCAGCGCGCATAGCCAAAACCTGCATAGCAGCATCCTTAGGGAATTTCTGAATACCAGCCTGGCAGAGGTTCAAACTTTCCTCTTTCTTATCGAGGACATATGCTGTGAATGCATACTCATAGTAGAGGTACTCTTCCAATGTAGATGGCTTTGCCTTAGAGAAATAGTCGTATGCCTTCTCGTAGTTACCTGCGCTGAAGAAATTGTGACCAGCTTCTGCCTCAATAGGGTAGTCTGGGTTGATTTCTCTCAGTTTGTTCAAAGCTTCTGCACTGGCAGCTGGGTCAATCTTACGATATACGTTAGAATAGCTTATGTATCCCTGAGGATTTTTAGGATCCATTGTCATACACTGGTTGTACCAGGTAGCAGCTTCACCACCGTTATCCTGCATAGCGTAGATATCACCCTTCAAGATATATGCATCACCATAGTTCTTGAATTTTGCAATGACTGCGTCAGCAACCAAGTTAGCCTTATCATAGTCCTTGTGCATAGCAAGGATATTACCCAATGCGATCAATGCCTTAGGATCTTTCTTGAACTCTTTCTGATACTCTTTAATCTCCTTTTCAAATTCTTTAGTAGCAGAGTTACCAGACTTCAATGTTGTCTCGATAGGCTTCAGCATGTCCTTGTAATTAACCTCCTGAGCCATTGCTGGAGCTGATAATCCCATTATCAGTGCTCCTGCTATTAAATATTTAATTGCTTTCATAATTCTAAACTTTAATTCTGTCCTTATTTTATGTAGTTGACGTTTACCTGTCGCTTTCGTTTATTCAATCTTATTTATTTTAACGCCTCTACACGATTTTTAGTTTTTTATGTTTACTTTCTTATAGGTGATATCTCCTCTATAAGGCAGTAATCCTGTTTTGAATACTATGAGTTGTCCACGAGGGTTGGTTATATAATTGGCGAAGCTCCATGGCAAAGCCTTATGAGGATCGACAACTATAGCATATAGTGTTCTAACGAATGGATATCTTCCATCGAGCAAGTATGCCTGATAAGGTTGCCAACTGTTGCTTGGTGTGGCTTTATCCTTTACAGAAACTCGCATTACATGAATATTCTTTTTGAATGTGGTATTTGTAGAATCTCTTCTGTCGTTTAACCAGTTAGATCCAATAACACCGATTGCATTTGGATTTTTATCAACAAAATCAATGACCTGCTTACTGGTTTGAGCAGCCATGATTTTAGCACCAAATTTTTCTCCATGGAGAACAGAGTCAACAACATAGTTGGTAGTAGCAGAACGAGTATTATCGAAAACTACTTCTATGTCTCCTCTCTTAGAACCAGGGACTACGTCACTCCATTTATTAGCCTTACCTGTCAATATGCGCTTAATATCATTTACGGTAATACAAGTATCATTATTGTTCTTGTTTACAATAAATGCCAAACCATCATAACCGATAGGGAAGACGGAAGGAATAACATTACTTTTAGATTTGAGATAAGCGATTTCACTATCTTTCAGCGCTCTTGTAGTGAACAAGAGAGTGGTTTTGAAATCCTTTATCATTTGGAGTCCTGTAACCTCATCAGAATAGAGGGGTTTAAGGTGAGCCTTAGGATATTCAAACTCAAACTGGCTTCTTTCTTCTTCGATGATAGGACTTAAACTTTCGTCAGCTACAAACTGGATTGTACCTGAAGTTGGTGTATCTGTTCTGCCATCTTTGGCTTTCTTCTGGCCACAAGAGCCGAAGAAAGCCAAAGACAACATAATAGTTAATCCTATAAAAATATAAGATGTTTTTTTCATATTCAAATTTACTGCAAATATATTACTGCAATCTAAATACAACAGGTACGGTATATTTTACACGTACAGCAGAACCGTTCTGCTTACCTGGTTTCCATCTAGGCATTGCCCTAACAACTCGCTGAGCCTCACGGTCGAGTGAAGGGTCAACAGAACGCATAACCTTCACATCTGTGATAGAACCGTCTCTTTCAACGACGAAACCAACGATAACACGACCCTGTACGCCGTTTTCCTGAGCTACAACTGGGTATTTGATGTTGCTGCTGAGGAAGGACATCAAGGCGCCCTGACCACCAGGGAATGAAGGCATCTCCTCTACAACGTCGAAGACCTTGTTAGAAACCTCAGGCTTTGGTGCTGGTGGTGGAGGTGGTGGAGTAGCGACTGCGATATCACTTCTCACAGCCTCGATGTTACGGTCTTTCACACCTTCCTCGTCCTTTGTACCGACAGCTACCTTAGCGTCGAGTTGATCCATCTGCTTAACCTGGTTTTCCTCTTTTACGAGTTCATCCTTCTTGATGACAGGTGCAGTAAAC
>OIXX01000858.1_pt1 | contig 13817 bp, 14 predicted proteins | sample 1588161 | NCBI WGS metagenome assembly OIXX01 (sample SAMN03283274) | human gut metagenome | biome: human-associated habitat; material: feces | host: Homo sapiens | place: Peru | collected 2012
CCATCATCTCGGGGAAGCCCGTGTACTGCTCGATGGGCACCACCTTCACGCCGGCGTCGGCCAGCACGCGAGCCGTGCCACCCGTCGAGACGACCTCGACGCCAAATTCGTCCTCCAGCGCCTTCACGAACTCGACCACGCCGGTCTTGTCCGTGACCGAGACGAGCGCGCGCTTGATGCGACAGTCTGCCATGGAACCTCCTCGTTGTGCGACAACCTGCGGAAGCGGCCTCCGGACGACGGCACGCGAGACCGCGGTGGCCCCGTCGCGCCCGTCGTCCGGTTTGAACTTCCAAGCTTTCATTGTGACATTGCCAGAACTAAGGCCAAACTGGCAATTTGAGAGGTTTGGGACGGGTTTTGGTAACGTTTCCGGGCCGCCGGCCCGCGTCGGCCGTGCGCCAGCCGCCCGCGTCAGCTGCCAGCGTCGGCCGTGCGCCAGGCCCGCGCCGTGTCCTCGTGCCGCGAGAAGGCGGCGGAGAGCTGCGCACCCTCCACCTCCTCGAGCGCACGGCAGAAGTTGCCGCAGATCATGCTCGTGCCGACGGTGCCGAATCTCAGGCCCCCCATACGTCTCCCTCGCTCAACGGAAAAGGGCCGGGCCGCCATGCAGCAGCCCGGCCCCTCATGTCCGTTCCCGTTTCTCCCCCCGGCGAACACGCGCGGGGGAAGCTCAGGCCGCTACTCGATGCCGAGCAGGCCGAGCGCGAGGCCGATCACCATGGTGCCGATGATGAGCCAGTTGACGCTCACGTTCTTCTTCAGGAGCTTGAGGCAGCCGAGCGTGTAGAGAATCGGCACGAGGCCCTTGAAGATGGTGTCGAGGTAGGTCTGGATCTGCACCGGGTCGCCTTGGGCCAGCGGGATGGCCAGGATCGTGTTGAACTTCACGGAGCTGGCGGTCATGGCGCCGATCATGAGCAGGCCGAGAATGCCGGCAAGCTTGGTGATGACGGCCATGAGGCCGGACTCATAGAGCTTCGTGATGAAGTTGGAGCCCACGCGGTAGCCCAGTACCGTCATGTACCAACGGGTCAGCCACGACGGGATGTTGTAGATGAGCAGGAACACGATCGGGCCGAGGATGGTGCCGTTGTCCGCGCAGAGGGCCATGCCCACGGAGGCGGCGATGACACGCAGGACGCCCCAGAAGATGGCGTCACCGATGCCGGACATCGGGCCCATGAGCGATGCCTTGACGGCGTCGATGGAGTGGGTGTCGAAGTCGGGCTTCTCGGAGTTCTCCTTCTCCATGGCCGCCACGAGGCCCATGCAGAACGTACCGACGTTAGACGTGATGTTGTACCACGTGGAGTGACGGGTCATGGCGTCGACGCGATCCTCGTGCTTCGGGTAGAAGCGCTCGATGGCCGGCCAGATCGACCACATGAAGCCGGAGGCACCGGCGCGGGCGCCGCCGCAGTACATGGCGAAGACGTTGAACGAGTGGAAGAAGATGCCGCGCAGCATCTTGCGGTCCTCGGCGGAGAGGTCCTTGGTAGAGAGGGTGATCTTCTCGGCGGCCTGGTCCTCTACCGCGACCGGGGCCTTGGTCTCTTCAGTGCTCATGCGAAGAAGTCCTCCTCCTCAAGCTCCTCCTTGGAGGTGGCGCCACCGGAGACGCCGGACTCGCGAAGGGCCTTGATCTGGTTGACAAGGTCAAGCTCCTGGATGTCGCGGATGCCCGTAACGGCGACGATGACGGCACCCACGGCGGCCACGGCGATCATCGGCATGTTGAGGTAGGTGAACAGGACGAAGCCAAGCAGGAAGTAGATGGCGATCTTGTTGTCCCACAGCATGCGGAGGAGCAGCGCCATACCGACGGCAGGAAGCAGGCCAGCGGCGGCGTTGAAGCCAGCGGTGACGGTGGCAGGAATGACGTTCACGAGGTTAGCAACCGGCTCGGCACCGATAAGGACGCCGAAGAACAGCGGCAGCGTGAACGCGAGGTTCATGACGACGGCGCCGGCGAAGTGGCAGGCAAAGACGGCCTTGCCAGAGCCCTGAGCAGCGGCCTTGTCGATGAACGGAGCCCAGAAGGACATGAGCACGTTGAAGATCAGCGAGTACCAGATGTTGGCGACGATGGCGACGGCGACGGCCAGCGTGATGGCCGGGCCCTGATCCATGCCCATCTGGGTGACGAAGCAGATGGCCATCACGGTGCCGGAGACTGGCTCGGCCGAGGTGGCGCCACCAACGTTGACGCTGCCGATGAAGATCGCCTGCAGCGCGGCGCCGATGATGATGCCCGTCGTCACGTCTCCGAAGAGGATGCCCGCCACGAGACCGACCCCCAGAGGCTGATCGATCATGGGCTGACCAAACGTCCACTGCACGAAGTAGCAGATGAACGCTGCCAGGAGCGCTATAAGCGCAGGTCCAAGCATGTCTTGCTCCCTTCCCTTTCTACCGCGCTCCTTTGGGCGCGGTCCCTTACTGACAGGGAGGTGCGGCCTGGCGGCGCTCCGGCCCCCTTCCGGGGCACCGCCACCGCGCCTCCGGAAAAACCCAGCTAGCCTAGCTTGGCGACGAGGGCCGCCACGTCGGCCTTGGCGTCGGTCACGCCCACCTGGTGAATCACGGGCACGCCGGTGGCCACGAGCTTCTTAGTGGCCTCGACCTCGTCCGGGTTGAGGATCACGTTGGTGACGAGCGTGATCTTGGCGGCGTCGTCAGAGCGGTCGAAGCGGCCGGTGTTGGCGACGTTCACGGCACCCACGGCGCCCGGCGCACCCTCGACGATCTTGAGGGCGTCGGAGACCTTGTCCACGAGGCCGAAGATGCGCATGTCCTTGCCGCGCGGGTCGGAAGCCACCTTGATGGCGTCCTCGACCGAGCGAATGAGGAGCTTCTGGCCGGCCGGGCAGGCCATCTTGAGCGTGGCGGCCTGCGTGGCGTCCTCGGCGGCGTGGTCGTTGGCGACGAGGATGCCCCTGGTGTTGAGCTCCTTGCCCCACAGCAGCGCAACCTGGCCGTGGATGAGACGGTCGTCGACTCGAATCTGAACAATCATGGTTTCCTCTTCCCTTCCAAGCGTTCGCGCACGAACGCCCCGACGTTCCGAACTCGCGAACGGCCTAGCCAAAGAAGTCGTCATCGGCACCGGCGCCGTCGTCGGCCACCTGCTCCACCGAGACGCGCTGCATCTGCGAGGAGCCGCCCGCCACGATCTCGTCGACCTTCTCGGCGGTGAGCTTCTCGGCGGTGAGCAGGCACTCGATGATCGTGATGAGGTTGACGCCCGCCACGTGCGGGATGCCCTTGGTCTCGGGCTTGAGCGTCATGACCTTGTTGCATACGCTGCCGCCGATGAGGTCGGTGAAGATGATCGCGTCGTCATCGGGCCCCACCGAGTCGATGAACGCCTGCAGCTTGGGCGTGTAGTCGGAGTCGTCCACGTAGCAGTCGACGGCCGTGACCTCGCCCACGTTGACCTTAAGAATCTCGATGGCGCTCTTGAACCCGCTCGCGATACGTCCGTGGGACGCGATGAGAACCTTCTTCATTGCCTCGCTCCTGCCTGTTCCCACCCTTACGCGACCGGCCTGGCGCCGTTGGCGAAGACCTTCACGACGTGCTCGAAGGTGTTGAGGAAGCTCTCGTAGGCCGCGACGGTCATGTCGTGCCAGTAGACGATGTGCTTGCCCCCCTCGGTCTGGCGCCCGGCGATGACCTTCTCGACGGCTTCGCCGGCGTACTTGGCGCCGTAGGTGTAGTAGTTGATCTTGCGGATGCCGGCGTCGATGGCCTTCTTGTAGCCGGAGTCAGAGACGCCCGAGCCACCGTGCATGACGAGCGGCAGGTGCGGCACGCGGTCACGGATGTCGGTCAGGACGTCGAAGTTCAGGTGCGGCTCGCCCTTGTAGATGCCGTGCACCGTGCCGAAGGAGCACGCGAGGATGTCGAGGCCGGTGGCGTTCACAAAGTCCTTAGCCTGGTCGGGGTTGGTGTAGATGGCGCCAGCCTGCTCGGCGGTGCCGCCCTCGTCGGACTCGCCGCCCTCACGGGAGCCCATGGAGCCCAGCTCGCACTCGAGGCCCGCGCCGTACTCGGCGCACATCTCGGCCGCGCGGCTGGAGTACTCGACGTTCTCCTCATACGGCAGGCAGGAGCCGTCGAACATGACGCCGCTGAAGCCGAGGGACAGGGCGCGCTGCGCGTAGGACAGATCCTCGCAGTGGTCGAGGTTGATGCAGATGTGGGCGCTGGAGCGCTCGGCGAGGTCTACGACGGCCGGGCCGATGTACTTCAGGGGCACGACGCCCTCGTGAGCCTCGGCGTGCTGGATGATGATGGGGTAGCCGGTCTCCTCGGCCACGTCGATGGCGGCGCGGACGGCCTCGAGACTCGCGGAATTCACGGCCGCGATGGCCATATTGTTCTGTTCGGCGATGGAGCAGATGTCGCGAAGGTTGGTGAGCATTCTTCCGTTTCCTTTCGTTTTGGCGATATAAACGTGTTAACCGAAACTAATCGAAACTCCGGACGTTTTGATTATGTGCAGATTGTTACGTTGCACGAGCAGGCATCGGGCGAACGGTTTCGTTTGGAGGTTGAGCGGTAAAGCCGTGACCAGCTTCGGCAAATGCGCTGGTGAGGGATACCATTGCTATAAGAGGGCGTTATATGGTTCTTGGCATGCGCCCAGCTCGATTATTGTGACCCGGAGGAACGATGGAACCACCTGCGAACGCCTCTCGCTCCTACTACCTCGAGGAGCGCCGCGAGGCGATTCTTCTGGCGCTGCAACGACATTCGGTGGTTCGCGTCACAGACCTCAGCAAGGATTTGGGCGTCTCAACCGCAACCATACGAAAGGACATCAGCGCACTCGAACGGCTGGGGAAGCTGCGACGCACCCACGGAGGCGCCATCCCCGCACGCGTCGACAACGTCGAGGAGCGCTTCGACGTTGCGCGCACCATCATGCGCGCCGAGAAGGTTCGCATCGGTCGGGCGGCCGCGAAGCTCGTGCAGGACGGCGACATCCTCTTCGTGCAGTCCGGCTCCACGTGCCTCGAGTTCGTGCGGGCGCTCAAGGGAAAGACCGACCTCACGGTCATCACGAGCGACCTGCTCGTCGGAATGACGTCGGAGGAGGTGCTCCAGGACAGCACCGTCATCATGCTGGGCGGCACGCTGCGCTTTGGCTACCACTACACCCAGGGGCTCAACGCCCTCCGACAGCTCGAGAACTACTACGTGCCCACGGCGTTTCTCTGCGCCAACGCCCTCTCGTTCGAGCGTGGCGTGACGGCGCACCGCCGCGAGCAGGCCGAGTGGGTGGGTGCGCTCGTGGAGAACTCCGAACGCCACGTCATGCTGCTGGACTCGAGCAAGATTGGCGAGAACGCCCTCGTACGCGCCATCGGGCTCGAGGACATCGACGCGCTCGTCACCGACACGGGCGTCGACGACGAGACCCGCCAGCGCTTCGAGCGCGAGGCGCCCAAGCTGGAGGTCACCTATGCCTAGCGAGAAGCGCGAGACGACAGGCACAGCGGTCACGGAGGGTTTGGCGAGCGCCGCGGCACGGCGGGTGGATGCTGAGGGTTCGGCGGACGTGGCGACCCGGTGCGCGGGCGGCGCGGACGGCATCGCCTTCGCCCGGCTCGAGCCCAGCGACTTCGACGATGTCGTGGGGCTCACCGCGCAGGCGTGGTACTCGCCCGACGCCTGCCGTGACCTCCTCGGGCACGAGCTTGGCGAGCTGGAGATGGACAAGGGAGAGTGCGCCCGCATCGCCCGTCTCATGGCGACCGACGAGACGGCCGCCTACCTGGCAGAAATGAGCTGGGGCGTGAAGGCGCTGCTTGACGGCAGGGTCGTGGGCGTCGTCGTGACCCACGGCACGCATGACGACGCGGAGGCTCGCGCTCGCTGGGAGCGCTTGGGGCTCGAAGCGCGCAATGAGGCCGCCGCAGCCATGGCCCGGCTGCGCGAGTGCGAGGAGCACGGGAGCGAACCCACGGAACCCGTCTATTTCAACGAGGTGCGCGCCACTGACGAGATGCGCGAGGAGGCGGGCCTCGACGGGCAACCGCGCGTGCTGTTGCTCGTGGTGGGCGCGGCGGCCCGCGGGCACGGGCTCGGCAAGCGCCTGCTCAATCAGGCGCGCGACCACTTCCGCCGTCACGGCGCCGAGCGCTACTGGCTCGTCACCGACACCGACTGCGACTGGCCGTTCTACGAGCACCTTGGCCTCGTGCGGCTCGCGGAGCGCAAGGGCCAGGTAGCCGGCGCCCCCGAGCGCTACTTCGTGTACGGAGGCCGTGCGTAGCGCGCGGGCTGTGGAACGGCACGTGAGCGGCCGGGACGCTGCGGGGCGGACGCGAGCAGCCACGCGCCGCGAACGGGCGCGGGGGGTTGCCCCCAGGCCCCACCGCGGTGCTGCCCCGAATCTCGCCGAATGTACGACGGGCCGCTGCCGTGTCGAAAAAGCCGACTACCGCTGCCCCACATCGCGCCGAATGTACGAGCCCCTCCCCGCCGTGGGGGTCGTCTTTTCTCGCATGCACGCCAATCCTGTGAATACATGCAGGTCAGACGTTCGTTTTCCCAGCCAATCGGCGCTCGAGCAGAGAAATGGCCCCGATCCGAGAGAGCCCGAGGCCCGCGAATCGCGCATTCCTCGCAATCCGGGGCATCAGACCCCCTCAAACCATGCGCGACCCGCGCGGGCACGGAGGTTGCAGCTCCCGTGCGCGATCCGATCGGACACGGCGGCCGCGACGCACGCGAGCCGCCACCTCAACGTGGCCCAAGGCCGCGCGCACGAGCCGCAGCCGCACGTCGGCTAGAAGGCGCCGCCGCCACCGCCGCCGCCTCCTCCTCCGCCGCCACCGCCGGAGAAGCCGCCGCCAAACCCGCCGCCCGAGCTGCTCTCGGACAAGGCGAGCTGCGACGTACTTACCGAGTGGGCGGCCTGGTAGGACTGCGCAACTACGTCGGCCGGGCTGCCGAGTCGCCCGTGGCCATGGCACCAGTAATAGCCGGTCGCAAATCCCGGGTCCTCAAGGATCTCGGGTGCCACCATGCGCAGCTGCTCGATCACGCGGTTTGCCACGCCCAGCACCACCGCCATGACCAGCAGGCGATTCCACAGCACCACGTCACGCGGTACGGCCTCCTTAAGCAGGGTGAAGTCCGTAAGCCAGCGCCTCAGCGCCCCCAGCCTGGCCACAAGCTCCACGCCCTTGGTGGAAAGCGGCTTCATCTTGGCGACAAGCACGCCGCAGGCAACGCAGGAAATCACCACCACTGCAATGGCGACTGCCGCCTGGGCGATGGCCCCCATGCAGAACAGTACGACGGCCGCCGCGGCTGCCAGAAGGTTCAGCAGCACAAACGCCACGATGCTGGGTGCACGGCCCACCCTCGTCGTGTCCGCAAAGTAGCCGTTCTCCTCGCACGCGGCCGTAACGCACGACCGCCACTCCTCGAGGCCGTCCGCATACTCCTGCGCGTGGCTCTTTGCCACGCGCTTGAAATCCGAGAAGTACAGCTGATCCTTGTGCGCCGCATCCCCCCAGGGCGCCACCACGTCGAACAGCAGGTGCAGCGCCGCGAGGTCAATCTGGCTCGATACGGCCCCATTACCTCGCCTAATGAGGTAGTCGCGCTCGAAACCCGAGGCGTCCCTCACGGCCTCGAGCTCGATGGCATGGCTGTCGGCAAGCCGCATGAGCGTGGCCGTGAACTGCTCGCCCGAGACGGAACCGCCCAGGTACAGGCAGCCGAGTGCGGCCGGATGCGCCTGCGAGGGCACGTCGCGGAAATACTGGTCTCGGAACTGCGGGGCGTGTGCCGCCTTGTAGCGGCGGTATCTCAGCAGCGAAAAAACAAACGCGAGCACTGGGAGCGCAAAGGCCGCACCCGTTGCCGCCGTAACCTGCACGCGCGCCTGCTCGCGCCTTGCGTTGGCGGCGTCTGCCCACTGCTGTTCCTCGCTCAGGATCGTGTCGAGGCGCGCGCTCGTGGAGGGGGTCTCGCCCGTAAGCCACGCGACCGGGAAGGTGATGCGTGCCTCGGCAAACTCGCCGGTACCCACGCCCGGCACGGTGTAGACGATGTCGTTGCCGTCAAAGGCCACGCTCGCGTCGAGCGGGCCATGGCCCCAGGCTCGCACGTTGTCCCCGGGCGTCACGGACTGGCCGGCAGGAAGGGGCAGGTGAACGCGGCAGGCCACGTCGTCCGACGGCACTTCCCAGCCGTCGGAGACGAACTTCCAGTAGAGCTCGCCCGTGTCGGCCCAGGCGTTCACCACGTTGGTGACCTTGTAGGCAATGCGGATGGTGGCCGTCTCGTCCTCGTGCGCGGCGTAAATCTTGAGGCGTGTCACGTCACCGCTCTGTGGCTGCAGCTCGTACGTGCCGTTGGAGCCCGAAGTCGACTGCGAAAGCTCGCCGCCGCCGGCCGTGGTGTCCTCGACGGACTGTATCGAGAGCTGCGGGTCGTTCGTGCTGGTGTGGTTGCTCGGCGCGGCGTAGGCAAGATCCCAGTACACACCGTTGAACGAGCCATCGAAGTTGAACGTGCGCGACTCCACGACGGAGATGGAACCGTCCGTGTTGACCGTGAGGTCGATGACCACGCGATCGACGGAATAGCTGCGGGCATAGGCAGCAGACGGAGCGGCAAACAGCGCCAGCGCCGCCACGACAAGGACAAACAGCGAGGCAACAGTCCCGCGAAGGACGAAGTTGCGAGAGGTAGAACCCATGAGACCCCCTCGGACGCGTGCAGGTGTTCCACATGGTAGCCCATGCGAACCAACCGGCTGGCGAGGGCCGCGACGCGAGGAGGCCGAGAAGGCCCGGGACATCGTGAGCCAGCCCGCCGGAAGCGTGAAATCTAAGCGTTGAACGTGAGATTATCTGCACGCCGTAACGGCAGGCGGGTACGATAAGGGCGTCATCAGGGGGTGCCCGGGGAGGCGCCCCACAACAGGCGCGGAGGCTCGTCGCAGCGGGCGGCCGCCACGCACGGAGAGAGGATCCCCATGGCCATGAACAAGGAAGTTGCTGAGACCCTTAACGCCCAGATTAACAAGGAGCTCTACTCCGCGTACCTGTACTGGACCTTCGCCGACTACTATGACGACCGCGGCCTGAAGGGCTTCGCCAACTGGTACACCATCCAGGTGCAGGAGGAGCTCGATCACGCCAAGGTCCTGCGTCGTTACCTGCTCGACAACGACTACAAGCCCACGATGGAGGCCATCGCCAAGCCCGACAAGACCTTCTCGAACGACCTTGAGCCGCTTGAGGCCGGCCTTGCGCACGAGGAGTACATCACGGCTGCCATCAACCACTGCTACGAGGTTGCCCGCGACGCGCACGACATCCGCGCCCAGAAGATGCTCGACTGGTTCATCACCGAGCAGGGCGAGGAGGAGACCAACGCCCGCGACATGATCACAAACATGAAGCTCTTTGGTGCCGACCCGAAGGGTCTCTACGACCTCGACCGCGAGTATCAGGCCCGCACCTACATCGCCCAGACCGCGCTCGCGATGTAGCGGCGGCACCTCTCGCGAGAAGGTTGCCGAGCGCCCCGCGCACGACGCGCTTAAGCCCCTGCCCCCTTTTGGGCGGGGGCTTTTTTCGTGCCATACTGGGCCGCATGAACAACAATCTTGCATCCCATAACCCCAGAGCCCGGTGCAGCGACGTCGGACGGGATGTCGCCGCCGCTCACCCTGTCGTAGGACGGTTTGCGCCCACGCCGTCGGGGCGCATGCACCTGGGCAACGTCGCGTCGTGCCTTGTGGCATGGCTTGGCGCTCGGTCTGCCGGGGGGCGCATGGTGCTGCGCATAGAGGACCTCGACCCGCGCGCGCAGAGCCGTGAGGCGGCCCGGCTCATCATGGACGACCTGCGGTGGCTCGGCCTCGACTGGGACGAGGGCCCTTACTACCAGAGCGACCGGGGCGATCTGTACGCGGCGGCAATCGAGCGGCTGGGAGCCGGGGCAGACGAAACGCCCGGCCTTGGCCTCACCTACCCGTGCTTCTGCACACGCAGCGAGCTGCACGCCGCCAGTGCCCCGCACGCCAGTGACGGAACATACGTGTACGCGGGAACCTGCCGTGGCCTGTCGGCCGAGGAGGTCGCCCGGCGCAGCGCCATCCGCCCACCTGCCACGCGCCTTCGCGTGCCCGAGGCCGACGACCCTGCTGGCACCATTGCGTTCACCGACCTCGTCTACGGGCCGCAGAGAGAAGCGCTCGTGCGCGAGTGCGGTGACTTCCTCGTACGGCGCAGCGACGGCGTGGTTGCCTACCAGCTTGCCGTGGTGGTCGACGATGGCGAGATGGGCGTGACGCAGGTAGTGCGCGGGCACGACCTGCTGGGTTCCTGCCCCCGCCAGATGTACCTGCAACGGCTGCTGGGCTATGCCGAGCCCGCCTACGGACACGTGCCCCTGCTCGTGGCCCCGGACGGACGTCGGCTCTCCAAGCGCGAGCACGACCTCGACCTGGGGGCGTTGCGCGAGCGCCATGCCGGGCCCGAACCCCTGCTGGGAGCCATCGCAAGCCGTCTGGGCCTTGCCGAGCCGGGGGAACCCATGAGCGCCACCGAGCTCGTAGGGCGCTTCTCGTGGGACACGCTCGCTGCCAACCGCGCCGACATCATCGTCGACGACACGTTCCTGCCGTAGCTTGCGCATCGTCGCCATCCCTCAATTGGCGCTGGGCGGCACATGCGCATATCAACACCGGAACAAAAAAAGAGGCCGGAAGCTCAAAGCTCCCGGCCTCGTACATTCAGTGGTGCGGCATATAGGATTCGAACCTATGACCTTTTGATTCGTAGTCAAACGCTCTATCCAGCTGAGCTAATGCCGCAGCGCAGTTAGATATACTCACACATCGACCTAGGCGCGTCAACAACTTTTTTGACTTTTTTCCCACGCTCGATGCGGCCACCGGGCGCACGCGACCGCGGCCGCGCAACGCCGCGCTACATAAGAAAAGCCCCGCCAGCCGAAGCTGACGGGGCGGCACGTACTGGCGGAGAGCTGGGGATTCGAACCCCTGCATGCCAGACAATCTACCTGTACTTATGCCGCAACCATTCACATTTATTCGCATTCGTCCATCTCGTCGACTGCCCTGTGTAGGTCGCGCAGCTTCTGCCGGACATAGTATCGCATCGTGGTCTTGATGTCGGCATGCCCCATGATTAGCGACAGCTTGCTGACCTCCATGCCCTCGTTCACGCACGCGGTCGCGAAGCTGTGGCGCATGCTCGCCATCGTGACGCGCGGCAGTGGGGCGCCGTCGGCGTACGTCCCGGCGACCAGGTTCCGGATCCGCTTGCCCGCCGTGACCGGGCTCATGAGGCCGCCGCCCCTGCCGGGCACCACGCTCCCCTCGCCCGGTCCCCATGCGGCCATGCGCTCGGCGGCGTAGGCGCGCAGCGGGATCGTCCTCCGCGCGTTCCGGTTCTTCGGCTCGGTGAGGTGGGAGCCGCCCTTGCCCTGCGTGTAGGTGTGGCGCACGCTCAGCTCGCGCCGGTCGAGGTCCACGTCTCCCCACTGCAGGGCGAGCACCTCGCCCTTGCGCAGCCCCTCGCACAGGCCGATGACGGCGATGCGCTCCTCGACCGACCCTGGCCGCGTCTCGCGCAGGAAGTCGAGCAGGCGCCGGTGCTCGTCGAACGTGGTGATCCACTCGCCGCCCGCTTCGGGGTCGACCCCGCCCTCGGCGGGGTACGTGTAGCGGAAGCCCGCCGGGTTGACGGGAATCATACCGAGCTCGACCGCCGTGCCCAGCACGCTGGACAGCGTCTCGCGGGCGTTGGTGGCGACCTTGCGCGTCGGGCACGCCGAGATCATGCGCTGGATGGCGGGCTTGTCTATGCGCTCCACGTCCATCTGCCCGAGCGCCGGCAGGATGCGACGGCGCAGGTCGCGCTCGTAGCCCTGGCGCGTGTTCGCGCGCAGCCCCTCCTTCTGCGGCCAGTAGACGTCCTCGACGTAGTCGGCGAGCGAGATCCTTCCCGTGACGCGGCCACGGGCGCGCTCCTTCTCGAGCAGCAGTCGAGTCTCGGCCTTCCTCGCCTTCGCCTTCGTGTCGTGGCACTCGGTGCGGCGGTCGAGCGTGCCGTCCCACCTTCGGCCGACCACGACGTCCGCCTGCCACCTGCCGTTCTTCAGCTGTCGCACCGCCACGGTATAATCACCATGCCTTCCGGGTTCGCTCGGTCGGTACATTCCAGGTCCCGCGCAGGGTTGCAGCCCATATGCGCGGGGCCTTTGTTGTGCATGGCTCCTTAGTCACCAGGGTCTCGTGCCGCTTACGCAGCGAGCTCGGAAATGAAGTCGTCCTCGTTACGACCCCAGACCACGGGTTTCAGCCCGTAGTTGCGACACGCGGCAATAGACTCCTCCGGGATGTCTCCGCCCCTCGTATTGCCGGCATTCAGAAAGACATAGCCCTCGCAGTCGGTACGAGATGCACTTACGTCCTCCCAGCCAAATAGGGCGTTTTGGATTCCCTGCCGCCCTGGATTGTTGACCGTCTTGATGAGGCGCATCGGGCTGCGCTTGTTCTGGCCGATCGCGTAGTCAAACTTGTACGAAAGACCGGAGCGGCCGCTGAATGAAGGCCCGGGAACGTAGGAGATGTCGTTGTCGAGCATCCAGGCGCCCACGTCCTCGGCGAACAGGCTGCGCACGCTGCTCTGGGCGAGAAGGTACATGTCGTCCACCGACGCCATGGCCTGAAGGAGCATGTTCATCCTCGAGGCGGCTTGCCCACGAGAGACCTTGACCAGTAACTCGCCCTCGTTGTACTCGACGCCATAGCCCCCCAAGATACCCATGAGCTTCGACAGGCGCTGCTCGGTCATCGAAAAACCTGACAGCTCGAGGTCGCCGACCGTTTCCCCAAGATCAGTTATGACGAGACCACCGTCTGCCGACTCGCCAAGGTAGACGTTCATGCAGTCGTTGTTGCGGTTGAGCATGGGCGTGGAGATGCAGACTCCGCCGCCCTGCTGGGCCGCGACCATGTTCCCCCTGATGAAGCTTGCATACTCGTCGATGATCGCGTTCGCGTCCTCTACCCTCATTCTCACACCCCCAGGGATTGCTCGATGCTCAGTCTGTTCGTAATTCTACAGGCATCCTGGAACCCCCAGAACAACCCGGGCACGCTCGCTTGCCCGTCAGCGACGATAACGCTTTGCCCGGACAGCGGGACCGCCCACTTCGCACCCGTGCCGTCGAGGTCGAGGTGGACGTGAGACCCCACCACCACGCTCCCGTCCGGGTTCCGATGACGCATGGTCTCCGGCTCGTCGGTATAGTCCACGCGGAGCAGGGCAGATTCGGCCCTGCGCGTCTGCATGGTCGCCTTCCTGTCGGGGGCAAGGCCCAGAATCACCGACGACGACCTCCTGCCCTCGAAGACATCGAGAAAGAACCTCGTCGCCCGTTCCTCCTCCGCGATCAGCTCGATACACAGCTTTTCCCCCGGAAGGGGCCATCGCCGCTCGTAGACCCCGTCAACCACGTCCTTCGACATCTCGAGATACTCGCGCGCGAATGAGCTCATGTCATCCCACCCGAACAGGCTTCCGCTCATTCATACCCTCCTCATTCAGCTCAGCACCCGGTTGTGAAGCTACAGCTCGCGCCACACTGGCCCCGGCTCCCACGCACCCGCCGCCTCACGGAGCAGCTTCATGGCGGACGGGTCGTTGAGGTACTTCTCCCAGTCGCCCGTGAGCAAGTAGTAGTCGAGCCTTCAAGAGCTTCGCGGCAAGGTAGTCTTTCCCCTCGTCAAACGCCCTATAGTCCTG
>OIXX01000861.1_pt1 | contig 13792 bp, 19 predicted proteins | sample 1588161 | NCBI WGS metagenome assembly OIXX01 (sample SAMN03283274) | human gut metagenome | biome: human-associated habitat; material: feces | host: Homo sapiens | place: Peru | collected 2012
CGGGGGCGAGCCACATTGTCGTGGGCCGTCCCATCACGCAGGCCGCTGACCCGCTTGCCGCCTTCGAGGCGATCGTGGCAGAGCTCGAGGGGGCCTACTAGCTCGCCGTACTTCCTTGTCCATCAGGGGAGATGCGCCCCTGGCCGCGTGTGTGGCCTGCTGCGTCCGCTGTCGATGTCGTTTTGGCCCCACGGCTGCCGCCAGTACGCACATTTGCTGCATACCACGAGGAAATCGCAGTTAGGCGCTTGCAAACGCCCCGATGGATTGCCATAGTATGTAGCCGCTTTGCGAGTGGGCCCACCTGCGGCCCAAGTCCCGCGCCATCGCGGGCAAGTACGTCAGCACCTACGTTTGGAGGAAACATGGCTCTCCCTCAGCTCTCCGAGGAGCAGCGCGCCGCTAACCTGAAGAAGGCCGCCGAGGCCCGTCACGCCCGCGCCGAGCTCCGCGAGAAGATCAAGAGCGGCAAGGTCTCCCTCGAGTCCGTCCTGAGCTCCGACGACCCGGCCGCCACGCGCATGCCGGTCCGCGCCCTCATCGAGTCGCTCCCGGGCTACGGCAAGGCCAAGGCCGCCAAGATCATGGACGAGCTGGAGATTTCCCCCAAGCGTCGCGTCCAGGGCCTGGGCGCCCGTCAGCGCGAGGCCCTGCTCGAGATCCTCTCCAAGTAGTGCCGCGCACACCTAGACTCTTCGTCGTCTCGGGACCGTCGGGTGCGGGGAAGGGCACGCTGCTTGCGCTCGTGCGTGAGCAGCGTCCCGACCTCGGCCTGACGGTTTCTGCCACGACGCGGAGCCCTCGCCCCGGCGAGGTCAACGGCGTCTCGTACCACTTCCTCTCCGACAAGGAGTTCGACCGTCGCGTCAAGGACGGCGCCTTCCTCGAGTGGGCCAACGTCCACGGCCACAAGTACGGCACCCTGCGCTCCGAGGTCGACAAAAACCTCGCCGTCGGCCGTTCGGTCGTCCTCGAGATTGACGTGCAGGGCGCCCTTAACGTCCGCAAGGTGTACCCGGACGCCGTGCTCGTGTTCATCGAGCCGCCCTCCATGGAGGCGCTCGAACAGCGCCTGCGCGGTCGTGGTACCGAGGACGAGGCGAGCCTTGAGCTGCGACTTAAGGATGCCGCTGGCGAGATGGCGCTCGCGCCGCACTACGACGAGCGCGTCGTCAACGACGACCTCGACGCCGCTGCGGCACGCCTGCTGGCCGTGCTTGAGGCGCACGAGGCGGATTCAACCAAGACGAAGTGAGGCATTTACCCATGTCTGTCATTAAGCCCGAGATTGACGTGCTTCTGGAGAAGACCGAGCACAACCCGTTCCTGCTGTGCTCCGTTGCCTCGAAGCGCGCCTGCGACATCAACAACATGCTCCGCGGCCAGCACCTGCGCGTGATGGCCTCGCAGGACGTCGACGACATCACGACCATTCTCTCTGGCCAGGACTCCACGTCCATCGCCATGAACGAGATCGCCGACGACACCCTCGGCTACGTCAAGGAGGACTTTGACGAGGCCATCAAGGACACCAACGCCGACCAGGTTGTCGAGTAGCGCCGTGACGAGTCGCGTCTGCCTCGTCCACTACCACGAGATTGGTCTTAAAGGTAAGAACCGCGCCACGTTTGAGCGGCAGCTCATCACCAACCTCAAGCGCGCGCTCAAGGGTCGTTCGGCGCATGTCGAGCGGCTTTCGGGCTACGTGCGCGTGGTGTTCCCGGACGGCGTGGTGCCCGCCGACGCGGCCGATTTGATCGCGCGGGTGCCGGGCGTGGCGCGCGTGTCTGTTGCCTATCGCTGCGCCCGCGAGGCGGAGGAGTACAACGCCGCCGCGGTCGAAAGCCTCGGGTCGTGCGGTTCCTTCGAGACGTTCAAAGTGCACGCCCGTCGCTCCAACACCGACTTCCCCATCCACAGCATCGACCTCAACCGTCAGGTGGGGGCCGTGCTCTGCGAGGCGTTTCCTGACAAGCGCGTCCAGATGCACCACCCCGACGTCCAGGTCAACGTCCATGTGGTGCAGGGCGACGTCTACGTCTATGCCGACGCCGCCTCCATGCGTGGCGCGGGCGGGTTGCCCGTGGGTACGGCGGGCAAGGTCGTGACACTGCTTTCCAGCGGCTTCGACTCGCCGGTTGCCACGTGGATGGTGGGGCGTCGCGGGGCCACCTGCGTGCCGGTGCACTTTTCGGGCAGGCCCATGACCAGCGATGACTCCGAGTGGCTGACGCAGGACATCGTGCGCGCGCTTGGGCCGGCCGGTATCGTGGGGCGTCTGTATGTCGTGCCGTTCGGCGCCTGCCAGCGCGAGATCTCGCTCAAGGCCCCGCAGTCGCTCCGCGTCATCATGTACCGACGCCTCATGTTCGAGGTTGCCCAGCGTCTGGCTCAGATCGAGGGCGCCAAGGCGCTCGTCACGGGCGAGTCGCTCGGGCAGGTTGCCTCGCAGACGCTCGAGAACATCGCCGCCACCGACGACGTGGCGCGCATTCCGGTACTGCGCCCGCTTATCGGCTCCGACAAGGTGGAGATTCAGGAGCGCGCCCGCCAGATCGGGACGTACGACATCAGCGCGCAGGACGTGTCGGACTGCTGCACGCTCTTCATGCCGCGCCGCCCCGAGACCCATGCGCGTCTCGATGCCGTTCGCGAGGCGTGGAAGACCTTCGACCACGCGGCCATGGTCGAGCAGCTCGTGCGCGACGTCGAGTATGTCGACTTTGACACGTGCCCGTCGTATCGGCCCCCGCGAGAGCTGCGAGCCCGTCATCGCGAGCTTGCCCCGGCGGCATGGGAGCCTGCTGGGGAGTGACGGATTCTCGACCCGCCTGCTGCGTTGGTAGCTTTATGAGCGCCTGGAAATCCCGGGCGCTCATTCTTTATGCAGTTTTGGCTGCTGGTCTGCATACGGCTGATTGAGGCGTGTGTTTTCAACATTGCCATCTATCTGCAGGTTGTTGTGCCTGGTGCAGTTCGTGCAAGCGCATGCGGACAGCGAGGCCAAAAATCTGTCAGATTCCTGTCTGATGCGTGTCTGTTCGCGGTCGACTATCTTCCCAGCGCGGGCGGTGTGGCCGTGATCTTCCCTCACCATCGGGCGGAGGGGAGGCGATGTCGATGGCACAGGTTGGTAAGGACGGAAGGCCCGCAGGCGTGGCAAAGGGTCGGGTTGGGACGGGCTTCGGCGGCTGTCGCGGAGGGTCGCCTTCTCGAGTTTGGATTCTCAGGTCGCGTCTCGTGCTTGCGCTTTCCGCGTGCACGCTGCTTGGCGTTGTCGCGTTTGTCGTCGTGCGCATGACTTTGGCGGATGACGCGATGCTCATCGAACGCGCGTCCCCAGCAACTACTGCCTCCTCGCCTGGAGAGACCACTCCCGTGACGGACGGCACGACTGGCACCCAGGCGGAGCTGACTGGCTCTGCTGGTGCCTCGAGCGATTCTTCCGTCGCGCGAACAGAAAGTCTGCCCTCCTGTGTGGTGCACGTTGACGGAGCCGTGGCCAGCCCTGGCGTCTATGTGCTCACCATGGCCGGCCCGCGCGTGAATGACGCCGTGGCGGCGGCGGGTGGGCTCGTCCCCGAGGCGGATACGGCGTCGGTCAATCTGGCCGCGGCGGTTCAGGACGGAGACAAGGTATACGTCCCTCGGGAGGGGGAGAATTCAGCCGCCGCAGGTGCGGCGTCTTCCGGTGGGTCTTCCGGATCAGAGGGCGGAACGGCTTTAACCGGGGCGTCCGGCAGCGCCTCGTCGGCGCTCGTCAACATCAACAAGGCAAGCGCCGAGGAGCTGGACGCGCTGCCGGGCGTGGGCCCGTCGACCGCGCAGGCAATCGTCGACGACCGCACGCAAAACGGCCCCTACGTGTCCATCGAAGACCTCATGCGGGTGAGCGGCATCGGGGAGAAGAAGTTCGAGAAGCTTAAGGGCTGCATCTGTGTCTAGCGGCCAAACATACCCCGCCCGTCCCTACGTGCCGCACGTGCTCGTGTGTTCCTGCGCGCTGCTCATCTCGGAGAATCTTGTGCTCAGGGCATTCGTCCCCGCGCCAGCCCTCGTGTTTGTATCCGTGCTCGTCTTGGGCTCGGGTGGCATCTGCGCACGTGTCCTTATCGGAAAGAGGCGTTCGCAGTGGGCGCTTCGCACGGCAGGCGGGCTTGCCGCTTTGGGTGCGTTCGCGCTCGTGGGCACGCTGCTTTCGATGCGCTCGCTTGCCGTGACCGAGGCGGCTTCGGTCGAGCTGGCACGCACGAGTATGTCATCCCTTGAGTTCACCGTCGAGGGTGACGCGAGCGAGTCGTCAACGGGATGGATGTGCCGTGCGTCCACCCGGCTTCCCTCTGGGCGAAGAGCGGGCGTGTGGCTTGTGGTAGCCGAACGTCCAACCTATGGGGAGCGCCTGCGGTGCGTGGGTCGCTTTGCGAGAAATGGTGACGACGAGTGGGGGAGGAGCAGCCGCGCTCGGGGGCTATCCGGGCGTGTGCGGGCCGTGCGCGTCATGGGCCGCGAGCCTGCGAAGGGCATTGTCGGGCTGCTTGCGGGCGTTCGCGCGCGTGCGACGGAGGCGATAGGCCCCGAGCGCGGCGAGGCCCGGGCTCTCATGGCCGGTGTGGTAACGGCAGATCGCGCCGAGCTCAAGCGTCAGGGCACCGAAGACGCGTTCGCCGCCGTGGGCCTTTCGCATCTCGTGGCTGTGTCGGGCAGCCATCTCGTCGTCGTGAGTGCGGGGTTCGAGGCCGCGCTGCTGTCGCTTGGGGCGGGGCCGGTTGTTCGTGGGGTGGCGACGCTCTTCGTTTCGGGTCTCTATGTCGTGCTGTGCGCGAGCCCGAGCTCCGCGGTGCGCTCGTGGGTGATGCTTGCGGCGGCGCTCGCGGGTCGGATGGTCGGGCGGCGGGCGCATGCGCCCTCGGGCGTTGCCGTGGCGGCGGTAGTGATGTGTACGCTCGACCCTTCCTGTGCCTGCGACCTTGGGTTTCAGCTTTCGGCACTCTCCGTTTGCGCGCTTGCGCTCTTCTCGCGCCATGCGGAGGCAATGCTGGGGCTGCTGTCTCCCACGTCTGTGCTCATGAGCCGCCTGAGCGGCCGGGGCCGGGCATGCCTTGCCCCTGTTGCCCGGATGGCTTCTTCCGCTCGCTCCACGCTCGCCGCGTCGCTCGTGTGCCAGGCGGCGACGCTCGGCGCCTGCGCGGCGACCTTCGGGAGCGTGTCGTTGCTTGCGCCGCTGGCCAACGTGGTGGCAGGCCCCGTCTTTGGGCCGATCGTCTCCGTGGGCGTTGTCGGGTGCGCGCTCTCGATGGTGCCGCTGCTCGGCCCCGTCATGGGTGGGGCGCTGCTGTGGGCATGCGAGCTCCTGTGCGCCCTTGCCGTGTTGTTGGCGCGGCTCATGGCGTCCGTTCCCTATGCGAGCGTGCCCGTCTTCGTGGGCCCCGTGGCCGAGCTTGCGCCGTTCGTGGTGGCCGTCGTGATGCTGCGCGTGTGGCCTTGCCCCACCAGGCGCGTCCTGGCGCTGGTCCTTGGCGTGTCCGCGAGCTGCGCCGTTCTCGTCGGGCTTCTCGGCCCGTCGCTCGTGGGGCCTCGTCTCGTCGTGCTCGACGTGGGACAGGGGGACGCCATCCTGGTTCGGGACGGACGCCGCTCCGTGCTCGTCGACACCGGCCCCGGCGACGCCGTAGTGGAGGCGCTCGCTCGTCAGGGAGTCTTCTCGCTCGACGCGGTGGTGCTCACGCACCTGCACGACGACCACGTGGGCGGCCTCGACGAGCTCGAGGGACTCGTTCGCGTTGGTTCCGTCATTGTGGCCGAGGGTGTGCGTGGGGGCATGTCATCCGAGCTCAACGGCATCGTCCAGCGGCTTACCGGCTCGGAGCCGATAGAGATTGGAGAGGGGGACGCGCTGAGGGTGGGCGACTTTGCCCTCCGCGTGCTCTGGCCTCGCTCTCCGGTGACGGGCGCCGAGAACGAGCATTCGCTCTGCCTGCTCCTCGAATATGGTAGCCATGCCGCGCGGCTCGAGCGTGCGGAGTCTGGGGGTTCCGCCGCTCCCGACGAGCCAACCCTCTCGGCATTGCTCACGGGGGACGCTGAGGCGGAGGTCATGAAGGAGATTGTGGGCCAAGCCGGCGACATCGACGTGCTCAAGGTGGGGCACCACGGCTCGGCCGCGTCCATCGAGGACGGCGAGGCGCGGCGTCTTGCGGCCGAGGTCGCGGTTGCCAGCGCGGGGGAGGGAAACTCCTACGGGCACCCGCGTGCCGCGTGCGTCGAGACGCTCGAGGCCAGCGGGGCAACCTTCCTCTGCACCAAGGACGTGGGGGACGTGACGGTCCGGCCAGGCAGAGACGGCCCGATCGTGAGCTGTGCCAGGCTGGCGGCATAGCGACGGCGTCGCCTTGTCGGCCTGTGGCCTAGCGGTGGGCGCGCCGCAGCGGCTATAGTGGTTTGCGACCAGAGGAGGTCTCGTGAGCGCAGCCACCAAGCTCTTGCCCGTCTATCTCGTCGTCGGCGCCGACGAGCTCAAGCGAAGTGACGCCGTGAAGCGTCTGCGCTCACGCGTCCCCGAAGACATGGCCGATTTCAACCTCGAGGAGGTCGAGGGGCGCGCGGTCGACGACCCGGTGTCACTCGTGGCCTCGCTCGAGATGATGCCCTTCGCCGCCGACCTTCGCGTCGTCATCGTGCATGGCGCCGACGCCCTTCCCAAGCCGGCGTCGGAGGCCGTCGTCTCCTACCTCGCCAACCCCAACCCCCAGTGCGTGCTCTGTCTCGAGGCCGAGAAGCTCTCGAAGAACACCCGCCTGTACAAGGCCGTCGACAAGGTGGGCAAGGCGGCGGGGGCGAAAAACGTCATCGAGTGTGCCGCGCTCAAGCGCTGGGAGCTTCCGCCATACGTCCAGCGGCTCGCGGCCTCGCACGGGGCCTCTATCGGCATCGACGCCGCCGAGGAGCTCGTGAACCGTTGCGGGGAGTCGACCGTCATGCTCGACAACCAGATCGTGACGCTCGTCTCTCTCCTCGCGTCTCGAAGCGGGAGTTCTGCTGGCCTCGCCATCACGCTTGACGACGTGCGTGCCAACGTTGCGCAGACGGCCGAGGTGAGTCCCTGGGCCTTCGCCGACGCCGCGTGCCAGCGTGACGTTGCCCGTGCGCTTTCGCTCTATCACGACATGAAGAAGCCAAACGAGGTGTTTCTCCACACGGTGCTCGTCGACAGGGTGCGGGGCCTCGTGTGCGCACGGGCACTGGGAGCTCGGGGGCAGTCGTCCACCCTTGCGAAGGAGCTGGGCTGCGCCCCCTGGCAGGTCAAGAACTATGGCGCCTGGGCGCGGGCGTACACCGCACGAGAGCTTATGGGCCTGCTCGATGCGGCCGCGAGGTGCGAGCGCGCGCTCAAGGGAAGCGAGGACACGCAGACTGCGTTCGTCTCGTTCGTGCTTTCCTTCGCTCCCGCCTCTGCTTGTGTGAGGCCGTGAGCGCGAGCTCGGCAGGGGTGGGGCGCGTAACCAGTGGGGCGGGGACGCGCGTGGCCGACGGGTGCGCGAGCACGAAGCACAAAAAAGCCCGGCTCACGAGGAACCGGGCAAGCAAGCAAACTATCTAAGCCGGAACTACTTGATGGTGTTCACGAAGTCATTAAAACCACAGGTAGATAGGCATGTATAAAGAAATCGTGTCCTAAAATGTCCTTCAAGGTACCTAACGTTTTTTCGCGTAGTCGCTCCATGCCCTCGCGACCGTCTCGGCGAACATATCCTCGTCGGGGCGGTCGTAGTGTTTTGAGCGGACGTCGTTCGACGTGTGGCCCATCATCTTGTCTATCAGGTCCTTGTCTATTCCGAGCATCCAGCGGCTCATCGTCTCCCACGAGTTGCGCAGCTTGGTGAGCGGTAGATAGCGCGCGCCCGCGCTCTCGACCACCCGCCGCCAAGAGTCTGAGACCGTGTTACGCGGGACTGGCTCTCCGCATCCGTTGTCGTTGAGCCACACGAGACCGGCTCGACTTCTCTCGTGGGCAATGTCAAGCACTCGGGTTGCCCAAGGTTCGGGTACGATCACGGAACGGACGCTCTGTGCCGTCTTCGGTGAGATTGTCGCCCCACTGGTGGTCAACTGCTTGTCGATGCGAATGACGGCGACCCGCCCCCACGGCGTGACGGCATCAGATACGTCTGAGAGCATCGGTGCACATGCTTCACCCGTACGACACGAGGCGAAGGCCGCGAGTATGGCGGGGACTTCACAGACGGTTCCGCACGCAGTCTTGCAGAGCATGACCAGCTCCTCGAGTTTGTAGACGTCATCGACGCGCTTTGCCACCGACTTGGTGGAGAGCCTATAGGACACGTCTTTGAATTCAATCCCCCGCACCCCATGCCTTTTCGCAGAGTTGACGAGATTGCCTACGAGCACGTCGGAATGGTGGCCGTTAGACGCCGTGAGGGTGAGAAGCCATGCCTGGTAGTCCGAAGGCATGACGGTATCCATGGCAATGCCTGCCCATCGCTGCGAGACGTGGCGCCTCCATAGTCCCGCATACATGTTTCGCGTCCTTGGCGTGAGCGACCCATCGGCGATGCGAGCCTCCATCTCAGGGGCGTACCACTCCGCCCACACCTCGCCGAACGTGGGGCACGGCCGCTCGTCGACCGGCGTCTCGAGCCGCACGCGCAGCCTCGCGAGCTCCGCGTCGGCCTCGCGTCGGGTGCAACGCATGACCTTGGTTCGACGCACGCGCTTCGTACCGTCCCACTCCGGCCACCGAAGGCGGAACCTTCCGGGGCCGAGCCGCGTGACGCAGCCCCACGAGCTGCGCTGCCTTCGTGGCATAATTGTCATGCCTCCAATCTTTGATTGGTTGTGGGCATCGCCCCACTCCTCTTCACGCCGACAAGCTGATGGGGGAGCGGGGCGCCTTGCTTCTACGGGCGTCCCTCTCCCTTCTCCGTCCTCTCTATGATTCGTTCGAAATCGTTCTTGTACGACCTGTCCTGGATTATCTGGAACTCAGCGAATCGCTCTCTGGCGATCTTGTCTGCCGTCCTCTTGTTGCGGTTCCCGAGGCCCTTGAGAACCTCGCGCCCGTTGAACTGCAGGAAGCCGTCGAGCAGCCTCTCGCAGTCCTCCATCGAGAGGAGCTGGTGGCGCTCCGCCCTGTCCTCCGCCGTGTCGAGGAACATGCCCACGAGCCGGTTCAGGTCGCGGATCTCGTCCTCGGTCAGGTAGTTCTTCGCGACCGTCACGTCGCTCGAGTGTATGCGCCCCCCTGGCCCGCCCTTCCATGACGTGAGGCCCATGTGGGGCTTGGCAGGGTCGGAGCGCCCCTGCACGATCTCGGCGGCGGTATGGCCGGTCACGGCGTAGTGGAGCTTGTTCTGCACCGTGGCGTAGAAGCGCTTGGCGACGTCGCTGTCCCTGTCGTAGTCGAAGCTGCACTCCTGGAAGATGTCGGTGACCTTCTGGTAGACGCGGCGCTCGCTCGCACGGATGTCCCTGATGCGGGCGAGGAGCTCGTCGAAGTAGTCCTTGCCGAATGGATGACCGTTCTTGAGCATGTCGTCGTTCAGGACGAAGCCCTTGGTGATGTACTCGCGCAGTGTCCTCGTGGCCCACTGGCGGAAGCGCGTGGCCTTGAGCGAGCTCACGCGGTAGCCGACGGCGATGATGGCGTCGAGGTTGTAGTAGACGGGCGGGCGGCCGGGCTGGGTTCTTCCGGAAATTCCGGAAGAAATGGTTGAGCTGCCCTTTTCCAGCTCTCCGCTCTCGAAGATGTTACCGAGGTGCTCGGATATCGTCCTTACGTCGACGCCGAAGAGCTCTGCCATTGCTGCCTGGGTGAGCCAGAAGGTCTCGTTAAGGTAGGAAACCTCCACCGGGACGTTCGCGTCATCGGACTGGTACAGCACGATCTCCGCCTTTATGGGCTCTGCCATGGTTGGCTCCCTTCCCTTGCCTTTGCGTATCAATTTGTTAGGCCTGACAAAATGACTGCCAGTGACCCTCAAGCCGCGCCGCCGTCCGCGTAGCCCCACGACCTCACGAGCGACCTGGCCTGCTCGATGCGGGCCATGGCGTCCGGGTCGGTGGCGAGCGGCACCCTCACGCGCTCGTCAATGCCGTAGCGCGTGCCGCCGGCGCCGAAGCCGAGCGCCACGAGGTAGCCGTCGTGCCGGAGCGCCTCGCAGGCGTCCCGGTACGGCTCGCGCCCCACGACATGGCCGTTGGACAGGGCGACGAGCAGCACCCCGCGCATGGGGAGGGGCATCGCGTCGAGCGACTCGAGCTTGTCGATGCGGGCGTTCTCCTTTGCGGCCCTGAGCTCCGCCTTGAGCCTGCGCTCCTCTGCCTCCGCGCCCCTGTCCCTCACGGACGAGCCGACGAGCAGGCCGGACGTGAACGACAGCAGGCATGCCGCCGCAGCGACGGCCCAGAACGGCAGCGCCTGGACGAACGCCACGAGCCCCTCCGGCCCGAAGCCCGCCCACTGCATGACGGTCGTCACGTTCGCGGCCATGGATACGGCCGCGCCGACGTATGCGAGGCCGCGCCTCGCGCCCCTGCCCGCGCTCACGCCGCGCCGCCGCTCACGCCGTCGTGAGGAACGACCCCGGCCCCCTCTTTTTCGAGTGACGCCATGCCGCGGGCGCTCACGACCATCGCGCCCCGCGCCTGCGGGCCGCTCCTCTCGTACAGCTCGTTGAGCTCGCGCTGCTGCGCGTCGGCGTACCCGGGCGCGTTTGCCACGGGCCTCGGCCTATCCTCCGGGTGCGCGAGGTACCAGCCGCACAGGTCGTTGGGGGTGCAGCGGAGGACGTCGCAGATGGCGCAGGCGTCATCGAGGCGTGGTGTAGCCGGACTCGTACTCTGCTCCCACGAGCGGAGCGTCCCAAGCTTTATCCCGCTCATCTCTGCGAGTTGGGCCTGCGTCAGCCCTGCACGCTCTCGCAGCTCTTTAAGCATCAATCGGTAAGCCATTTCCGATACCTCCTTGGTGCGAGTATACGGAATTTAATAGGCCGCTACCAGAAAAGTATTAATATCCGCTTGCGATAAGAGAAAGCCAGTAGTAGATTACTCGCAGTAACAGAAATCCAGTACTTCCAAGGAGGCCCGCATGAACCCGCTCGTGCCCTTCGGCGCGCTGCTCGCGCTCTTCGGCTCCGTGTCCGGCTCGGCGCTCGCGTTCCTCGCCGGGGCCTCGCTCGAGGCGCTCGGGCTGGGCTACTGGCTGGGGAGGGAGGGGCTGTGAGGCTCTCCGACTGGCTGAGGCGGAACCTCTCCGACACGGCGGAGGAGTTCGGGCGCGGCTTCACGTTCGGCCTCGTGACGCTCGCGGCCTTTCATGGGCTGCTGGGTCTACTGGGCAAGGTCGCGAGGGCGCCCGCGGCCCTTCTGTCGGCGGGGCTGGGGGTGTTGTAGGTGAGCGACTACCTGCTAGGCGTCATCGCCGCCTTCGAGTTCGCGGCGTTTCTCCGCCTCGTACGCATCCATGAGGCGCTCCGCGATATCGAGCAGGGCCAGCAGGCCCGAGGCGACGGGAAACGGCATCGGGGCCACGCCCACGAGGAAGGTCAGGAGGATGACCGCGGCTGACTTCGGCGTGACGGCACGGCGCAGCGCCCGACGCCACGTAGTCTCGGGTCGCATGTGCCTCGGCGTATGTCGGCTTCTCCTTCCCATGGCGCAGATGGTGCGCCGCGTCTCCCCCGCGAGCGGGGGCAACGAACGAAACCCGATATGGAGGGGTGTCCCAATGAGCTACGAGAACGAGAGGTTCGCCCGCAACCTGAGCCGCTACATGGCGGAGGCGGGCGTGGGGGTGGAGGCGCTGGCCGAGCGCTCCGGCGTGTCGGTCTTCTCCATCCGCGACTACCTCGGCGAGAAGAGCGTGCCGCGCCTGGACTCGGGAATCGCGCTCGCCGAGGCGCTGGGGTGCACGGTCGACGACCTGTGCGGCTTCGCGGGGGTGGCGTGATGGGCCGCTATCTCGGCGGGAGCCACGAGAGGATGGCGACGAGCAGCGACAGCGTCGCGAGTGCGAGCGCGAGCGCGAGCGACGCCATCGTCCGCTTCCAGGCCCTGCTGCTCTGGTGGCCGGGCAGAAGGGAGGGCTAGATGCCACGGACAAGGACGCGGCCCACGGTCACGAAGGAAGACCTGCTGGACGAGCTGCAGCGCAAGTTCTGCGACCTCGTGGCGGAGTACCGCCAAAAGTTGGAGGACATGCCGGAGCCCGCGGGCTCAAGGACGCTCGCGTTCGCCGTGGCGGCGGGCATGCCGGTGAGGATGGCCTACACGTTGTCCGACGCGGCCAAGATCACCGGCGTCTCGACCGACATCCTGCGGGCCGAGCACGACGCGGGGCGGCTCGAGTTCTTCATCCCGGAGGGCCAGACGAAGTGGTTCCGCATCAGGACCGACGAGCTCGACCGCTGGATGGAGGCCAACTCCCGCTGACGGGAGGGCGGCAAGGCGAACGTTGACAACCGGATAGCGCACGCGGGGCGGCTCAGGAAGGAGCCGCCTTATGAAGGAGAAGTTCGACGAATACAAGTACGACGCGCTCATGTTCCTCATCAGCGCAATCGTCGGTTTCCTGCTAGCCAAGCTTTCCTAGTAGCCAGCCGATGACGAGGGAGATCGTGGAGAGCGCGAACGTCCAGAGCCGTTCGCTGCGTTTCTCTCGCGCCTTGTCCCTCTCGGCCTGCTCGTACTTCTCGACCGCCCAGTGGGCGGACGAGGTCAGCAGCTCGCACGGGTTGGAGAGCGTCGGGACGGTCAGCCCGAGGCGGGCGAACTCTCGGTACATCCCGTCGACCCGTTTGCCGCCCGCCTTGACGCGGGCGGTGGCCCACCCGGGGAGTTCGCCCTCATGCATAACGGGGAGCCTTAGCTCGGCGACCTCCTTTGAGGTCAGCAGGTTGAGGTCGAGCGGCCTTCGCCTGCCTGCCTCCTCGCCTCCCTTGCTGGCGGCGGCTATCGCCTTGGCGACCCCGTTGACGCTCGTCGTCACGGAGCCGAGGCCGTTGCCTATCGAGCGGTATGGGTCTGCCACGTCTCTCCAATCGTCATTGGAAACCACATCGTACCAGCCGCCCAGCGCGCGCCATCCGGTGCAGGGACAACCCCGACCGACGTACCGACAGCCCGGCCAAGAGCCGGTGGGGCAGGGGGCATGGATTAGGAGTTGGCCGTTACCCCAGCAGAGGCGGAACGGCCCGTTGATTTGGCGGGATTCTGGCGAAAGAAACCGCCCGCCGTGCGAGGGGTGCGCCCCACCACGGCGCGAACCAACAGCACCAAGCGGCCGCGTCACGCGACGTCGCCCGGTTTCCCCACGGGCACCGGCGACCCTTCCTCTCCGCCGACTCGGAAACACCGTCCGGGCGGCGTCGCGGGGCGCGGCCACAACACGGATGGGTGGCAGAGGGGCCGAATGCGCCCGCCTGCTAAGCGGGAGGCCGCAAGGCCGCGCGGGTTCGAATCCCGCCCCATCCGCCATACAGGCCCGTAGCTCAGCGGCAGAGCATCGGTCTTAAAAACCGACGAGCGGCGTTCGACTCGCCGCGGGCATGCCATCAAGACTGACCCGTCGGATTCGACGGGTCTGGACGCTTCGAATTCGATGCCTTTACACAAGCGGAGGCCCCCGTCCGCCAAGACTCCGGGGCCTCCCGTCTCTGGAAAGGAGAGACAGACATGAATGTAACAGACAGGCCGGTCCTCGACGACCGACAGGCGCTCGGCTGCACGCTCGGGGCGCTGCTGGTGCTGGCCATGGTCATCGGCGCGTGGGCGC
>OIXX01000862.1_pt1 | contig 13791 bp, 18 predicted proteins | sample 1588161 | NCBI WGS metagenome assembly OIXX01 (sample SAMN03283274) | human gut metagenome | biome: human-associated habitat; material: feces | host: Homo sapiens | place: Peru | collected 2012
ACCACACGTCGCGCAGGTTCGCGCCGGCGTTCATGTGGCTCTTGAGCACCTCGGATACCACGAACGTCTCGAACACGTGGCCCGCCACCGCACCCACGCGCAGCTGCTCGGGGGTCGTCCATCGGGTGAGGTGGCAGACCAGGCCCGTGTCCATGAAGAAGACCTTCGGCGTTTTGGTGAGGCGCTTCTCGATGTTTGGGAAGAACGGTTCGATGATACGTATGCTATTCCCAAATTTATCTATTCATACTCAATAGGCAAATACGCACGCACGTACCTATGGCAACCGGCCGAATCGAACGTTCGCGCCAGCAGCAAGCCATGAAGGGGCCCTGCGATCGTGTAGGCCATCGTCTACAGTGCATTTCACGAAGTCGGAAAAGAGGTCGGCCCCAAACCCGCCGCGCTCACCGGCGTCGAGCACCGTCGAGAGCGTCCGCGCCGGCGCAAGCTCCACAACGCCCAGGTCGCTCTCACTGGAACGCAGTTCCTCCATAAAGCGGCTGTGCTCGCTCAGGGCAAGCTCACGTCGGCGCAGGTCGTGGCGCATCTCGTCCTCGCGCCGGGCGAGCTGGCTCTCGATATCCCCCAGCGTACGCGTCGTGAGCAGCTCCTGCACCTCCGCTTGCGAGAAACTCATGTCCTGGTAGTACTTGCAGTCCCACAGCAGGTTCATCTGCCAGTCGTCGTAGTAGCGGTACCCGTTGCCCGGATCGATCTCGGGCTGGATGATCCCGCGTTTCTCATACAGGCGCAGCGCGTCGCGGGTGAAACGCAGACGACATCTCGGGAGGCAAGATTCGCTACGACGGCATCAACGTCGAGAAGATCGCCAAGCCGGACCTCCGCCGCTCGCTCGGCATCGTCCTGCAGGACACGCACCTGTTCTCCGGGTCGGCGATGGATAACATCCGCTACGGAAGGCTCGGGGCGACCGACGAGGACTGCATCGCGACAGCGAGGCGCGTGGGGGCGGACAGCTTCATCAGACGCCTTCCCAACGGGTACGACACGCGAATCTCTGGTGACGGCGGATCGCCCGCAGCCGGCCAGCGACAGCTCATCGCCATCGCCCGTGTCGCCGTAGCCGACCCGCCCGTGCTCATCCTCGACGAGGCTACGAGCAGCATTGACACGCGCACCGAGGAGCTCGTGCAGCGCGGCATCGACGCCCTCATGGAGGGACGCGCGAGCTTCGTCATAGCGCACCGGCTCTCCACCGTGCGCAACGCCGATTGCATCTGCGTGATGGAGGCCGGCCGGATCATCGAGCACGGGAGCCACGACGAGCTCATGGCGCAGCGAGGTCGCTACTGGCAGCTCTACACCGGCGGCGGTCTGGCCCAGGAGTAGGGCCCAGGTCGGCGGGCGTGGGCGGGGCGCCGCCCACGCCCTCAGATGTGTTCAGTTGCAGCAAAAACACCCCGCTACGGCAGGAAGAAGAGCATGCTCGCGCCGTCCTGCGGGCCCCGGTGATCGCGGCAAACTGGGTGAGGCGGTGCATCGAGAAGAACCTCAGAACAAACGGATTCGGCAACCTCGGGACCGTGGTGGTCGACGGGACGTACGGCAAGAAGAAACGGGAGCTGACGGATCGCCGGCTCGCCCACATCGGCAGAATCTGTGCCAAAGCACACTAAGAAACGAGAAGGCAAACGAACAATGCCTGCGATCGACATCACGCTCAGGGTAACTCCGCGTCTGGTAATCGCATTTTGGTCACAGGGCGAATGGCGCCTGCAGCCGCTAACTCGGAAATGTATGAGAACTCTTTTGGGATGGATGCGTAAACAACCTGAGCCGTGCGCTTTCCCTCTAGGAGTAGGCGCATTTTTTCCGAAGAGGGACTTGCGCTCTTCACCTTCGCCTTTCTTGCCGCCGAGTTTCGCTTCGACATCAATGTCGGCCTGCTCGCCGGCGCCGAACGCGTCGTGCTCGCGCAGGGCTTCATCTTGGGCGCGAGCGTACTCGGCTTTATCGGATACGTGCCGCTGCTCGGGCTCGCGCGGCGCAAAGGCCACCCCCCCCCGGCAGCCGTCAACACCGCCGCCGTCCCCATCGCCATCGTGGGCTTAACCCAAATTCAGTCCCCCACGGGCCCGCTTGCGCTCGAGATTCTGGGCTGCGTGGCATTCTTTGGACTCGGCCTGTTGGGCGCCGCCGCGCACTACGCCTTTTCGCTGGCGTTCCACGACGACTTCAAGCTCGCCACCGGCGCGGGAGCAACCTATGCCGCGGGCATTCTCATGCAGTTCGCCATCAACCTGCTCGATTGCGGCGACATCGCCGAGCTTATCGTTCTCGGCGCAGTCACGATTGCCATCTCCGCACTCAGCACTGCTCCCCAAGAGACGACCGAAAGCTCCGGCCCCGTCATCAACCCCTTCGCCGAACCCTCGCACGCCCTCGCCAGGCAGGCGTGTTGGAGCATCGCGCTCGTCATGATTCTGGCCCGCCTGTCCTCGACCCTCGACAACGTGGCCACGTCCCCCAACGCCCACGGCGCCATTGCCGTGCAAACATGGCCGCGGCTTTTCTTGGCAGCCAGCGCCCTTGCCGCCAGCCTCGTCTTTGACCTTGCCGAGCGTCGCCACATGGGCCTTGTCATGCCTGGCGTTGCGGCGCCCTCTGCCATCTCCGTCTTGGCAGCAGAGGCCGGGGACGGTCCCGACCCGGGCCTGGTCGTCTTTTACCTGAGCTCGGGCTCTTTCGTCACGTTCTTCACCGCCACGTTTGCGCAGCTGGCGCAGCGCATGCACACGCCAACCCTTTGGGCCGGCATGGGCCGCGCCGCCAACAATCTGTGCGCATTCACCACATCGGGCGCCTCGCTTGCGCTCGTGGCCTCGGGCAACGTCGCGCTCATCATGATCGGGGCACTCGTGCCGCCCGTCGCCGCCGGCGTGGCATTCGCGGCAGCCGGGCTGTTCCGCCTGCCCCAGACTGAGCAGGAGCGCGAGCATCTGCAGCAAGCCGAGGAGGCGATCGCCGCCCCCCACCATCGAAGAGCGGCGTCAGGCCTTCATCGCCAACCACGGCCTTGATTTGGTTAACTTCATAAGCAAGCGTACGACCAAGAATATGCAAATTAAAGCAACCGCCCTCCTTCAATTCTTGGCAAAACGCCATATAGTTTTCGAAACCAGCAATAACCGATGACTTTGACAAATAGCTTGCAGAGTGCTCAACTAAGCGACGCACCGCCAAACCGAGGAGCGAACGATGAATATCTTGGCAATCAACGGCAGCCCTAAAGGCGAGAGAAGCAATACCTGGTGCTTGACCAGCGCTTTTTTAGATGGGGTATGCTCTTGCGAGAAAAGCACCCACAATCAGACACCAAAGATTGAAGCCCTCAGCATCGACAGCCTTGATATAAAGCCCTGCCTAGGTTGCTTCTCGTGCTGGAAGAAAACGCCAGGGACGTGCTGTATCCACGACGACATGCAGACCGTCATCGATAAAATTCTGTGGGCCGATGTCGTAATTTGGAGCTTCCCCCTGTACTATTTTGGCCTGCCTGGCCCACTGAAGAACTTGGTCGACCGACAGCTTCCCATGTCGCTCCCCTTTATGAGCGCAGAAACAGAAAGCGGCGGACACCCGTCGCGCTACGATATGAGCAATAAGCGAACAGTCATAGTTTCCACCTGTGGTTTCTATACCGCGAAAGGAAACTACGACTGCGTTACCGGCCTATTTGACCGACTGTGCGGAAAGGACCGCTATACAGCGCTTTTCTGCGGACAAGGCGAGCTCTTTCGAGTGAAAGAGCTAAGCGAGCGCACCGATGAGTACCTCTCCTGGGTCAATAAGGCCGGCAAGGAATTCGCCTCTGGCGGCATCGACGAAGCCACTCGCGCCCGCCTCGACCAAAATCTGTTTCCGCGCGACGTTTTTGAAGCGATGGCAGATGCCAGCTGGGGCGTTACCAAATCGGGCGAAGTTGAGGACCCCAGCCTGGTGTTCACCCGCCAGATGGCCGCCCTCTACCGCAGGGAGGCTTGGCCTGGACACGATATCGCACTCGACATGAACTACACCGACGTCGATAAAACCTACCGCATCGTCCTGGGAAAGGACGGAAGCCGTGTTGAGACGCAGGCCGTCGACGACTTTACCAGCGATTACACCACGCGTATCAACACGCCCCTGAGCGTCTGGCGTTCGATTGCCAACGGAGAGATCGCCGGCGAAGAGGCCCTTATGAAGCACCTGTATACGGTCGAAGGCGACTTTGACCTAATGATGCATTGGGATAAGTACTTTGGCGTCGCAAAGGCCGGCGCGAACGCCGATGAAACCCAAGCCGCCGCAAGTACGGCCGAGCCTAAAACCAACATGATGCTGCTCTTGGTTCCCTGGATCGTCTTTTGGATTATGGCGGCCATCGACAGCTTTTGGGGCAGCTTGGCCAGCATGGCAGCGTGCGTGCTGCTGCCCGTTTTGATGCACCGCACAAAAGCCACGCTGTACGACCGGCTCTCGAGTGCGGGCGTGGGTGCCTGTTGCATCGCGCTGCTGGCAGGCACCTCCCCCACCTTAGTGCTTCCGACGTCGTATTTCCTATTTGGGCTTATGTGGACCGCTTCCTGCTTTACGAAGGTGCCGCTCACCGCGCATTACTCTAAGAACAGCTACAACGGGGACGCAGCGCTGCGCAACCCGATTTTCTTAAGAACAAATCGCATCTTGACCGCCGCATGGGGAATTCTCTACCTTGTCACACCCGCCTGGACATACTTCATCATGCAAACAGACGCCGCCAGCCTCATCGGTGCGATCAACTCGATCATTCCCGCTCTGATGGGCGTTTTCACCGCATGGTTCCAAACGTGGTATCCCCGCCATATTGCGCGAGGCTCAGCTTGCCGCAGGCGGTTTCGCTGAAATAGCGGGAGTGCGCCTTCTCGCTAAGCTGCCTTATCAGCCGTTTCCGGCCACTTCTGGCCATTACCCGACGGAATCCGACAGGTTATTGGGGACGCGTCCCGAATTGTGGTGAAAGCGGGAACCCGGCCGCGCCGAAGGGGCGCGGCCGCCCCTCTAGAAACGCGAGCTGCCGGGCATACGGTCCGGGAGAGAGGACGACCGCAATGGACGCTGTACACGAGGGCGGCGTAGGATTCGGGACGAGGCTCACCGCCCCGGAGGGGCGCTACACCACTTTTCGTGACGTGAATCGTTGAACAGAAATGGCACGCGGACCACCAGGGCACATGGGCTTTTTGTGTGGTTGGCATACCGCCAGCAGATGAAGTTCTTGTAGCGAGGGGACTGCTCTGGAATAATCCCCAGCGCGAAACCAGTAGTGGGATTTGCAATGCTCGGGGTGCGCGATGCCCTTGTTTCGGGATCGAATGAGCGAATCTCGAAGGCGTGGCTCTCACATGAGGCTTCTCAAATAGCAGCAGCGCCTTAAAGGGTGGGGAATTGAGCAAAGCGGAGCAAGAGAATAGCAAGCGCAACAAGAAGATGCGCCTCGTTGCTTTGATAGCGCTCCTCCTGCTGCTTCTCTCCATCGGCGGTTGTACGATATGGCAGCTCGCCCAACCTAAGGCCGACCCTGGAGCGACTGTGCAGGGTTACGAGGGCAAAAGCGACGAGGAGGTCATCGCCGACCTCAACCGTCAGGCTGACGAATCGCGCATGACGATTTCCGTGTCGGCAAAGCCCAAGCTGTCGGATGGAAAAGTGCGCGTGAACGTCTCGAACGTGGCGGAAAACAAGTTCTCGCAAACATTTACTCTCTCACAGGACGGCGTGGAGCTGTATAGCTCGGGGCTTATCGCCCCCGGCGAGGTCGTCGAATGGTGCGACGCACCGGACGCCCATGAGGGGTCTGCGACCGTGACGGTGCAGGGCTGCGACCGCGAGACCGGCTCGCCGTCGGGCAACCCCCAGACCGTTTCCGTCACTATTGTGGCGGCGTCAACTGCTGGGGGCGAATAACGCCACCTTCTCCACCCGCCCAAGACGATATCGATGGGGTATCGCCGCCGCTGATTTCCTCAGCGGCGGAATGCAAGCAATGCAGCGAGATGGGCTCGCTTCGGACAAGAAAGAGGTTTTCTTCCATGGACACAACCAACAATCGAAATCTCATGACGCGCGTAGGCGCGCTGGCCGTATGCCTTGTCGTGGCAGCTGCCGTCGCAACCCCCACCCTCGCTTTCGCCGAGAGCACCACCTCGCAATCGACGAACGTCACCGTCCAATCCGTGACCCCTGACCCATCCGGCGATAACCTGTCGTTCTCGGTGCCGACGCAGATTCCCTTCGTCGCCAAGGCCGACGGCACGATGCTCGGCGCATCTTCGGAGAACCTGAAGATTCAGAACAAGTCGGTATTTCCGATTCATGTGGTAAACATGGCTGTCGCCGAGCAGTCGCCTTTCAAGCTCGTCTCCGATGTGGCGACAAGCACCGAAGCGAATGCCTTCCAGTTCACTATCAACGGCACGAAGGCTGCCGCATCCGTTGACACCTCTTCCGAGAGGGCATGGAACATGGGCTACGAAGGCTCCGCGACCGACACGATCTCTCTCAAGACCAACGACGCGAAGATCGCGCGCGTGACCACCGACATCTCAAAGCCCCAAAAGGCGGCAGCCATCACCTGGACCGTCGCTTCCGGTGCTGCGCAGTAACAACGAGCCGCATCGTATGCGTTGCGTGCGGGCAATAACGGGAATATGCCACACTGCCGCGATATCGATCGCAGCAGCGTTCGTGGTGGCATTGTGCCTCGCCCTTTCCTCTGTGCCCGCATATGCCGACGAGGGAGGGGCGGGCCTGCCCGCGGAGGACGAGGACATGATTGTGGTGAGCGTGCCCACGACCGTGCCGTGTACGCTGCTTTCCGACGGGACGGTCGCGGCGCCGACTTCGTGGAAGATTGAGAACTCCGGCAGCACCTCGGCGCGTCTTGCCATGGCCTCGGCGAAAACGGCCTACGAAGATATCTCCATCTCGGCGAAGGCGAACGGGTCGACACTGCTCGACTACTCAGCGGGCTTCGCGTCCTACGACCCGACGCTGATCGTCCCTGCGCAAGGTTCGCTCGACGCAAGCTGGTCGGTGTCCCCAATCGATCCCACTGAGCACGCCGATCTGTTCGAGCAGGCATCTCAAAAGCCCGTGACACTGCTCTCCGCGTCATTTCTCTTCTGCGCCCAGTCGACGGAGCCTGGCGCATCGGACTCCGTCCCGTTCGCCGTCTATTCCAAAGACGATGCCTCGCTCACCTTCTATAAGCGCCGGGCCCTGCCCATCGAGGGAAGCATGTTCGAGGGCAAGACGGCGACGGCGGTGTACGCAAATATCCAGAACACGAAGTCCGCTCCGCCGTGGAGGGGCATCGCGAGCAAGATCAAGCGCGTCGCGGTCGTCGATGACGGTATCGCCCCGCAGACGATGTACGCGTGGTTCTTCGACTGCGAAAATCTCTTTTCGGTCAACATCTCCAAGCTCGATACGTCGAAAACGACGAGCCTGGGCTATGCCTTCTCGGGGTGCAAATCCCTCACAGAGATCGACCTTTCTGCGCTTGACACAAGCTCTGTCAGATCATTTGCCGACGTCTTTCAGGATTGCTCGTCACTTCGGAGCGTGAACCTTACGGGTTGGAACACGTCGAGCGGAGACAAATTCAGCCAGATGTTCTACCAATGCGCATCCCTTGAGGAGCTCGATATCTCGTCGTTCAAGACGGGGAACGTCACCACGTTCGAGGGGATGTTCTACGGCTGCAGCTCGCTTCGCGCCCTCGACTTGTCGCACTTCGACACAAGCGCTGCAACCACCTTCGCATCGATGTTCTACGGCTGCAGCTCGCTCTCCTCGCTCAACGTATCGATGTTCGACACCTCTGCCGCCACCGATCTCTCCCGGGCGTTCTACGGGTGTGGATCGCTGACAGAGCTCGACCTGTCGAGGGCGTCAACTGCCAAAGTCGAGACGTTCTACGGAATGTTCTCGGGGTGCTCGAGGCTTAAGCGGATCGACCTCTCGCTTCTCGACACGTCTTCTGCAAGGAATCTAAGTTACCTGTTCGCGGACTGCTCCAAGCTAGAGTCGGTGAACTTATCTGGCATAAAGACATCGACCGTCACAGACTTCAACCATATGTTCTCGGGCTGCTCCTCGCTTACGTCTCTCGACCTTTCGTCGTTCGATACGTCGGCTGCAAAGGATTTGAGCTATCTCTTCTACGGCTGCTCCTCGCTTACGTCTCTTAACCTATCCTCGTTCGATACATCGAATGTGGAGGAGATGGCGAACCTGTTCTACAACTGCCCCAAGCTTGCGGAGGTGGCCCTCGGCGAGTCGTTTTCCTGGGTAGGCAGCAAGTGCTTCCTGCCGCAGCCGAATGCGACGTTTATTCCTGGAGCGGACGGCTTGTGGCATGCCGCGTCGGATGGTGCCGCCTACCTGCCTTCGGCTGTGCCGGGCAACAAGGCAGACACCTATCGAGCGGTCGCGCCTCGTGGGAAAGGCAATGCCGTGGAAGATGACTCAGACGTCTCGAATGGAGCGCAGGCTGGGGAAAACGCAGGCGCCACGACGGGTGCGGGCGCCGAGAGCGCTCCGATAGATGACTCGGATGTCTCGAATGGAGCGCAGACTGGGGAACAGGCAGGCGCTGCGACGGGTGCGGGCGGCGAGAGCGCTCCGATTGGTGAGAGTTCCGCAATCACTGCGGAAGGCCCGGCGGCGGCCAAGGCGATTCCCGCCAAGGTGAACGAGCAGATGTTGATGATGAGCGTCGCTGCGGGAAAGCCGCCGTTTGCGGGCAGCGCACATTCCAAAAGGTAGCGAAGCGACGCGTCAAACGTGTCGGCGATACGGTTCTTATCAACGTCTTCGCGCACGGAGACGTCGCCTGAGGCAACGCGCCCTTCCCAGGTTTGGATGCCGAGCTCTGCCGCAGCATCCACCGCCGCGCGGAGCTCGAGCGCGGCGAACCGGGGCGATGAGTTTTCGAATTATGTCCCAAAGGGCACGGGCGGCAGTCTTTTGAGGGCCAATAGCGCCGAAAAGGCGCGTTTCGAAACTCAAGCGCCCTTTAGCGTGCGAGCCGCCAGCTTCAACCGTAAGTGAGTCAATGCAGGCGGCTTGCGCGCCGTTCGAAAAACCGCAGGTCGCAGGCCTTCACCATCGGCTTGCAAAGTCGGTGGTCTCGGGCGGCTTGTCCATGAGCTGGCGAGCAAGTCGGGGCTTCGCAATTGGCGCGATCGCTTCGCGCGAGCTCGATAGGCTTGTTTGGCAAAAAGGCCAATCGGCCGCCTCTATGACACGGCATCTTCCATGCGGGCGCAATCGGCGCCGCGCGCCCCGTCGCGCGATGCCCCCCCCGCGACGCTCGGAGCCCCCGCTCGCCGAGCAGCCACCTCGCGAGGCCCAGCACGAGCACGCCCTCCCGGGCATGGGGCCCATGCCTCGTGCGGGCGACGGGGGCCTTCGGGGACGCGTCCCCGATTGACAGAAGCGCCGCGAGCTCCCCCTCGGGCGTCGAATCGGGGCCGATGTCGTCACTTACCTGGATGTAGACGAGCCCCGGCCCCCTCTTCGCGACGAAGCCGACCCCCTTCTGGCACGGCTTCCCGACGTGGGTCTCGTAGCCCCGCCTCATCAGCTCCAGAAAACGGCGTTCTCGCACGCGCGGCCCCGGTCCGTGCCGCTCGTCCCCAGGGCCGCACGGCGCATTCCCGAGTCGCAGACGTAGCGCTTCGCCCGCGCGCCCAGGCGCTTCTTCCCCCTGATGTCGCAGCGCCTCGCCTCGCAGAAGACGGGGGCGTCGCGGAGGCGGGAGGTGTAGCGACCGACGGTGACGCGGCTGGCGGGGGCCCCGTCGGCGTCGAGCACGTTGGCGGCGTTGTTGGGCGAGCCGAGGTTGCCGGAGTTGCCCATCACGCACTCGGCGAGCCTCTCCGGCACGGCGGGGTCGGGCAGGGAGAGCCTCTGGGCGAGGTCGCGCGCGGGAACGGCCCTATGGACGTCGCGGGTGCGGCCGCACGGCTCCGAGGTGTCATCGCAATCGCAGGGCCCGGCGAGCCCGCCGCGCCTGATGAACCCGTCGAGGTCGCCGTCGACGGCCCCCTGCCCGCCGCAGCAGGAGCGGCATTTTGGAGGACGGGCCCCTCCGCGCGACGGAGGCGGAGAGCGCCTTCGTGAGCTCGGGCTTGCCGGAGCGGCGCATCCCCGCGATCACCTTGATGCCCCGGGTGCCCTCGAGCGCCCGAGGCCGCCCCGGGCACGCGCTGCGACCTACCCGGGCCGTCATCCGCTCCCTCCCGGTTTCGAAGCTCGAATTCTTTCAAAGTTTCGAAACCGGGAAGGCAATATGCATAAGGATGCGTCGAGGAGCGAATCCCGGTCGCGCCATGGAGATGCGGGCGAGCCGCATCCGGTGCTCGCTCATGGTGCGGACGGTGTGCCCGGAGTGCGGCGCGGTGGGCGTGAAGATCAACCGGCAGACGGGCTTCTGCCCGCGCTGCACCGAGCGATACCACCTGGAGCAGGAGCGGGCGTTCCGGGACCAGCTGGAGCGCGAGCGGCGCGAGGCCGAGGAGGGCGCGGAGATAGAGCGGCTGCACCGGGAGCGGAAGGCGATCCGACAGCAGAGCTCAAGGACGTGCCGGAAGTACGGGCTCCCGAGCAGACGGCAGCGAGGGAAGGACTGATGTAGGGGCCGCGATTCGCCTTGTTAGAAGCTCGCCCAGCAGGTACACTGTTCATCGATGGCCCCGGGATGACCTCTGATTCAAGTCACCGGGGCTCAGTTTTTCCAATTTGGAGTCCCCATGGCAGAAGAGAAGGCGGCCTGCACGCGCGAGTGGGCGGAGCTCTGGCTCTCCAAGGAGCGGCTCGCCCCCCTACCTCGCGGCGTGCGGCGGGGATGCCGACCTCGCCGTGGAGCTCCACGAGTGGAACGTCTCGCTGGCGCAGGTCCTCATGCGCGACGTGGCGCACCTCGAGGTCGCCATGCGCAACGCCTACGACCGCGCGCTCTCGGATGCCTGGAGCGGCGAGGGCCACTGGCTGCTGGACGACGGCTCCCCCGTGCGCCGGCCCCTCATGAGGAAGGCAGCCAGAGGCGAGCTCGACCTCAACCGCATCAACCGCAAGATCATCGACGCGGTGGCGGAGAAGCTCCCCGCCGGGTTCACGACCGGCCAGCTCGTGTCGAACCTCACGCTCGGGTTCTGGGTGCACCTCGCCGACCGCTCCCGCGAGGCGGCGATATGGCGCACGGCGCTCTGGCGTGCTTGGCCCAAGGGGACGAGGCGCAAGGAGCTGCTGCAGGCGCTCGACGGGGTGCTGCGCGTGCGCAACCGGGTCGCCCACGACGAGCGCCTCTTCGACCCGAAGCGGCCGGAGCTCTCGCCCCTGAGGGCGGACGCGGACGCCGTGAGGCTCTTCCGGGCGCTCTGCCCCGAGGCCGCCTCGCGCGTCCTCGGCGATTCCGACGCGACGCCCGTCGAGGAGTTCCTCGCCGAGAGCCCCGCGCCCGCCGCGGTGCGGCTGTTAGCTTACTCGAACAACCCCTTGAGCATGTCGCCGAGGCCGAACGTGGTCTTGCGGTAGACCTTGTTGTAGACGGCCCGCTTGGGGTGCAGGGCGCCCATGCCGAACTTCATGGGCTTCCTCCACTTAACGCTCTTACTCACATTCTAGCTGCGGATATGCGCCCTGTCCGTCGCCCCTCCCCGCATGTTTGTGGCCCTCTCCGACAATCCCTTGCGACAGGATGGCGGGACTTGTCTGGAGGTGGACTGTGGCCAAGACGAGGCTGGCCGAGGAGATGGTGGAGGAGGCCATCCGCTTGAAGGCCAACGGCTTCTCCAACGGCGACATCATCTGCGCGCTGGGCGTTCACGAGAACACGTTCTTCAGGTGGATCGGCAACCCGCGCGGGAAGCTGCAGCGCTCGTTATGCGAGGGACCAAAATGGAGGAGGCGTCGTTCAAGCAGACGCTGCTCGCGCACCCAGAGGCGAACGCGGTGGTGATGCGCAGGTTCAGCAACACGCTGCGTAACTCGGTGTTCCAGCAGGTGACGTGGGCGATCGCGGAGGTGGGGCTGGAGGGGCGGTTCCGCAGCCGTGTCTCTCCCATGGAGCTGACGTACGTGCCCACGGGGCAGCGAATCGTGTTCCGCGGCGCCGACGACCCCTTGAAGCTCAAGGGCGTGAAGTTCACGCGGGACTACGCCGCGGTGGTGTGGTTCGAGGAGCTCGACCAGTTCGACGGGGTCGACGCGGTTCGCTCGATACTGAACTCGCTTCGGCGCGGGGGCGAGGACTTCTGGATCTTCAACTCGAACAACCCGCCCAGGACGTGCTGAGGGGGGTGACGCGCATGGACGATCCCCTGGGCGGGGCGCGGGTGGTGGCGTACGGGTGCCTCGGCGTGCTGCTGGTGCTGCTGGTGCTGCTGGCGCCGCTCGTGTTCGTCACGGTGCTGATGCGGTGATAGCGAGGCGGGTTTCTCGGCACGTGAATGAACGGACGAAAGACCGAGGGGACGTGCGGTAGCGGCGTATGGCTGCGGGGCGGTCTTCTCGGCACGTGAATTGAAACGGACGGAAGCATGGGAAGAACGCGCGGTAGTCGGGGATAGTTGCGGCGCGTCCCTCTCGGCATATGTGTGAGGGGGCGCGTATGGCGAGGGGCGTTGAGGACGGGTACTGGGTGCTGGAGTGTGTGAGGGCATAGCCGAGCGGGCGGTGCTGGGCCTGCTCGGCGCGGTCGTCGCCTGCCTGTGGCGCGTGGCACGGTCGCTCGCGGACACGCAGCGGGCGGGCAAGGTGCTCATGCGCGGCGACCTCCTGCTGCGCTGGGCCACGGCGCGGGACGCCGGGTGGATGGCCGAGGAGGGCAAGCGGCAGTGGTTCGACGACCACGCGCTCTACCTGAGGATGGTCGGCTCGAACGGCTACCTGGACGAGGTGAGCGAGCGGGTGGCGGGCCTTCCCGGGTCGCCTCCCTCGGCGGAAGAGAAGTGACTTTGAGAGGAGAGACGCGTATGAGCATCGACTGGAGGGTGCGCGCGAAGTCGCCGGTGTTCTGGCTGGGCATCGCGGGCGCGGCGGCGACGCCGATGCTCGCGCACCTGGGGCTCGGCTACGAGGACATGACGACGTGGGGCGGGGTCGGCGAGGTGCTGGTGAAGTTCGTCGGCAGCCCGTACCTGATCGGCCTCACGGCGGCGAGCGTGCTGGCGTCGCTCGGCGTGGTGGTGGACCCGACGACCCCGGGCGCGGGCGACTCGGAGCGCGCGCTGGGCTACGGGGCGCCCCCGGGCAGACACGCGGAGGACAAGGGCAAGTGACGGCGGAGGGCCGGGGCTTCGGATGCCCCGGCCCTCCCTCTGTGTAGGGATTCGTGAAGGAGGGCTTCATGGCGACGCCCGCGCCGGAGTGGGCGATAGGCAAGCGCTGCGAGCCGTACACGGACATGCCCAAGTTCAAGGGCGCGGCCAAGCCGAGGTTCACCGTGATCGAGGGCGGGCGGGCCTAGGCGGAAACCTGCCGCCGCGAATCTGCCTCCTCGAGGATGGCGTAGGCCCTCTTGTACTTCTCGACGCGCTCAAGGTCCTTGCGCTTGATCCAGGCGAGACGCGTCGGACATGGCCCGCATCCGCGGCCGCGTCCACTCCAGCAGCGAGCTCCCCCAGCGTACGCGCATGCAGTCCGCCACGGCGCGAAGGTGGCGCAGAGACCGCATTCGCGAGGAAAAACGCCCGATTTCTGGCAGGTTGAGGCGCTTTTGCGGCTACAACCGCCAGG
>OIXX01000864.1_pt1 | contig 13786 bp, 21 predicted proteins | sample 1588161 | NCBI WGS metagenome assembly OIXX01 (sample SAMN03283274) | human gut metagenome | biome: human-associated habitat; material: feces | host: Homo sapiens | place: Peru | collected 2012
TTATTCCAAAATTACGTTAAATCACGCTTGTGAATTTTCACTTGCGAAACTTTAGTTATAGACAATTTCCTCTCCATAATCACCTTCCGCCAAATTCGCAAAAGAACTATCATCTACAGAATCTCCCAAAAGTGATAAAGCTGCAGGCAACATTTTGATGTTAGCCACCAACAATGCTAATTCGTCTTTTGTCAAATCTGCTGATGCCAAAGATGCCAAAGCCTCCAACTTTCCGCTCTGAGCAATAATCAATGCCTGTTCTCGCTGAGTATCGGAAAGCATATCCACCATCAAGGTTGCTCGTCTTGGATAGTACCACTTATACCAACTCTGTAACTTTTCCTTCGCTAAATCAGAAGCTGACATCCATTTATATAACTCATTCAAAGAATGAGCGATTTTTGATATATCTCCCTTATTAGCTATATATATATATCCGCTATTGCATCATCTATTTTACGAGAAATTTTCTCTATATCATAAGCTTGATTGACAACTTCTACCGAATCATAGGTTTTATCCATTAATTCTGTTTCTATCTTTTCACCTTTGTATTCGTAGAGCTGATTGTATATTGTTTTCAACTCATTTGGTAATGCGTTATCAACATACAACTCTGAATTCTTTTTCATTTCACCCAACTGGTTCGGAATCAACGATTTTTCCGTAAAAATATACTTATTGCAATCTTTTAGATATGCCAAACTTTCTTTTAACCAATTATTCACTTCATCAACTACTTTTCCGAAAGAATACAAACTAGCCGTTGACTGAATTTTGTCTGCCAACATTTGATAAGTATATTCTTGGTCTTTGAACAAGACGAAATCCGTTGCATCAAACCATGCTTGATAATCTTCCTCGACTGGAAGCACACTGCTTGCAACAAAATGTGCTTGCCCATACAACTTAACATCTACTTGAGAATCACGAAATGGAATTCTTACTTGTGAGAATGGAATAAAGTCGCCATCACAATTCTTGACAATCGCACGCTTCATCAACTGTTGTTTATAGCCCTCTATGCCTACCTCACAAAACTTCGTTCTCGAAGTTTGAGAACCATTATACCTCTTAGCCATCTTTGTAAGATGGTAGGCATTTCGTAATTTGTTCCTCTCCACATAATCCAGCACTATCTCATACAAATGTACAGAATCCTTTAATATCTTTAGATTCTCTGGATTTGCCGTAGGATCAAATGCAATTCCATCACGTTCCTGTTCTGGCTCAAACTCTAAGCTATTCAATATAAAAGGCATACCGATATTTTCCATACCGACTAAAGGTAAGCCACAAAACATTCTTGACATACCTTCAGGATATGGCATTATATGATTCTCTTGATATTGAAAAGCTGTTGATGTATCATTATAACAAAATACAGCAAAATCCAACTCTTCAAGGCAGCCATCTTTCATTACAGAAAATGACAACTGATTTTCCGTTTGACTTTTTCGCTCTATTTTATAAGAATGGTTTCCATTGCGATTATCCTCAATCGTTACACTTACCACCCTGTCCATAAAACATAACGTATATGGAAGAACAGAATATAGATAGTCGAGATCTATATCGCTACTTGCCATTGCTGGTAACTTTGGAAGAGGATGGTTTAAAATATAAGAGAACGAAGTCTGACAATAAGACGCATCTGCAACTTCATCAAACTGTGTATTTGAAAACTTTTCTGTTGCCTCAGACATCTGATTAATTAGAGCTAGCTTGTCCTCAAAGCAGCTTCTATCCAAATCAAATGAAAATTCAAACAAACGCTTCTCCTCATTTACAAACAAGCCATGAACTTTCATGATAGAAGACAAGATATGCGTTGACACCAAGCCTGTTCCAAACTTTCCGATATTCCCTTTCTTTTTCTTTCTCTGCTCAGTTTGATTTGAATCATCATTATCCTTATCAGAATTTGGAGAAATCAAATTCAGAGCATCTGTTATAGAAAAAGGAGCTCCATCATGATAAAATTCAACATTATCATTGTTTACCACAAGGCGTACAGACACTTTATCATTATAGTCGCTAGCATTCTGCAGCAACTCCCAAAACCATCTTTTCTTAGATAGTTCCACTCTATTCTTTATCAGCGACAACTTTTCTTGAAGGCGCTTTGCAGAAGCAGACTGCAACTGAAGTTGTACTGTCTGTTTTATCTCATTATTTTCTTTTCCCATTAATCTACAGAATATTCATTTACAATTTTATTATAAGCATCCACATAGTTATGATTGTCCAATCCTACATTCACATCAACCATCAATGCAAACAAAATAACAACCAATTCAATAATAACATCTCGCAATTTGCCCAAAAACTTCTTCTTGATTTCGCTTTCTTGAACGCTTAACTCACTTTCCAACTTGTCACATATCACAGATAGCTCTTCTTTAGATTTTTCCAAAGACTGCTTGTAATTAGCCAGAAAAGTATCTACACCAAGTTGTTGCATTTGGTTCAAATAAGAAGTAACTTGTGCAGTATCAAGACTAGAATCAACTTTAGCATAATAAAATCCATCATTATCATAATACCAAGAAGTGGAACATAGCTTCTTTATGCTTATACCATCAACTGATAAAGACCATCCAGAACTAGAACCGTATACATCCACTCTTCCACCAAACAATATTGCTTCCCTCTTAGGGTTGCTATTGCAATTAATAACAACAAACTCTTTGCTCTCTTGAATCTTCGAATCATCCAAAGACTTATCTACATAAGTGTCAACACCAATATATATTCCATTTTCCAATAAAATTGCTTCCATAATTACACTTTTAAAATTAAACTTATTGAGGAGAGTCGGCATTTCCCTATTCATTCCGACTCAGTTGCAAAAGTCATAACAATTTTCCATTCTACAAAACATTCCTATATCTTTTTGTAAAAAAGGATAGAGAAGGGGAGCCATCAGTTCTTTACCACCGTCCCCTTTCTGGCATTCACCATAAAATTACCAAGGGATGTCTTGACTTTATAAACGCCATTCTTCGATGATACCAGCTTTGCCGACATTCCCATAAAGCTGATGCCGCCGTCCTTCTTCTCTATAGTGTACTTTCCGAAAGGAGTAGCTACGATAATATGGTGCTTGGTGTTCTCAACCACACCATACACTGTGCCGGATGGAGCCTGCTTTACCTGCTCGGCTACGCTTTTTACGGCATTTGCCACATCGGTGTTGTTACTCTTTGCAAAACTGGTTGTGGTGGCAGCTACTACCATCATCAACGAAATCATAATCTTCTTCATACCTTATTATATATTAAAGGGTTATACTTCTTTTTCCTCGTTCCACGATTTTTCCTTTCCATCGCAGCCCGATTACGAGTGCAAAAGTAAGAAGATTATTTCTATCCTCCAAATATCCAAACTTGTCTTGTATGAAATGCCGGGCTGAATGTACCAAATGACAAAACGGATGCTTGACATTACTCATCAAGTATCCGTTTTAAAGATTCTATCATTTCCTGAATTGCCTTTTTCAAAGGTTGCAACTCATTTTCTATAATCCACCAAATCTGATCGGCGTCAACCTCAAAATAATGATGAGCTATGATATCACGTAACCCTTTCACATTTTTCCAATCAATTTCAGGATGAGTTATAAGAAGTTCTCCTTTAGTAACCTTATCAAGTCCCTTTAAACTTTCTCCTATAGCAATAAATTGCATACATATGGAATCAAGAATTGCTACACCAGTAGAAGACATCAGAAAATCATCGCCACAATGATAAGGTTGTGAACGCTCTTCTATATGCTCAATAGAAATATGTACTCTATTAAGTATATCCAATGCTACATATTTATCGAATTGCATAGATTCCATCCCGTTCAATTCTTGATTTAAAGAAAGGATTCATGTTTTTGTGAATACGCACTACATCAACTGAGCACTTGAACAAGCCCTCTAAAAACTCTTTCAAGTCGGCCAATAAAAATGGATTAGGAGTTTCTGTTTCTACACAAATATCCAAATCGCTTTGCTCTGTTTGCTCATTTCGTGATACGGAACCAAAAATGCGCAAGGTCTTGATTCCAAAATCTTTAGTAATCTTGGAACTATTTTGCCTTATTATTGCTATATAATCTTGAACTGTTCTCATAACACCTATTTTTAAACAGTGCAAATATAAGAAATTATCTGGTATCTTCCAAACTTTTTGCCATGTTTTTGCAAATCTCCCCACAAAATATCATTTTAAAACTTTGGTACTTTCAAATATTAATCGCAATTTTGCAACATATTAGAGTAACCAAAAATAAGGAGGATTACAATATGACTAAAATAATGTCAAACTCAAAAGAACCTGCAGTTACCTATCATCACGATTATGCAACAGAGGCTCATAACGAATCCGAAGAATTTCCTTAGCCATGATTACTCAGATTCTAGATTTTTTATAATCTGCAGGAATTTCTAATGTTAGGAAGAAAAAGACAGATGATACCTTGCATTATCTTAAGAAATATCAGAAAAGAGGGTGAGTCATAAGTTCATGACGCACCCTCTTTGTCTTTTGATGAAACATAATCATCTTTAAAGAATTCTTGACTACTTACAAGTTTTCATTATCTGTTCTGCAATCTTTCTAAATGTTTGTCCTGCCATACCTCCTCCGGAAACCGGAATCTCCGGCCTTTTATAGCTGACGAATACCGTGTATTTCGGTTTCTCTACGGGGAAGTAACCACAGAAGTCAGCATAGATGCCATCATCCGTATGGATAGTTCCAGAGGTACCAGCCACATTGACCATTTTTGATTCTGCCTTCTTGCCCAAGCCATTTGTAACATAGAACCTAAAAGCCTTCTTCATTGATTCGATATTCTTCTTTTCTGCAATCATAGAGTCAACCACGATAGCAGAACTATCCTGCGATTTCAGACTAACCATTTTACCTCCATTGGCAATGGCATTGAAGAAGCTCACAAAATTGACTGGCTTTATATGGTGGAAACCCAAAGCATACAAGGGCCAGGAACCTTTGAAAGTAGAATCCTTCTCTAATCCCATTTGCTCCAGCTTTTGCAAGAAGACATCTTTATCTTGATAAGCCACATCTACAGCCTTGTCTATGGCAATACTGGAATTGTATGCTAATCCTTGCAGAAGAGACAATTCCCCATATCCACCCTTTCTCCAATTATGGTCATAGATGGTATCCTGCCCAACAACATCAATACCGGCATAAGTATCAAACATATCGTCCAGCGATACATTTCCTGTTTCAAGAGCAGCAAGCAGGGATGCACTTCTGAAAAGAAATGTTTCGCGAGCCTTAGAAAATAAGGTGGTATCTGAAACAAGTTTCCCACTATTCTCCTTCAACCCTACCATCGCCCTGAGATTACCAGTCGATGTCTCCACCACAATTGCCATACCTTCCGTAGCGCCATACTCTCCCATTCCCTGTTTGAGCAAACTGTCAACAGAGTTCTGTAACTGAAGATTGACTGTACTTACAGGAACCTGTTTATTAGAACAAGCTGCAAATCCCATCACGATAAGCAACACGAATGCTGCAAAAAATACTTTCTTCATCATATCACCTTTATATTATTGTCACTACTATTTCCTTTATTTGTTACAACTTCAGATGTCCTGGTCATATTATTAAGGGAAACCTATGTTCTCTTATTAAGACTATTCTGAATGGTTTAAAAAGAATGCATCCAATACTTCCTCAAACACATCATTAGGACTCACTTTATTGAAGAGACGCATAGAAGTTTTGAGTTTCAGCACGTCAATTCCGCTTCCCATGATATATTTGATGTCCTTATCCTTGTGGAGCAAGAGCGCCTTGCAGCATTCACGGAGTCTATCACCCAGAATTTCATGTTCAACAAAGGCTCTGGCTTCACCCTCGCCATCCAAGCCATAGTATTTTGAATTGTAACTATGTCCGAGTCCCTTCTGTTGCGGGAAGATATACCATATCCAATGGCTTTGTTTTCTACCTTCTTTCAGTTCACTTAAAGCCTGGGTATAGGCAACCTCCTGTGCATCCAGGAAACGCAAGAGATCATAGTGTGGCTGCTGAGCCTTTAGATATCCGATAATGTCCGAAGGTGTAGAATCGGACGCTAAGCTTTCACCAGCGACATTTTTCTCATTATCAATTCGTTTAGGGCATTTACCTGGAACGAATAAAGCACTCAAAGACTTCACAAAAGTGACACTTAATTTCAAAAAATTCATCCTCGTTTTAACGTTTTATTAAATTCTACAGCAGTTCCGTTCGCAAATGGATAGGGAGCAATAACCTTCACCTTATTTGGCGATACCCCTTATATGCTCCCCAGCCCAACACCAACCAATACAACCAGGCTGCCTAAGGAAACCAAAATATATTTCAAACCTTTCTTCATTACATTTTCTCATTGAGCGGTTCTCTAGTAACCGAGACGCTCCATCAAAGAATCTATATCCCCACCATTTCTACGCCACTCATCCTAGTCGCCATATTGACCATCTGTTAACGTATAAAAAAGATCACGTTCGTTATCATCTTCTTCATAACCACAATAATCTTCGTCATCAAAATCATCATTATACATAATCCCAATATTTAGAATTTAACCAATCCATTACATTTGCTTATACCAATCTTGTTGGAAAGACAAATATACGACCTATATCTTCCGTTGGCAGCATTTGTAATCCCTTTATTGTAAAGATATTGAAATTTTCAAAATCACGTATATTAATGCTCCGCAATAAAACAGGTTTCTCGCCACGATTGTAGACACATACAGTAATACATATATTACGACAATACCCATCACCATCTGGACGCAATTCAAAAATCACATCCCAAGAACCCTCATCATTCTTATGTATGTTACAATTTGATATTTTAATCTCATACATCTTTTCAAGTTGAGAATCTTGTGAAAGCAAAAAATTGAGTTTACCCTCTTCCGTATTTGGCATGGAAGTTACGGGAACATACATACCATAATTTTGACAAACTTCTTTGGCTGCAACATACCATACGTAATTATTTTCCTTAAATGAAGGCCTAATTTCTAACTTTACAAAATTACTGATTTTCAACTCCAAAATGGAAAAATCGTGTTCAGACATTATTTCATTTACATCTCTAGCAGTAAAACTTTCATCATAACGTAGCTCTTTCAGTCCATTCCACCTGAATATAACAAGATACTCTTCACCTGACTTTAACACAGCTTTATTACTACCATCAACAATACATTTTTGTGTGTTCATATCACGCAAGCAATCATAATTCCAGACCTCCTCCCTAGCCAAATCATATCCTTCGCAATAAGTTTGTCCAGCCGCATTTCTCTTGAGTACCCGCTTGCCGTCAAAGCGAAAATAAATCTTGTTGTCGATCTCAATTTTACTACCAGAAATATTCTTCACACAAATATGGTATGTTATACCTTGAAGATTGATTTTATACCCATCCAATCTAAATTGCAAACCATTTGCAACAAATCCATTAAACCATTCTTTTTCCATAATTTTATTCATTATTGATTACTATTTCATTTGTATATAACCTCAGATGAAGCGATGCCCAGTCATCGCTTCTTTCTGAAAATGGCATTCAACACCATCTTACCCACTTTTCTTTCTAATCCAGCCTTAGAGGTTGGAATCCCCGTCTCACGTGCAAACTTCTGTTTAGCCTGCGTGATACCGAGTGCCCGGTTTAAGGAGAATGAAACTCCTGGAATTTTAAACTTTGACATAAACTACAATTATTTTCAATATTCACTTACCAAAACGGTTCCTATACTATATTTACAGTTTCAGCATTTAATTGGAACTAAACAAAACGTCCCGACCAAATATTCATCTTCTATCGTTGCTGGATATAATTCTAAATCTAAAAATCCTTCCTGAAGAACTTTTGTCCACAATTCTTGCGAATGCAAAGGATCAATCAGCATATTAAGAATTACGCATTTCACCCTTTCCTTCTCATAAACTATAACTAAAGAGAAAACTCTATAATTCCAATCAGGTTCTCCTATAATTATAGCATTACTCAGTTTTATAAACATTTTATCAGAATGATTGTCATCAATAGACTTAATATTTGAAGTACCAATTGCCTTCAACAATTCTTGAACAGATACATTAAATTCCATCTTATTTACAATTAACTCCAACTATAACGTTCATTTACTTTCTGATAATAATTGTCTACAATATCTCTAACATTAGAATGTGAAAGCATCTCAGATATTGATTGCATACATTTATTTTTATTGGCCTGTCTAAATTGTCCTTTAAAGAATTCCATATAAACATCACAAACCTGACTGGAAATGTCAGCAATCACAACTGGAGCCAAAGTAGTCCCAGATTTCCGCCGATATTCCAGACACATATCGACAGCATACATTGTTGCAGACTTTTCCAAATCAGAGAGGAAAATATCATGTTTGAAATCACAAGATAATTTTTCTATATTACGAACAATATCTTGTTTAAAAGCTTCGCGCATGTCTGACAAATGAAACCAATCGTTTCCTGTTTGTTCATAGAAGGTGACCAAACCTTCGTTTATTTTTTTCTGTCTTTCATCCATGCCACAGCAAAGATTATTCTTTACACCAGCCTCATAGTCTTTGGAAGAAATTTCCTCAATGCCATTTCTTGTCATCGGAACATATATTCCATCCATAATCTTTACAATATATGCTGATGGGGTTCTTTTAACCAATTCACCCACCATTCCGTTCTTTGGATAGAAATTATGTTTAGCCCACTCATTTTTGTTGGCATATACCCCGTCTACATATTCTCTTGTAGTAGAAAGGCATTCTCCTTGGTCTATAATTCTAACATACATAGTTTTAATCTATTAAGTTTATATCTCTATGATAATAAAAAGGAAGAGGCAACGTATTACCATTGCATTCGGATATCACTACATCCTGGTTAAAAAATTGAAGTTCTACCCGTTGATTCGCTCCACCCCCAAAAATCTTATACGTTACAGCCTTACTCTTTACAGGACTGATAAATCTCAAATAAAGATCACGTTGACAAATGTATGACTCTATTAAACGGGCATCTTGATTTGCCGTTTCAAACTCTGCAAACATTTTCAATACCATATTGTTTGTCGAGAGAGACTTAGCCAAGAAGCCTGTAATATTATTATCTGTCAAGACAAATTTATCTACGAGTAAAGCATATAATAAGAGTACATCTTCCAATGTATATTCTCCGAATAGATGAGAATCTTTTATCTTTTGGTAATCACCATATCTTCGCTCCATAAGGAGTAATCCATATGTAGTCAAGCCGTTGTAATTGAAACTGCCCCAATTACCCTGATAGAACTTATTAAACGCTTCGATTTCCTTTGCCCTAAACTGAGGTTTAGATTGAGATTGCCTATAACCATAAAGAGAGGAAAGATACGCATCATATTCATACCCTAATGGTGTATTTGGCATCAATACTACAACTTTCCAAAAAGGACCATAGTTCCTTGACAAATGAAGGAAGCTCTTAACAAAATAATTATCAGCATATTCTTTAGCCAAAAGACTATTAGCAAATATCCGTGACATGTATTTTACAAAAACACAGCGGTCATGATGTTTGTTAAGCTGCAATATTATCTCAGAATTATAACCTTGATTATTTTCTTCACCATTTTCCAAAAACTTTCGTGGTATAACTAAAGGGGAAAAATTCTGCGTTCTAAAAAAGAAGTCAATAAAAACATCATCAATATAGTTTTCTATAACTTCTTTTTTAGAATTACTAACGACAACATTTCGATTCTCACCATACAAATCATCACCAGTAATCTCTAAATAATGATGGAAATGCAGGTCAGCTACCAATTTGTCTATAAGCTTATCAGAACGTATCATCCCCATTAAATTAAAAATAGACAAGACGTGTCGAAGAGACGGCATAAGGCCCTTAGAATTTGCTTGTCATAAACAATAGGATTCAGAAAACCATCATATCTTATGATGCCATTCTCTGTAACAACAAGACCATTTGTTGACAAACGGTGTAATCCTAGTTTTAACCCAAACTTAGAATACGTAATCTTTTCCGTATCAATAACAGCCTTTCCCACTAAACCATACTGTTTCTTAGCCAAAAAGATTAACTCCTGCAGACGAAGCATGGTTGCATCATTTGCAACTCCTTTCACACCATAAGTTTTTTCTATTGTAATCATACGAATCTTGGATAAATCAAATTATACAACTGAATATTATCTGGAACAGAAGGGGGCATAAGTCCCACATAATCTAAAGTTTTGTTCCAAAAAGAACACTTTAAGTTACTTCCATAACGATACACTATATTGCCATATTCCTTATAGAAATTTGGAAATATCAAACCAGACATTTCCATCAAATCAGGGTTATAAGATTTTCCAAAATCTATCTTGTCTTTACCTATCTTTATATATGGAGTTGGATTATCTGCCAAAACAATACCATTTTCCAAGATGCTAGATAAGTGCATACATGCAGCAGAAGTTATATGTCTAACGGAAGCATCCAGCTCTATAACAATATCATTAAAATCTATATACATATCATCGACTAATTATTCTTCCAAAAAGTAATAGCTTCGCCAATATTCATCGCTGGTAAATTTGCTAATGTAGAAATCAACCTCCATAAAGTGACCTCGGAATCTGCGATTTCACCGTCTGCAGCCATAATTGTTGCCAAATAACCTGTTACATATTTTTTCTGTTCCTGATTCATTGCAGAAATAACAGCAATAGCATGTCCAAAATCCAAAGCATCCGCCAAATTCCAGAAATCCATACCAGCATCAGGATTTACTCCAAACTTAACCATTTCAAGTGCCATTACAGACAACTCTGATTTTTCTACTTTTCCATCAACAGCAACCATTGCCTTTGCTAACTTTACAATAGCAGATAATTCTAAACCATTAAATTGCATAGTTATAATTACATTACACAACTTGTTCCCAGAAGTTGCATTAGTTATTAAAGTTTTTATGAATTGGCGTGGGACTATTGCCTTTTCGCCAGAATAGAGGTTGTGGAAGGACCTATCTGCTAGCATAGGACAATAGCCCACGCCAAAAGGGTATATCATTCCTTTTCCATTTTGAAAAGGATACAATAATCCTAAAGGCGTGAGAATACTGTTCACTATCCAAGCAGATTTCGAAACTTCCACATTTCTATTCTAGGATAACGTTCAATACGCTCATTCATTTGAGTCTTCATCGCAGCCGTTCTTTTCCGTCTGCTCCAACTCTGACCGCAAAAGTAAGCAATATTCTTGATACAGCCAAACTTTTAGCCACTTTTTTTCTAAAATGCTCTATTTTTCTCAAAAGGATAAGAAAAAGGCATCGGATGCCGCCACTGCCGAAAAGATAACACTTCCACATTCCTATCCCATGACGACCCCGATGCCTATATACCTCTAACTTTTCAATCTTCCTTATCCTATTTCAAAATTCTAGTTCTTCACCACCGTCCCCTTTCTGGCATTCACCGTAAAATTACCAAGGGATGTCTTGACTTTATAAATGCCATTCTTCGATGATACCAGCTTTGCCGATATTCCCATAAAGCTGACGCCGCCGTCCTTCTTCTCTATGGTGTACTTTCCGAAAGGAGTAGCTACGATAATATGGTGCTTGGTGTTCTCAACTACGCCATACACTGTACCGGATGGAGCCTGCTTCACCTGCTCGGCTACGCTCTTTACGGCATTTGCCACATCGGTATTGTTACTCTTTGCAAAACTGGTTGTGGTGGCAGTTACTACCATCATCAACGAAATCATAATCTTCTTCATACCTTATTATATATAAAAAGGGTTATACTTCATGTTCCCCGTTCCACGAATCATTCTCTTCTATCGCTTCCCGATTACGAGCGCAAAAGTAAGAAGATTATTTCTATCAGTCAAATATCTAAACTTTCCTTGTATGAAATGCCATTCTATATGTATCAAATGACAAAGAGGAGGTGTCATAAGTCTAAATTATAGTTGGTGCATAACAGTTGACCTACGCATGCACATCACCTGCTGTGCAAGCGCATATCAGCTGCTATGCAAGCGCACAACAGCTGTTGTGCGACCGGAGATACTAACTAACTCAAAAACATATACTATCTTTTCTAACAACTTATACTATGTTTTCCAACAACATATCAGCAACATTCCAACAAACAAAAAAGGGTGAATCATTTACTTATGACACACCCTCTTTGCTAAATCAGACACACAACTGATCTTATCTTGTAATATTATACTCAAACTCATAATCCCCATTCTTCAGCCATTCGGGAACATCTTCTCCATTTTCCATAAGGCCTTCAATATGAAACTCCAGACTTTCCTTTGCCTCCTTTTGCAAAACTTCAAAAGTTGGCGCTGTAAAAACCACCGCTCCTGGTACATTACTACCAAAAGAACCGCCATAATTTCTGTCGCACCACGCAACGTCAACAATAACCTTTTCCATCATGTACTACTTTAGTTTTTGCAAACCTCCCCACAAGATATCATAGCTAGACCCACTCCGTACCCTCTCCGTACCAACTCTTAGTCTCTGCATAGTTTGCAAGGTTTGCTGCAAACTTTGCAAAGAATTGGCATTAATCGTGTCTAGAGACAATGTTTCGACTACCAAACTTCTATCCCAATAGGTTCTTTGCCTGTACGTTCAAGACAACTATTCCTTACCAAGGTTTCTAGCTTTTCAACCATTTTACGTTTGGTTTCCTTAGAAGCATTCCAACGACGCAACGCTTCTTCTCTTGTTAACTTTGTTGTATTCATTCTTTATTCCTCCATTTTTAGTTCAAATTACAGCTGCAAAGATACAACATTCTAGTGTAAACGCCAAAGAAATAAGAGAAAATCTTTATTTTATCGTATTACATAGATTCCATCCCGTTCAATTCTTGATTTAAAGAAAGGATTCATGTTTTTGTGAATACACACTACATCAACTGAGCACTTGAACAAGCCCTCTAAGAACTCTTTCAAGTCGGCCAATAAAAAAGGATTAGGAGTTTCTGTTTCAACACAAATCTCCAAATCACTTTGCTCTGTTTGTTCATTTCGTGATACGGAACCAAAAATGCGCAAGGTCTTGATTCAAAAATCTTGAGTAATCTTGGAACTATTTTGCCTAATTATTGCCATATAATCTTGAACTGTCATCATAACACTTATCTTTTAATATCCAACCTCCCGTCAATATTCATAACCAAAATTCATATACCTACAAGTTTTGAATCTAGCGATAAAAATAAGGGGGATTGAGAGGTCGGAAATCCCCGTTTTCTGCTCTATATTAAGAACAAGACCTATAGTTGTACGACTATAAAGTTACAGTTGTACGACTATACATGCTATGGTTGTACAACTGTAGAGTTATGGTTGTACAACTATAGGGGTTATAGTCGTACAACTATAGATTTTCCTCAACGGCATCATCTTGTCAAGAAATCACAAATACCTGATTATCAATAAGTTTCTATTTCTCTTCATATTTACGATATTCTCAAAGAAATAATAAGAGTCTGGAAATACGAGAATCTCAGGCAAGCAAATGTAAAGAAAACTTATTCTTAACAACGCCGCATCACTACATCTTCGGGATATTCTTACTGATTACTTACTTCATTTTCCACCCATCAATGGTTCCCGTCTTCGATGAGAAGTTGCAGCCTATCTGATAAATCTTTCTGCCATCTGCTGCATATTCCCTGGCATAGCCCATATCCTCTATCTGCTTCA
>OIXX01000868.1_pt1 | contig 13744 bp, 16 predicted proteins | sample 1588161 | NCBI WGS metagenome assembly OIXX01 (sample SAMN03283274) | human gut metagenome | biome: human-associated habitat; material: feces | host: Homo sapiens | place: Peru | collected 2012
AGAGCATCTGCGAGGGTGGTGATGATGGTGCGCCTGCTGCTACCAAGGTTGATTCTATTACCGGTCAGGCTTTCCTGAGCCTCGCCCAGAGTCTCGTAACGGTGGTGAACCGCAGAAATGCGGAGAAGGCTCCCACCAAGATTGTCAGTACACACTAATAAATAACCTATTCGATAAGGTTATAAAATAAAAAAGCTAGGATTGCCCGCAAGCAGTCCTAGCTTTATTTTTATCTCAGGGGTTAACAGGTTAACAGTTAACAGCTGTTTTTTGTATGGTCAACCCCTGATTCTTGAATTCTAGCTCTTGATTCTTTAGCCTCCAGAAGCTCTTGATTCTTTGTCTCCAGAAGCTCATCTACCTCATCCTCTTCTTCTGCAACTTCGGCTGTAAGATTCGCCTTGAGTCTTGCTGAGCGCAACTGCTGCCTGAAAACCAGGCAGGTAGCGAGGAAATATACGCCCGTCTGTATCCAGAGCGCTCTGAACTCCGGAAGAATATCGGCAAGAGATGCTCCCATGCTGCTGATTCTCAGGAATCCTCTGATACCGAAGGTAGATGGGAAAACCCACGCAAATCCCTGCCAGAAGGCTGGAATATTGCTCTGTGGCCACGAAATACCCGTCATGAAGAGCAATGGCACAGAGGTGAAAACCACCAGAAGCATCACGTTCTCACGGTATCTTACCAGGCATGATAGCATCAATCCGAAGAATACGCATGACAGAATGTAAGGTAGGAGGAAACCCAGAATAGTGGTCCAGGTTACCATGCTTACGAAGCCGAAAAGTTTCGGAACAACCAGCGTCAGGTACATTCCCATCACGGCGTAAACCATGAAATAAACCATCGACTTGCCTAATACAATTCGGAAAATGCCGCCATAATGCTCGCTTACCGGTATCAGTTCGCGGTTTCTGTTCAGCTCTCTCGATGTTCCTGCTGCCATTCCGATGCCCAGCAGCATGGTTTGCTGCAGAATGAGTACCAGCACACCCGGAAGAATCGCATTACCATATCCCCCGGTGGTATTGAATATCGGAACTTCATCGAATTCCAGCGGATGGGCGGTTATTTCATCATCCCGATTCGTGAATCCTCCTCCCTTGGAAATCTGGATTCCCGAGTTGATCTGGCTTGCCACACCCTGTGCGGTCTGGAAAATCGCCTTATAGGTCAGCATCAGACTCATATCGCAATATACGCCCACATGCGCCTGTTCGCCACGATTCAGCTTGGTGTCGAAATCGGCTGGAATATAGACGATTCCGTGCACCGCCTGCCTTTGCACCAGCTGCTTTGCCTCGTCGAGACTGTTGCAGTAATAGGTGGCTTTGACATCCGGAGAAGCATCGTAATCGCGGATAAACTCGCGGGAAGTATGGCTGTGGCTCAGGTCAACAATCGCCGTATCCACCTCTCTCACCACCTCGTTGTTGTAAATCCACGAGTAGAGCAGCGGATAGCCCAGCGGTACCAGGATGCAGAAGATGAGCACACCCTCATCGCGGAACACATTGCGCATCTCCGTCTTCCAGATGAAGCACATATCCCAGATTCCATTGATGATCTTATATAATAAACTACTTTTCTTCATTATGGTAGGTATTTATATACTAACATTGCCTTCTTGATGTTCCATACGGTGAGCATTGGCAGGGCACAGAAGAGCACCATCGCACCCCAGTGCAATACTGCATCGCTCATCGGGAAACCATTGAAGATGTTCATCTGGTAAATCATATAATAGTGGCGCATAGGGAAGAGCTGTCCGATGGCCTGGATTGGCGAATCCATGGAGAAGAGTGGATAGGTGGCTCCGCAGATGGAGAAACTCACCACACCCCAAAGCGAACAGATACTCATTGACATGCGCAGGGAAGGCATCAGTCCGAAGGCAAAGATACCGAAGCACTGGCAGGACAATACGCTCAGAATGCCCAGCAGTATGATGGGCGCTGCACCTCCCGGATGTGGGAATTCCAATACATAATAGATGTAGAACTCGAAGAGCAGGAAGATGCTCAGGAAGATGAGCGTCTGAGGCAACATCTTACCCGCGATGGCGAGATAAGGATTGTTGTTCGCCATTCGCATCCAGTCTTTGGCTCTGTTGAACTTCAGTTCCGTTCCGATGGAATAAGGGGTGATCAGGAAGATGAACAGCATGATGAGTCCCGGCACCATCACGCTCGAAAGATAATAGTTGTAGTTGGCGTAAGGGTTGCCTATCATGTGCAGATCCACGGCGATAGGCTGTAGGAAGGTCATGATTTCATCGTTCGTCTTTCCCAGCGCCGACAGCTTCGCCATACCTGCTGCTGCGCCTCCCAGGGTGGAAATGGTCTTCAGATCGCGGAAGAGCAGGGATCCTGCTGCCAGCGAAACGCTGCTGTAGTAGAAGGAAATCTTCGGCTGTCGGGAAGCCATCAGTCCTGCCTCTGTTCCGTTAGGAATCACCAGGAAGGCATAGATTTCGTTCTTCTGGATAGCATGTCTTGCCTCGGCTATGTTTTCATAGTGAGCCACCACCTTGGTGGTCTGGAAAGCGTCAAGCTTATGCACCAGCTGGCGGGAGGTATGAGAATTGTCCTGGTCAACGATGCCCACAGGCATGTCGGTAGGCACACCTCCCTGCATCAGGGTAGTGAAGAAAATCACCACCACGATGGGGAAGATGACCATGCAGAAGAGATAGATGGGATTCTTCCGCATGATGCCGCACTCTCTACGGGCAATATGATATAATTTCTTGAACATTGAAAATCTCAAAGTTATTTAATGATGAGTGACATTCCAGGGCGCAATCCCTCGAGCTTGGTGATAGGACGTGCCTTCACCTCGAAAGTCTTGCGGTCGTAGTCGCCATTATCCTTGGTTGCCTTCCAGGTAGCATAGGAGCCCTGGTCTTTCAGGTAGTAAACCTTCATCTTGATTTCCTTGTTGAAGGCAGGAACGAAAGCGGTGAATTCATCACCCTTGTTCAATCCCTGGAGATGATCCTCGCGAACATTGAAGGTTCCCCACATATCGCTCATGATAGAGATGCTCATGATAGGAGAACCGAGACCCACCAGCTCGCCTACCTTAGGATAGACATTGCTGACCTCGCCTTCGCACTGGGCCACCTGAACGGTCTCCTTCAAAAGATTCTTCACTACATCTACAGCGCTCTTAGAAGCCTGTGTGTTGTTGGCAGCCATGCGCTTCTCCTGCTCGCGGGCACCATTCTTCGCCATCTCGTACTGGCTCTTGGCTGCTGCCACCTGAGCCTCTGTAGCCTTGTAGGCTGCAAATGCTTCGTCGCGCTTCTGACCGCTGATCACGCCGTCGTTATAGAGGTTCTGCATGCGGTCGTAAGTCTTCTTGGCGATGGTTGCAGCTGCTTCTGCCTGCTGAACCAGCTGGAAGGCACCCTGAATCTGCTCCTTGCGCGCACCTGCATCGGTAAGATCCTTCATGGCCTCTGCTGCGGCGTTGGTTGCCTGGAGCATCTGTTCCTGCGATTTCATCTCTGGAACTTCGAGGATGGCGAGGGTGTCGCCCACGTGAACGTAATCGCCCTCCTTGACTCTCAGTTCTACGATGCGGCCTGGCAACTTGCAGGATACTCTGTATTCTGATACTTCTACCTCGCCCTGGATAGTGTCGTCCTTCTGCTCAAGCGTGAAGAAGCCAATGAGTCCCACGAGTATGACAACTGCCGTAAAACCGATAACGGCAAGCAGTATATTGTTATGCTGTGATTTCTTAGACATGTTTTTATCTTAATTTGAGTTTTGAAAAATGTTATTTTTGTCGTTACTGCAGAATACCGAGCGCCTTGTTAAGCCCTACCTGTGTCAGCTTCACGTCGATTTCCGCATCGATCTTCTGGCTCTGTGCCTGCTGCCAGGCAGTCTGAGCTGCCATCACATCAGTTACCTCCATCACTCCCTCCTTGAATCCGAGGTTGGCGCATCTCAGGTTCTCGTTGGCGCTGTCAATGTTCTTGATGGCCATATTGAGTTTTTTCTCAGCTTCCTTCACCTTGAACTGGCTCTGGGTAATCTGGAGATGAATTTTCTCGCGGGTATCGTCGAGGTTCATCTGGGCAATGTTGGTGGCTGCCTTGGATGCACGCACCTTATAGGCACCGTCAAACCAGTTCCATACCGGAACCTGCACGATGACACCAATATTCCATACGCCGGTAAACTTCTTCTGGAAACCATTGAACACATTTGGATTCGAAATGGTGTAGCCGCCGGTCAATGCCACATGAGGCAGATAGACGGCGCGAACCAGATTGGTGGCTTGCTTTGAAATATCGACCGTATTCTGGAGCATGCGCAATTCCGGACGGGTATTCATCGCAGAATCTGAAGCGGCTACTCGCTGCTGCTCTGTATCCACAGGAGTTCCCGAAAGAGCCAGCGTCTCCTTGTCTTCATCGGCAAGCGTCACTTCCTGGTTCATCGGGATGCCGCAAAGCTGACAAAGAAGCATCTTGGAGAGCACCAGACCGTCTTCTGCCTGGGTAATCTTCATCTCCGCCTCGTTCACCTTTACATCTACCTTTAGGCCATCTGCCTTGGTGGCTACGCCCTGCTGAATCATCTTGTGAACATCGTCGTTGAGCTTTTTCACCAGGTCTCTGTAGCTGGTGGCGAGCTTGTACTTCTGCTTCAGCGAAACGGCAAGCCAGTAAGCCTGGTCTATGCTGTAGAGGGTCTTCTGGGTCTGCATGTCGAGATCATTGTCGGCAATCTGCTCCCCGATGTCTGCAATCTTGTTGGCAGCCAGGATGGCGCCGCCCATATAGATAGGCTGGCGGAGCATCACGCTACCAGCCCACATGTTGCGGGTGTCGGTGCGGAAAGCATCTACCACGCTCTGTCCGATGGCATTGCCCTGCTGCTGGATAACGCTTCCCTTCTCGTTGAGCAATCCTCCGATTTTCTGTGCCTGTTCAGGGGTAAGCATTCCCTTGCTTACCAGATCGGCCATCATGTCATTGGCCTTGCCGGTGATTGCACCTACGATATTGGAACCTAAATTGCTGAATGCTGACTTCTGACCATCATTGAGCAAAGAGATTTCCTTGCTGAACCATTCATATCCGCCCATGGCATCTACCTTTGGCAAATATTTCGTGCGCGCCGATTTCTTTAGGTTGGTCGCCACGTCCTTCTTGAGCTTAGAGGCATTAATCTGCTTGTTGTTGCGTAGCGCCATCGCACGACAACTGTCGAGGTTCAGAACCATCGTTTGAGCCTCGGCTGCAGTCATTGCTCCCATCAGCATGATAAGAGTTAATATTTTTTTCATTCCTTTACTATAATATTATAATATCGGTGCAAATTTATGGAAATATTTGCAAACTACAAAGGATTTTTTATTATCAAATCTTTAAGAATCGAAAAATACCTTACATTATGGAAAAATGGAACATTCTTCTATTCAAATTCAACAACGATTTCTCCTTCCCAGTCGGGATTTACGGTGAATCCCAGGTTGCCTTTTCCGGAATCACCATCTTCTTTCTGGTCGGGGTCGGAGATAGTATGGTCTTTGATGCTGATATTGGTCTGGGTGATGTTGTTGCGTTTCACCGGGACGCCTTCCTTGGAATATTCCTTGATACTCTGGGCATCTGCATCCAGGATGTTGATGGTCATTTTCAAGCCCTTGTTCTCTTCGCGTGGGAAGGTATAGACCGAATAATCCCTATTGCCTTCCTGAAGCTTGAAACTTTCGGTCTGCCTGCTCTGCACGCATCCATAACCCGTTACGGCGTCAAGAGTGCTGCTGCCTCCCGTATAGTAAAACTTGATGCTGTGCGCCTCGGCGGGGATGGTGGCGTCGGATATATGGACCTTAAACTGTGCTACGGCTCTATTCAACAGGATGTAATCATCTGTATCTTCTCCATCTCTCACATTGAAAGTGCCGTAATAGAAGAAGGTATCGGTCATCTTGTTCTTGTAGAATTTCACTTTCTCAGGGGAACTGATCGTACAGTTTCCGCTTCCGTTATGGCCGATAGCAACCATTCGGTATTTTCCCGCATCCAAATTAAACCCGATATCATCGTAGCCATCTTCTGCTTTCAGATTCAGGGTCTTCACCTTTTCCTCTCCATCAAAAATGGCGATGGAAAGCCGGGAACAGTAATCTTCCAGAGGCTTTCCCTCTATTTCCTCATCTCCTTCTCCGCTTCTTGTTCCCGTAGAATTGTTTTTTGCCACGGACGCATGGATGAGTACGTTGGCGTTTGCGTCATGTGAATTGGTACCCGAATCATCGAGTGCAAACTTTTCGCATGAAGTAAGCGTTGCTACCAGCATCAGTAAGAGGGATGCCAGCCAGACATAGGTCTTCTTCTTCATATCACTAAGTTTTTAGTTTGCTTTCTATGCGTGATGCAAGACGTTTTCTTGCGCATGAAAGTCGCAGCAAATATACGCTTTTTCTGCGAAAATGGCAAGGATATTCTAAAAAAACTGCATTTTTTTGGCTAATTATCTGTTTTTTCGTATATTTGCACACGTTTTTTCAGCGCGAAGAATCATTTGTATCTATATACAATAAGGTTCGCGCGTGAGAAATGGGTAAATATGGTATGGTATTTACATGAAAAGGAATTGGGTTTAAATATTAAGGAACAAGATATATTTATGGATAAGAAGATAAAAGCATTGTTTTTCGACATCGACGGCACGTTGGTGAGTTTCAAGTCCCACAGGATTCCGCAGAGTACTGTGGATGCTTTGGAGCAGGCTAAGAAGAATGGGGTAGAGGTGTATATTTCTACGGGACGCCCCAAGCAGATCATCAATAACCTCGGTCAGATAGAGCATCTCATCGATGGTTACATCACAGCCAATGGTGCCCGCTGCTTTGTGGAGGATACATTGGTGAGCCAGCACGCCATCCTTCCTTCTGACGTGAAGAAAATCATCGAGGCTGCTGACAGAGACAACTATCCTGCCATCGTGGTAAGCGAAAGCCGTTTTGCCATTCATCATTATACCGACGAGGTTTATGAAATCTTCTGCAAGGGATTGGGAGTAGATAGCAGCGTTTTTGTTACCGATCTCAATCGTTTGGGCGATGAGGCCATCTTGCAGGTCACTCCTTTCTGCACCGTAGAGCAGGAAACGCTCCTGATGCCTACGCTCGAAAACTGCACTTCCGGAAGATGGCATCCTGCCTTTACCGACATCACGGCGCGTGGAGCCGACAAGGGAAAGGGACTCCAGGCAATGGCTGATTATCTGGGCTTGAATATTGAAGAAACCATGGCGTTCGGCGATGGCGGCAACGACATCTCTATCATCAAGAAGGCAGGTGTAGGTGTAGCAATGGGCAATGCTGGTGATGAATTGAAGCAGGTAGCTGATTACATTACGACTCATGTGGATGAGGATGGTGTGAAAAATGCCCTCATCAAGTATGGTGTTATTGCTAAAAACTAACATTTTGTTGTCTTTAGTTATAAAAATCTGTCTAAAAGTTGGGAAATATGCAGGAAATATGCAAAATAGATAAGAAAATGGCTTTTTAGTTGTATTTTGTTAGCTAAAAATTTGTTTATTTTATAAAAAGTATGTATCTTTGAACCCGATATTTGTAAGTTGTTAAATTTAAGAGAGAGAAATTATGACAAAAAAACTAACCATGTTAATGGGAGGGCTTGTTCTTTCAATAGGAATGGCTCTCGCACAGACTACTGTTACAGGTAAAGTTGTTTCTCAGGAAGACGGTGATCCAATGATTGGCGCATCTGTAAGAATTGTAGGAACTAAAACTGGAACAGCGACTGATGTCGATGGTAATTCTTCTGTTTCTAGCAACAACCCTCAGAATCTCTTTGGTCAATGTTGGGGTTCCTGGTCTAATGAGGAGAACGGTTCTTGGGGACCTCGTCTCGATGGTCGTGAGCACTGGTATGGTTTTACCGGTCTTTCTACCGGCGAGACTTTAACCAAGCCTTTTTCTTATATTAAGAACAATATCCGTGACTTCTATCAGGTAGGTAAGGAATGGAACAACAACGTATCTCTCCGCTATGGTGATGAGAAAGTAGGTATTGTTGTACCGACAAGGTAACTGTTAGCGGTAAGTGTAGTCACAATACTTATACTACTGTATCTGGGTCTGTGACAGATGAAATCAGTTTCACCTATTCCCGTTCTGACCAGCCTGGATATCATTACAGAGTAATAGGATTTAAGTCTACGGGTTGGGCTGAGGATAACAAGTAATATACTTTTGCTATATATGAACTATTCCTAGATGATGTTTCTAATGATATTGTCTAGGTATAGTATTAAAGATATAAGGCAAAGTGATTTGCCTCGTTGTTGACCAAGTCAACACTTATATCTCTCTCGTCTTGGGGACTGGCAGTGGCCGGTCCCTTTTTTTTGTAAACATCAAAAAATATACGTATTATGCCAAGAAACACGAAAAAATCAGAGTCTTTATTCCAGTTTATGAACCTCCTTATCGCCCTGTTGCTGAAAAACGGGCAATACCGCACCTCGCTGCATTACAGAGCAACCCTCAACAGTTTTAAACGATACCGGGACAACAAAGACATCGCCCTGAGTGAGATAGATGCAGAAGTGATGCGATCGTATGAGGCATACCTGCATCATACGGCGAAAGTATGCAGAAACACCAGTTCCTTCTATCTCCGCATCCTCCGTGCTACCTACAACAAAGCCGTGGCGAAGGGACTGACGCCACAGCAGTATCCCTTCACGGATACCTATACCGGTATTGCCCCAACCCGCAAGAGAGCCATACCCACAGAATCTGTCAGCCAGATCAAGCGTTTGGAGTCGGTCAAGGATCTCACTCCCAAAGAAGAGATGGCAAGAGATGCATTCCTGATGAGCTTTTATCTGCGTGGTATCTCTTTCATCGACCTGGCTCATCTCCGCAAATCCGACCTCAAGGACGGTTATCTTCATTACACCCGAAGCAAGACCAGACAGCGCCTCACCATCCGATGGGAGAAGGAGATGCAGGAGTTATTGGAAAAGTATCAGGCGCAGACCGCCTCCTCACCTTATCTCTTCCCCTTCCTTGTTGATGATGGAAATAAGAGTCAGGATAAAACTATTGACAAAAAGAAAGACAGGGTACGCCTATATCGAAATGCCGAAGCCCGTATCTCCTACCACCTCAGGAAGTTAGGTGCTAAGATCGGTATCAAGGGCAAGCTCACCCTCTATGTCGCCCGCCATTCCTGGGCAACGGCAGCAAGAGACAATCATATCTCTATCTCAGTCATCAGTGAGGCATTGGGACATCATTCCGTAACCACCACACAGATCTATCTCCGCTCCATCAAAAGCTCAGAAGTGGATGATGCCAATGCCAGGATACTGGCAGTTCTATAAGCCGCAAAAAAGAATAAAAGAGGGTTTTTGAAAAATGAACCAAAATGAACCAATTTTTCTGAATCTTTACATAAGAGACACAGAAATGACGAAAACATTCTTTCAATCAACGACTTAGAAAATTGCGTATGATAAGAATTCTAAAAAAATGTTGATTTTCGTAGAATGATATTAATTTTTTAACACGCATAATTTGCTAGTTTGCAACAATATTCGTATTTTTGCAGTGAGTATCTGTGTCTCTTATGTAGAGATTCAGATGATCGACATCAAAAAACGAACTTGATTCGCATGATGAAAGAGACAAATATACAATCCCAAGTTACGTCCACTATTGCAGGGGACGACGGCGAAGCCGTGGCAAAAAGTGAAGAAAGCGCTAAGAAATTGACTCCCCAAATGCCTAATGAAGGGCTTGAAAAACCGGCAGATGCAGGATGGTATGTGGCTGTAGTGAGAGTGAATTGTGAAACGAGAATAGCTGATTCTATACGAATCAATCTTAATTACAATCATGTTTGGTTTGACTACTGGATTCCCAAGGTAAAAGTAGTTTATCTCGACAAGCGTTCCAATAAGCGAAGAGTGAAAGAAAAGCTGTTTCTTTCCACCTTTATCTTTTGCAATGTCTCTCAGAGACAGCTTGACAAAATCCGCTTCCGTTCGGATGTGTATAAGATGCTGACAATGCCTGGACAAAGGAAAATATACCAGATTCCCGACCAGGTTATTGCCAACTATCGATATTTTGTTGAGAATGACGAAGAGCCTGTCACTGCTGCCCCTGTTCCTTTGAAGAAAGGTATCAAAGTGCGAGTGACAGCAGGTAGCATGAAAGGTGTGGAAGCATACGTACAGAGCTATAATGGCAAGAAAGCCGTTATCGGCAGCGAGATCAAGTATATCAGTGGTGCAACGCTTACGATAAGTAGAAATTTGTTGGAAATCATTGAAGAAAGTTGATCTCCACCAAAAGTTTGGTAGTTTCAAAGAAAACCCTTATATTTGCACTGAATATTAAAAAATAGGAGGTTTTATGGAAACGTTGAATAAAAAATTTTGGGAAAAGCGTGATGCTGCGATGAAAAGATTCATGGCATCAAAGGAAAGAAAAAGAAAGCGTATGGAAGAGTTAGAGCAGATGCTCCGTCAGGATTATCTAGCTCGCACTGGAGAAGAACCAAAGTTTGTAAATGTTTGGTGACGCCGCAGAACCGGTAAGGAAGCTGAATCATTTTGTGTGTTGTTATGTTTAGCCATAAGCCAAGTATAGGTTAATAAATGCATTTTTTCTCTTAATTCCTTGGTGATTACGAAAGAAAGTCGTAAATTTGCAGACAAAGATTAAAATAAAGGAGAATGTATTATGTTGATAAGTAATGTATCACAAGATAGAACCATTCCTTATTGGGATGAAATCAGGAATTTAAGCATTGAGGATAAATATTCCTTGATAGCTAAAATTGAGTCTTCTTTGGGCGATGTTGATATGAGTGAGTCGACTAATTCGATTCATGGGATACCACGTGAGGTGATGATTGCGGCTGCAGAATATGCTCTGAAGGAAAATAGAGCAGGTCGCTGCATTCCAAATTCGCAAGTTGAGTCTTTTATCAAAGCTAAAAGAGGATGGAAGTAGTTTGGTCAGATTTGGCTTTGACGCAGTTAGATGAAGTCATAGACTATGTGGAAGAACATTTTGGCTTATTAACCTCTCAAAAAGTTCTCCATAATATCTTGGAAAAGACAGATGAACTGGCTCAATATTCCACACATGGCATATATGATGCTCGCTACACTTCGTGGGTATCTGGTCAGGATATGGTTATACGCCATTTATTGTTAGCCCCCAACCGTGTCTATTATTTGATAGATGGCGAGCAAGTTGTAATTATGGGGATTGTTCATGTCAAGCGGTCTCCGCAAGCTGTAACTTCCATGATTAAACGCTTTTTAGAGGAATATGACAAATAGGTAAGTCTTCAGAAAATTGATGCTGTCAGCAATTGTTCGGAAATTCCGAACAGTTAATAAAGAAGGCAATCGTATGATTACACGTAATATGGATTGCTCCGCCATAACCCTGATGGGCACCTCTCCAGAGGTAATCCTCTCAAAAATAGAATAAAAATAATATTCCTCATTCGAGTGGCGACAAGTGCAGAGCGATACCGCAATGAGGAACAAAATACAAAATCATGAAATCTTATTTCTCAATAAAGCCAGGAGCAACCTTCTTTTTAGGTAGCTCCCGCACCCTCGTCTATCATAAAGACGATGTCGAGATCATCTACAAGACCAAGACACCATCCGGCAAGACCTATTACGCCCATGTCTATTTGATGTTGGGCGGAGAAAACTCCGTTACTCTTTATGCCGATTGGGGTGATTACTTTTTGCATCTTTCAAGCATCAAAGACCAGGAGCATTTCTTTGGTATAATGAAGCGTCCTTGCCCAACCTTTGTCCAGATATGGCAGAGCGAGCATCCCGACGATATATTTGTTATGTCTGCCAATGCCGGTCAAACCATGGGCTTAGGAATGGATATCGAGAACGTAGATTATCGCAATCTCGCTCCAACTTACCTTCCTTTCCATCCGTTGGTAGAGTTAGGTCTAGACAAGTTCCTGGATGCTGTCAATAATCTATATGTAGAACTCAATTCCCATTGTCCTTTGAAACTCTGGAAAGACCGTCTGGTAGCAGTATGGGGACAAGAAACAAAATAAAATAGCAATATATCAATGAATAAAGAAGATAGAAATTCCTTTCGAAAGGAGATAATCGGCAAGTTAGAAGAACAATGGGCTAAGAGTAATAGCCCTGAAGACGACCTCTTCTATTACCATCCTTCTGAAGATAAAATCGTCCTATCTCATGCCCTGTTTTGGGTGATGACCCAAAACATAAAAGGTAAGGTAGGAAAGGAAAAATACTTGTTGCTTCTCCGCCAATATCAGGAAGAGATGCTTGAAGCCTACTTGACGGAATCTGAAGACTTCAAAGACTTGCTGCACTATTGTAACATCATGTACAATGCTCTTCCTATGCTATTTCGAAGTACGTATGACTTCCATACCCATTTAGATGCTCGCAAGCTAGCCGCCATAACGATTGTCGCTGGCGGTTATGGTGGTGATATGCCCGAAGACCAGGCGTATGACCTCCTCGATGATATAGACTTCTATTATAATAAGGTGAAGTGCCGCAAGATAGAAAAGCTCTTACCGGTATTGAACAAACTGGTGATACAAGAGCAAAAATACCTTTAGCTTGCATTGAGGAATGCATCGAACACATAGGAGCGTAATGAAAGTTGGCTCTCAAATAGCCGAGTGCAGCTTATCTTCTGAAGTGCCGATACAAAATAGCTTTTTTCAAAAAACGAATAGATGTAACTACTTGTGATATAGTAGAGACGCAGTATTGGTGAAATACATTGAGTTGAAAAAACTCCTCCAAAAATTTGGTAGTTTCACAGAAAAAGCCTATATTTGCACAAAAAACAGAGAAATGGGGTATAAACTTCATTAAAACCAATAAAATTACGCTGTTATGATTAGTAAGAATGTACAAAATATGATTCCAAAGATAAAAGATTTCTTTGGTAGCCAGCCAATAACAAAGGCTTGGCTCTTTGGTTCATGCTCACGAGGAGAAGAAACTACTGATAGTGACATAGACATTCTTGTAGAGTATGATCGTCAGCATAATCGAATTTCTCTGATGAAAATAGCAGGTATTATGTTGAATTTGGAAGACTTGCTTCATCGCAAGGTGGATATAGTAGAGGCTAATCGTCTCCTCCCTTTTGCTCAAGAAACAGCCAACCAAGATAAATTCTTGATTTATGAGAGAAAAAGTTAGAGATAGGGGAAGGTTAGAGCATATTCTTGAAGCGATAGAAAGTATAGAGGAGTTTCATGCTCAATATACTTTTGAAGATATCAAGAAGAATAAGCTCATCTTTTATGGCTTTACCAAATTGGTGGAAGTAATAGGCGAGGCTGTCTATATGCTTTCAACAGAATTTCGTGATTCTCATTCTGATGTAAATTGGCGTCAGATAGAACGGATGCGACATGTCCTTGTGCATGGCTATTATCCCATAGACCCCGAAAGTCTATGGGATACGATAGAAGTAGACATTCCTGAGTTGAAACCTTGGATAGTTAGGTATCTGTCGGAGTAATAAAAAAACTTATATTTTTTGCCGTCCCCAGGCGGTCCCATCCCGCACAACATGGCGAGACCTTTGATTGGTCCGCCAACCCTATAGCGTAGCGGTTCCGAGCACCGGAGGGCGGTTACATCCCTAATCCCTATGGTAGGGATTTAGGGCTTGG
>OIXX01000873.1_pt1 | contig 13665 bp, 16 predicted proteins | sample 1588161 | NCBI WGS metagenome assembly OIXX01 (sample SAMN03283274) | human gut metagenome | biome: human-associated habitat; material: feces | host: Homo sapiens | place: Peru | collected 2012
TGCCGTCACCCACGGTGTCGTTGGTCTTGGTGGCGACCTCCTTCACCAGCTGGGCACCCATGTTCTCGATGTTGTCCTCGAGCTCGATCTCCTTGGCGACGGACACACCGTCGTTGGTAATCGTGGGGGCGCCGTAGGAGCGCTGCAGGGCAACGTAACGGCCCTTGGGACCCATGGTGACGGTGACGGCGTCGGCGAGCGTGTTGACGCCCTTGGCCAGCTTGGCGCGAGCGTCGGTGTTGAACGTGATGTTCTTAGCCATTGTTGCTATTCCTCCAAGAAACTTGGTTGGTACACGACTGGACTACGAGCGGATGAGCTTGAACTACTCGACCACGGCGTAGATATCGTCGGCGCGCATGAGGAGGTAATCCTCGCCGTCGACCTTGACCTCGTTGCCGCCGAACTTGCCATAAATCACGCGGTCGCCGGCCTTGACGTCAACCGGGATGCGCTCGCCGTTGTCGGCGCGCTTGCCCTCGCCCACGGCGACGACGGTGCCGCGCTGGGGCTTCTCCTGCGCGTTGCTCGCAATGTAGAGACCGGAAGCGGTCTTCTGCTCGGCGGCGTCCGGCTTGACGAGAACTCGATCTGCAAGAGGCTTGAGGCTCATTCTTGACTCCTCCTTTGCTGCTGTGCGGACGCACGCCCGCATCAGCCATACCTTTACGTACGAGGAGATAGTACCCAGCAAGCCGGACTTATACAATCACACGTCAAAAAATCTTATAACTCGACACTTAGATTTTGTGATGAACAAGAACGCAGGTGACGTAACGCACCCGTCACCTGCGCCCGCATCGTCAGCGTTCGTACACGCAGGCACCACCCAGATAGGTCGCCTGCACCTTGGCGCTCTGAATCTCTTCCTCCGCGCATGTCGTCAGATCATGGTCGAGCACCACGTAATCGGCAAGGTAGCCGGGCTTGATCTGACCCAGCTCGTCCTCGCGCCCCGCAGCCGCTGCGCTGCCCGCCGTGTAGATGCGCAGCGCGTCCGCCATGGGGATGCGCTCGCTCGGCAACCAACCGCCGGTAGGCGCATGGGTGAACGAGTCCTGGCGCGTCACCGCCGTATACAGCACGTTCATGCTGGTAACGGGTGTAACGGGCGAATCGGTGCCAAAGGCCTGGTCGACGCCTTCGGCAAGGAAGCTCGCGAAGGGCCACATGATCTTGACGCGTTCGGGCCCCAGATCGCGCTCGGGACCGCCCGGGTCGAGCGTGATATGGCACGGCTGGGAGCTCGCGAGCACGCCCGCCGCATGCAGCGCCTGGATATCCCCGGGCAGCATGTTCTCCAAATGCTCGAGCGTGTTCCGCCCCTGGCTCGGTTTGCCAAAGCGTTGCTTGGCCTCGGCAAAGATGGAAATCGCCTCGTGAATCGCCGCGTCACCGATGGTGTGGATGCGCACGGCGTGACCACGTTCAGCTGCCGCGAGCACGAGCGCGCGCATATGCTCCGCGGGAATCGTCAGACGACCTCGATCGCCCGGGAAGTGCGGGTTGGAATAGGGCTCCGTCAGATACGCTGTATGCTGGCTGGAAACGCCGTCGAAGAACTGCTTGAAACCCGGCGCGCGCAAGAGACCGCCGAAGGCTCCCGACTCGGCATAGCGGGCCTGCATCTCCTCCAAGCGCGACTGGTCCTCGAGCAGCGTGGGGAACATGTGGGCGCGCAGCGTGAGCCTGCCATCGTTCGCGAGCGCCTCATACACGTCATCCCGAATGAAATCACAACCAGGATGCGGCATGAGCGACATATCGCAGATGCTCGTGATACCCTGCTCGGCCATGCGGGCCATCTGATCGGCGTACGCTCGCTGGATGCGCTCGTCTGAGAGCCATCCCAGCACCCGGGGCAACAACTCCATGGCCGCCGCCTCGCGCACGATACCCGTCAGCTCGCCGTTCTCATCCTTGTCGTAGCTTCCTCCCTTGGGCGGCACGGAATCACGAGTGATCCCCAGCTCCTCGAGCGCCCGGGAGTTGAACCAGAGCGTATGCGCGTCTCCCGAGTACATGGCGCAAGGCCGATTGGGAAACGCCTCATCGATGGACTTCTTCGTAGGCGGCACCGGAGGATCCCACCGATAATCGCGCCATCCCTGCGTAACCACCCATGCATCATCCGGAAGCCCGGCCGCGAACTCCTTCGTACGCTCGACCAGCTCCGCCTCGTTCTTGCCCATATACATGAGCATAAAAGGCGAGCTCCCTACCGACGTATGAAAGAAATGCAGGTGAGCATCATGGAATCCAGGGCAGATGAAAGCATCGCTCAGATCGCGCACCGGCGTCCCCGCAGGACATGCAGCAATCACGTCATCAGGCGCGCCGACCAGGGCGAACCGACCATCCTGAACGGCAAATGCAAGCTCCCGTGGCCCACGCTCCCCCGCAGCACTCGTAAAGACCTTCTGAGACCGAACGATGTATTCCACAGAGCCAGCCATGCAAGCCGCCTTTCCGAAACCGTGAAGTTGCCTGCATGATACCTCTTGCATCGCGCCTGAACCTAGATGTTGGCCGCCGTGACAACCACGTTTCTCCACCCGCGGCTCGATAAAGCGAGCAGCGCACGTAAGACCCGCAGCCAAGTCTCCGCTGAAACCGTTCAGCCTGTAAAAGCAGGAAAGCCCGCGTATACCCGAAGCGAGACTCCCCAGCGAACTGAGAAAATGCAGGGGGCATTTTCTCAGTCTCGCGAGGACGTCGCGTAGGGTAATACGCGGACTTTCCGGTAAGAGTTCTAGAACGAGAACTAGAACTTATGGCCGCACTTCTTGCAGATGCGCAGCTTGTTCTTGCCGTCCTTCTCGTGGCCAACGCGCGTGCGCTTGCCACACTCGGGGCAGACGAGGTTCACGTTGGACGCGTCGATGGCGGCCTCCTGCGAGACGATACCGCCCTGCTGGTTCGCCTGAGTAGGCTTCACGGCCTTCTTGACGATGGCCACGCCCTCGACAACGACCTTGCCCGCCTTGGGGATCGCGCGCAGGACGACGCCCTGCTTGCCGCGGTCCTTGCCGGAGAGCACCTCGACCTTGTCGCCCTTCTTAATGGACATAGACATATGGTCTCTCCCTTACTAGAGGGTCTCGGGTGCGAGCGAGACGATCTTCATGTACTTCTTATCGCGGAGCTCACGCGCCACGGGCCCGAAGATACGGGTGCCCACGGGCGAACCGTCGTTGTTGATGAGAACGGCGGCGTTGTCATCAAAACGGATGTAGGAACCGTCCTTGCGACGGACCTCCTTGACGGTGCGCACGACAACGCACTTCACAACGTCCTTCTTCTTGACGTTGGCGCCGGGCGTAGCCTCCTGCACGGCGGCGACGATCACGTCGCCGATCCCCGCATAACGGCGCTTGGAGCCGCCAAGCACCTTAATGCAGCGAACCTTGCGCGCGCCGGAGTTGTCGGCGACGTTCAGCATGGTTTGCATCTGAATCATGAGAGTTCCTCCGAACTAGGTAACCGGCGAGAGGTGCGCCGCCCTCTTCGGGCATGCGGGCACGCCCCGGGCGAGCGCACATCGTCGGACTTGCGGTCAGGCAGCTTACTTGGCGCGCTCAACGATCTCAACCAGGCGCCAACGCTTGGTTGCGGAGAGCGGGCGGCACTCCATGACGCGAACGGTATCGCCGAGACCGGCCTCGTTCTTCTCGTCATGCACGTGCAGCTTCTTGCTGCTGTTGACCATCTTGCCGTACTTGGGATGGCGCTTGCGCTCGGTGATCTTGACGACGATGGACTTGTCGCCGGAGATGGAGGCAACGACACCTTGGCGGACCTTGCGAGCCTTGCGCTCGGTGGCTTCAGCCATGTTCACTCCTTAGGTCTACTCGGTCGCGGCGGACTTCTCCGCAGCGATCTCACGGGCGCGCTGCTCCGTCAGGATACGCGCGATGTCCTTCTTCACGGTCTTGACGCGAGCCGTGTTGTCCAGCTGGCTCGTGGCCATCTGGAAGCGAAGGTTGAAGAGCTCGGCTCGGCCTTCCTTCAGCTTCTCGACGAGCTGCTCGTCGGAGAGCTCACGAATCTCTGCAGGCTTCATTTATGCATCCTCCCCGTTCTGCAGCGCGGCGCGGGTCACGATCTTGGTCTTGATGGGCAGCTTGTGCTGCGCCAGGCGCAGGGCCTCACGGGCGATATCCTCGGACACACCGGAGATCTCGAACATGATGCGGCCCGGCTTGACGACGGCCACCCACTCCTCGGGATTACCCTTACCGGAACCCATGCGCGTCTCCGCGGGCTTCTTGGTGATGGGCTTATCGGGGAAGATGGTGATGAACACACGACCGCCACGCTTCATGTAGCGGGTCATGGCAACACGGGCAGCCTCGATCTGACGGTTGGTGATCCAGTGGCGATCCAGGGCCTGCAGGCCGTACTCGCCGAAATGGAGCTCGGTATGACCCTTGGCCGTACCCTTCATGGAGCCACGCTGCACCTTGCGGTGAAGCACGCGCTTAGGAGCAAGCACTACTGACCCCTCCTCTCAGAGTTGCGATCATTGCGGCGACGCGGACGCGAGGGGCCCTCGAGCGCCGGGTTGGGGACCGGCTGACCAGGGAGCTTCTCGCCTAGGTAGATCCAGACCTTCACGCCGCAGGAACCCATGGTGGTGCGGGCAGTGGCCGTGCCGTAGTCGATCTTGGCACGGAGGGTGTGCAGAGGCACGCGACCCTCGCGGTACCACTCGCGACGACCCATCTCGGCGCCACCGAGACGACCGGAGCACTGGATACGGATACCCTTGGCGCCGGCCTTGCGGGCGGACTGGACAGCCTTGCGCATGGCGCGACGGAAGGCCACACGGCCCTCGAGCTGCTCGGCGATGGACTGGGCCACGAGCTCGGCGTCGAGCTCGGGACGCTTGATCTCGATGACGTCAACGGAAAGCTCGCCCTTCTTGACGCCAGCGACCTTCTCGAGCTCGGTGCGGAGGGTGTCGATCTCGGCGCCCTTCTTGCCGATGACGATGCCGGGACGGGCGGTGAGGATGATGATCTTCACCTTGTCGCCGGCGCGCTCGATCTCCACGCGGGAGACGGCGGCGCGAGCGAGGCGCTTCTTCAGGAACTCGCGGATCTTCAGATCGTTGCCGATGGTCTTGGCGTAATCCTTCTCAGCGAACCAGCGGGAGCGCCAGTTCTCGGTGATACCAAGACGGAAACCGGTGGGGTAGACTTTCTGACCCATGCTTCGCTTACGCCTCCTTTCGAGGAGCGACGACGATGGTGATGTGGCTCGTGCGCTTGAGGATGCGGGAGGCAGAGCCCTTGGCGCGCGGACGGATGCGCTTGAGCGTGGGGCCCTCGTTCACGTAGGCGCGAACGATGACCAGGTCGTCGCGACGCAGGCCGTTGTTGTTCTCGGCGTTCGCCACAGCGGAACGCAGAACCTTCTCGACGTCCACGGCCACGTGACGCTCGCAGAACTGGAGGATGTTGAAGGCGTCCTCGACGGACTTGCCGCGGACCAGATCGACCACCAGGCGGGCCTTGCCAGGGGACACGCGCACGTACTTGGCGGTAGCGCGGACCTCGCGGGTCTGGGTATCGGTAGAATTCGTTGCCATTTACGTACTTACCCCCTACTTGGCCTTGTGGCCACGGAACGTGCGGGTGGGCGCGAACTCGCCCAGCTTATGGCCAACCATGGACTCGGTGACGTACACAGGCACGTGCTTGCGGCCGTCGTGCACGGCGATGGTGTGACCGACCATCTCCGGGAAGATGGTGCTGGCACGGGACCACGTCTTCACGACGTCCTTCACGCCAGCCTCGTTCATCGCGGTGATACGCGAGAGGAGGCGCGTCTCCACGTACGGGCCCTTTTTGAGACTTCTGCTCATAGGTGCAATCTCCTAACTCGGTATCGACTACTTGGTCTTGCGACGACGGATGATGAGGTCGTTCGACGTCTTCTTCTTCTTGCGGGTGCGGAAGCCCTTCGTCGGCTTGCCCCACGGCGTGACGCTCGGACGGCCGGAGGTGTGATTGCGACCCTCGCCACCGCCGTGCGGGTGGTCGACCGGGTTCATGACCGTACCGCGGACGGTCGGACGGACGTTGAGCTTGCGCTTACGGCCGGCCTTGCCGATCACGATGTTGGCATGCTCGGCGTTGCCGACCTCGCCCACCGTGGCGCGGCAGGTGACCAGCACGCGACGCATCTCGGAGCTGGGCATACGCAGGATGGCGTACTTGCCCTCCTTACCCATGAGCTGGCAGGAGTTGCCGGCGGAACGCGCGATCGCGGCGCCCTTACCCGGCTGGAACTCCACCGCGTGGATGAGCGTACCCACGGGGATGGCGGACAGCGGCAGCGCGTTGCCCGGCTTGATGTCGGCGTCGGCGCCGGACACCACGGTGTCGCCCACCTTCAGGCCCTTGGGGGCGAGGATATAGCGCTTCTCGCCGTCGGCGTAGTGCAGCAGCGCGATACGGGCGGAGCGGTTCGGGTCGTACTCGATGGTCGCGACCTTGGCGGGCACGCCGTCCTTGTTGCGCTTGAAGTCGATGCGACGATACTGGCGCTTCACGCCGCCACCCTGGTGGCGAACGGTGATGCGACCGGTGTTGTTACGGCCGGCCTTCTTGGGCAGCGGCTCGAGGAGCGACTTCTCGGGCTTGGTGCAGGTGATCTCGGCGAAGTCCGAGATGGTCTGCCAACGACGGCCCGGGCTCGTCGGTTTAAGGTGCTTTACAGCCATTACCTATCCCTTCGTTTCTGTTCCGTTGGCCCGACGCGCTGGGATGCGCACGACGGACACCGGATTACCACGGTTCCGGGCGGCTCTATGCTATACCCCGAAACCCTTCCTCCCACCTTCTTTCGGCGGGAGGATGAACTACCGTACCTTAGGCCTGGGACCCGAAGATCTCGATGGCGTCGCCCTCGCGGAGGGTGACGACGGCCTTCTTCCACGTACGGGTCTTACCGGCAACGTAGCGCACGCGCTTCGTCTTCGGCTTGACGGTCAGGGTGTTGACGCGAGTCACCTTCACGTTGAAGAGCTCCTCGACGGCATCCTTGATCTGGTACTTGTTGGCGTTCTTGGCCACCTCGAACGTGTACTTGTTCTCCTCCATCTTGGAGTAAGAGCGCTCGGAGACGACGGGGCGGATGATCACGTTGTGTGCGTCCATTTATGCAAGCACCTCCCCAAAGTGAGTCGCGACGTCGGCGGGCATCAGCAGCGCCGTGTTGTTCAGGAGGTCATAGGTATTGGCCTCGTTCGGCGTGATGATGAACGTCTTGGGGATGTTGCGGAAGGACAGGTAGGCGTTCACGTCGTCATCGCGGACGATGATGGTGACGCGACGGCCCTCAAGGCCGAGGGCCTTGAGCAGGGCGACGGCAGCCTTGGTGGACGGTTTCTCGAAGCCGTAGTCATCAACGAGGAAGAGCTCGTTGTCGCGCACCTTCGCGGAAAGCGCGGAGCGCATGGCGAGCTTGACCTCCTTGTTGTTCATACGCTTGGCGTAGGAACGGGGCTTCGGGGCGAAGACCACGCCGCCGTGACGGAACTGCGGGGCACGCGTGGAACCCTGACGGGCGCGGCCGGTACCCTTCTGACGGAAGGGCTTCTTGCCGCCGCCGGACACCTCGGAACGGGTGCGCGCGGACTGGGTGCCCTGACGCCAGTTGGCCTGCAGGCACTTCACGATGTGATGCATCACGTGGATGTGCGGCTCGATGCCGTACACGCCCTCGGCGAGCTCGAGCTCGGAGGCCTTGGCGCCCTGGGCGTTCTTCACTTCATACTTAGTCATGTGCGAATCTCCTCTGCCCCTAGGCCTTGCGGACGCAGACGAGCCCGTTCTTGCCACCGGGCACAGCGCCCTTGACAAGGATGAGGTTCTGCTCCGCATCGACGCGGACGACGGACAGGTTCTTCACGGTCACGCGCTCGTTGCCCATGTGGCCGGCCATCTTGACGCCCTTGAGGACGCGCGCGGGGTAGGCGCACTGGCCGATGGAGCCCGGGTGACGCTTGAAGTGGGAGCCGTGGGTCATCGGACCGCGGCGCTGGCCCCAGCGCTTGATGCGACCCTGGAAGCCCTTGCCCTTGGACGTGCCGATGACGTCGACCTTGGCGGTCTCGGCGAACTCGGCGACGGTGACGACGTCGCCGACCTTGTGCTCCTCGGCGTTGTCCACGCGGACCTCGCGGAGGTAGCGGACGGGCTCGACGCCGGCCTTGGCGAAGTGACCAGCCATGGGCTTGTTCACATTCTTGGCCTTGATGTCGCCGAAACCGATCTGGACGGCGTTGTAGCCGTCGGTCGCCTCGGATTTAACCTGCGAGACGGTGCAGGGGCCGGCTTGGATGACCGTGACGGGCACGACGTTGTCGTCGTCGTCCCACACCTGGGTCATGCCGATCTTCCGGCCGAGAATCATGTTGATCATTCCTGATCCTAACCCTCGGTGGTCATAGGACTGCGCGCCCACCCCTTGCGGACGCCCCCAGCGGACCACATTCTCCGTGCCCTGCCCCTCCATTTGCATTCCGCTCTCCATGCGAGCTGCGCAACCCATTTGCAGCACGTCTGGCCAGGCAGAATCCTCCCTGAGTCTGGGCAAAGCTTGTCTAGTATACACGCGCACGGGCGTATCCCTTTAAGTTCACATTCTCTGCACGTAGGAAGGACGTACGCCCGCCAGGCCCCATTGCATCCCGGCTTGGTCGGTGGTATTCTAGAACACATGTTCTGTGTTGAAAGGGGTGCCGTGGACGCGTTCGATCGCTTTGCGCCGTTCGTGCAAGACTTCATCTATGAGCACGATTGGGAGAGCCTCCGCGGCATCCAGGTGGCGGCGGCCGACGCCATCTTCAATACCGATGAGAACGTGCTGCTCACGGCATCCACCGCCTCGGGTAAGACCGAGGCCGCCTTCTTCCCCATTCTCACGCTCCTGGACGAAGACCCGCCCGCGAGCATCGGCGCGCTCTATATCGGTCCGCTCAAGGCGCTCATCAACGACCAGTTCCTCCGCCTGAACGACCTCTGCGAGGAGGCGCGCATCCCCGTCTGGCACTGGCACGGCGATGTCTCCTCCTCGCACAAGCGCCGCCTGCTCAAGGAGCCGGGCGGCATCCTGCAGATCACCCCCGAGTCGCTCGAGGCGCTGCTCCTGCACAAGCACGCCGCCGTGGGCCGGCTCTTCGGCGACCTACGCTTCGTGGTGATCGACGAGGTGCACTCGCTGCTCCGCGGTGACCGCGGCGGGCAGACGCTCTGCCTGATCGAGCGTCTCTCCCGCATGGCCGGGGTTAATCCGCGGCGTATCGGCCTCTCGGCCACGATCGGCGACCCCGAGCGCACGGGCGCCTTCCTCTCAGCCGGCACCGGGCGCGGCTGCATCATCCCCCGATTCCAGGAGCCGCGCCGCACCTGGCGCCTCTCCATGGAGCATTTCTACACCACGGGGCCGCAGGCACCCGAGCGCCTCGTTGCGGCGGCAGGCCCCGTTGAGGCGGAGGTCGTGGCCACCGAGCGCATGGACGGGACGCGCGCGCTCCCCGATCCCACGCGTCCCGACATCCCGCCCGCCGCCGACGCCGCCCTGCTCGCCCCGACGGATGCCGCGCCAACCGACGCCGACCCCGGTCTCGGCTACATCTTCGAGCGCACGCGCGGAGCGAAGTGCCTCGTCTTCTGCAACTCCCGCGAGGAGGCGGAGGCCGTCTGCTCCACGCTCCGCGGATACTGCGAGGCCAACCACGAACCCGACCGCTTCCTCATCCACCACGGCAATATCTCCTCGAGCTTTCGCGAGATGGCCGAGGAGCTCATGCGCGACCCGGAGCGCCTCGACACCACGGTCACCACCGCCACGCTCGAGCTCGGGATCGACATCGGCCGCCTGGAGCGCGCCTTCCAGCTGAACGCCCCCTTCACGGTCTCGAGCTTCCTGCAGCGCATGGGTCGGACGGGTAGGCGCGGCGAGCCGCCCGAGATGCACTTCGTCATGCGCGAGGAGCAACCCGAACCGCGGAGCCTCATGCCGGAGACCGTGCCCTGGGAGCTCATCCAGGGCATCGCCCTCGTCCAGCTCTACCGCGAGGAGAAGTGGGTCGAGCCCCCGCAACTCGACCGGCTTCCCTACAGCCTGCTCTACCACCAGGTCATGGCGACGCTCGCCAGCTGCGGCGAGCTCTCCCCCGCCGAGCTCGCGCGCCGCGTACTCACCCTCACCTACTTCCACCGCGTGAGCGTGGACGACCTGCGCGAGCTCCTGCGCCATCTCATCGAGATAGACCACGTGGAGACGACCGAGGGCGGCGGGCTCATCGTCGGCATCGCCGGCGAACGCGTCACGAACACCTTCAAGTTCTACGCCGTGTTCCAGGAGAACGAGGAGTTCACCGTCCGCAGCGAGAGCGCGGAGCTGGGCACCATCGTGAACCCTCCGCCCGCCGGCGAGCGCATCGCCATCGCCGGCCACTGCTGGCTGGTGGAGGAAGTGGACTGGAAGCGGCACCTGGTGTACTGCACGCAGGTGAAGGGCCGCGTGCCGGCGTACTTCGGCGATTGCCCCGGCGACATCAACACGCACGTGCTCGAGCGTATGAAGCGCGCGCTCGAGGAGCACGAGGTCTATCCCTACCTGCTCGGCAACGCGCGGACGCGGCTCGCGCAGGCGCGCCACGTCACGGAGAACGCCGGCGTGGCGGGGCCTCACGCCCGCCCGCTCATCAACCTGGGCGGCGACACCTGGGCGCTCTTCCCCTGGCTGGGAAGCTACGCCTTCCTGGCGCTCGAGCGGCTCCTCAAGATCAAGTGCAAGGACGCGCTCGGCATCCGCGGCCTCGACCCGTCGCGGCCCTACTTCATGCAGCTCCGCATGCGCGAGGACGTGACGGAGGAAGAGTTCTTCACCGTGGTGGCCGATGCCGCGGAACAGGACTTTCCTGCCATCGACCTCGTCTATCCCGGCGAGGTGCCCTACTTCGACAAGTACGACGAGTGCGTGCCCGAGAGCCTGGTGCGCAAGGGCTTCGCCGAGGGCGTGCTCGACATCGCCGGCATGAGGGCTCGGGTGACGGGCTGGCGCGACGATCGCGTCTGGGAGCGGTAGGGCCGGGGGCGTCCCTCGCACGGGGCGCGCCCGGCCCTCCGGCCGGCCATCCTCGACGGCGCGCGTTATCGCTCGTTGCCGAGGATGGCCGCAAGGTCGGCTTCGGGCGTCGTGGTGGGATGGATGTCGTACCCCTCCACCAGCGTATTCAGCACGTTGGGAGAGACGAACGCCGGCAGCGTCGGCCCCAGGTAGATGCCCTTGAGGCCCAGATTCAGCAAGGTGAGCAGAATCGCCACGGCCTTCTGCTCGTACCAGGAGAGCACGAGCGTGAGCGGCAGGTCGTTCACACCGCAGTCGAACGCCTTCGCGAGCGCCGTCGCCACCACGAGCGCGCTGTAGGCGTCGTTGCACTGCCCCATGTCGAGCAGGCGGGGCAGGCCTCCGATGGTACCGAGGTCGAGGTCGTTGAAGCGATACTTGCCGCAGGCGAGCGTGAGGATGATCGAGTCGGCCGGAGCCCGCTTCACGAACTCGGTGTAGTAGTTGCGCCCCGGACGGGCACCGTCGCAACCGCCCACGAGGAAGATGTGCTTCACGGCACCGCCCTTCACGGCATCGATGACCTTGTCGGCCACGCCGAGCACCGCGTCGCGGCCGAAGCCCGTGGTCACGGTTACACCGCCGTTAATGCCCGTGAGCTCCCGGCGCTCGGTGTAGCCGCCGAGCTCGAGCGCGCGCTCGATCACCGGGGAGAAATCCTTGACACCGTTCTCATCCGCATCGATGTGGGAGAGCCCCGGGAACTCCACCACGCCCGTGGTGAACACGCGGTCGGCATAACTCGTCTTCGGCTTCATGAGGCAGTTGGTCGTGAAGAGGACGGGCGCGGGCATGCCGTCGAACTCGCGGCGCTGGTTCTGCCACGCGGTGCCGAAGTTGCCCTTGAGCTGGGGATGGCGCTTGAGTAGCGGGTAGGCATGCGCCGGCAGCATCTCACCGTGAGTGTAGACGTTCACGCCGCGACCGTCGGTCTGCTCCAAGAGCTGTTGCAGATCCTTGAGGTCGTGGCCGGAGACCACGATGAAGGGACCGGGCTCCACGGCGAGCGGCACCTCCACGGGCGCGGGCGTGCCGAAGGTCTCGGTGTTGGCGCGGTCGAGCAGCTGCATGCAGGTGAAGTTCGCCTGGCCCACGGAGAGCGCCACGGGAAGGAGCTCGGCGACGCCGGCATCGGAACCGAGTGCGCTCAGACTCTGATAGAAGCTCGCGGCAAGGCCCTCGTCCGTGTAGCCGAGCACGAACGCATGATGAGCATAGGCGGCCATACCGCGCAGCCCGAAGAGGATGAGCGACTTCACGGAGCGAACGTCCTCATCGGGGTTGGCCCAGAGCTCGGCCAGATTGTACTCCACGGGCGCGGTACCGCCGTTGAGCACGCGGGCCGCCTCGCGGACGCGAGCCGTGAGCGCGGCAACCGCCTCAGGGTCGAAGTCCACGTTCGTCACACAGGTGAAGAGGCCTTCGAGCAGCAGCTCGTCGGTCGCGGCGTCGGTTGCGACGTCGGCCCCGCGATGCTCGACGGCGCGAGCGAGACCCACGAGGGCACCCGTCAACTCGTCCTGCTCGCGGGCGGTGGAAGCGTCCTTTCCGCAGACGCCTGCCGCCCCCGCGCAGCCGGAGCAGCCCGCCGTCTGCTCGCACTGGAAGCAGAACATATCGGTATCGAGTTTGATCATGAGATTCCCCTCTCGTCATGGTCGTGTTCGAGCACGGTTCATCCGCGCCACGCGGGCGACTATACGGTTTTGACTGAAACGTGTATGTTGTAACCACAACGAATTGAGCATAATTCTCAACGCAGAGCGAGAAGGAGTGGGGCCATGAGCGATATCGGGCAAAGACGTGCGGATACGGTGCACACGTTGGAGGGAACGGCTCCCTTCCGGGGCATTGCGCCTGCGGAGATCTCCGCCATGCTTGGTTGCCTCGGCGTGCGCGAGCAGACGTTCCAGGCGGGAGAGATCGTCTACCGCATGGGGGACACGGTGCACGCGCTCGGCATCGTGCTCACGGGCGGCGTTCGAATGGAGCGCACCGACCCATGGGGCGAGACGTCCGTCCTCGGGTTCGCCGGCACGGGCGACGTGTTCGCCGAGAGCTACGCCTGCGCCGCCGGCACACCGCTCCTCGTGAACGTCATTGCCGCCGAGAAGACCAGGGTCCTCTTTCTCGACACCGTCCGGGCCCTCCGCCCCTGCTCGAGCGCCTGCGGATACCACGCCAAGCTCATCGCCAACCTGCTCGCGCTCTCGGCGCAGAAGAACATCCAGCTCTCCCAGCGCGTCTTCCACACGAGCCCCAAGAGCATCCGCGGCAAGGTGCTCGCCTACCTCTCCTCCGAGGCGGCGCGCAGCGGCTCCCGACGCTTCTCCGTTCCGTTCAACCGCCAGCAGCTTGCCGACTACCTCGGTGTGGACCGCAGCGCCCTCTCGAGCGAGCTCTCGCGCATGCAGCGCGAAGGTCTCATCAGGACGCGTCGGAGCGATTTCGAACTGCTCGAAGCGAACGGACGGACCTATCGACCGTCCACGAGCACCGTGCCGGGAAAGCCATCCT
>OIXX01000877.1_pt1 | contig 13623 bp, 12 predicted proteins | sample 1588161 | NCBI WGS metagenome assembly OIXX01 (sample SAMN03283274) | human gut metagenome | biome: human-associated habitat; material: feces | host: Homo sapiens | place: Peru | collected 2012
GCCATGGAGCCCTCCGAGCCGCTCGAGAGCACCACGACTCCGTACATCATCTAGCGTAGGGGGCGCCGTCGGACCGAATAGGCCCGACGGCGCCCGTTTGAGAGCAGCCACAGCCGGCCGCCGCATTGCGTCCAATGCGGGGTCGGCTGTGGCTGCTTTTGCGTTAATCCGTCAAAATGAGACGCGTGCGGGTAATAATATGTCGCCCTCTTTGGGAAATGTCGTGCTCTGGTACCCGGTAGAGTATAGTTTCCGAAATTGTGAACGTAGAAGCCCGAGGTGGCGGCGCGTCTGGTGCCGCGCCTCGGTCTTGTCTTGACTCTAGGCCGTCTGGCAGGGCCAAAGGCCCGAGAAAGCGAGGTAGTGCGGTGGTTGTGGCTGCTGGCATCGACTGGGAGTCGGCCTCGATGGAGGTGCGCGAGCTGTTCGCCATCCCCAAGTCGGCCGAGACCTCGTTCATGGAGTCGGCGATGGCCCGCCTCGGGGCGCGTGGCTGCGTCCTGCTCAAGACCTGCAACCGCTTCGAGGCCTATTTCGACATGCCAGAGGACCAGGTTCCCTCGGACGAGGCCTCCCTCGCGAGTGCCAAGGCGGCCGTGCGCGACCTCGCGCTCTCCATCCATGGGGAGACGCAGCGCCCCCTCGTGCCCGCGCTCTTCGCCCTCGAGGGCACCGAGGCCTGCCGGCGGCTCATGTCCATCGCCTCGGGGCTCCGCTCGCAGGTGCTTGGCGAGGACCAGATCATCTCCCAAGTCCGTGACGCCCAGACCGCGTCACGCGAGGCGGGCTGTATCTCGCCCGAGCTCGAGACGCTCTTTCGCCTCGCCGTGACCTGCGGCAAGGCCGTGCGCACGCACGTGCAGTTCCACCAGGAGGGGACCTCGTGCGCGCGCACCGCAATCGAGATCGCCGAGCGCGAGCTCTCGGGCCTCGAGGGCGCCCACGCGCTCGTGATCGGCAACGGCGAGATGGGCCGGCTCGCCGCTGACCTGCTCGTCGCGCGCGGCGCCGACACCTCGATCACCCTGCGCACCTACCGCCACGGCATCACCCTGGTCCCCAGGGGATGCAAGACTATCCCCTACGATGACCGCATGGCGTTCATGGGCGGCTGTGACCTCGTGGTGAGCGCCACCAAGAGCCAGCACGTCACCGTCTCCGCCGCCGCGTTCTCGGCGCTCGAGACGCCGCCCAGGGTCCTCATCGACCTCGCCATGCCCAGGGACATCGAGCTCGCCTGCGGGCGGGTTCCCGGCGTCAGGCTGTTCGACCTCGACGACATGCGCGACGGCACCGAGGCGGACCTCAACGCCGACGCCCGCAAGGCCGCGGCGAGGCTGATCGACGAGCACCTCGCCGACTTCGAGGACTGGTGCCGAGAGCGGGCTCGCCGGCTCGGGAGCATCGTAGCCATCTCCGCCTGAGCTCCTGCGCCCAGGCTGACCAACGGCCCCGCCCGGTCGGGGCCAACCCTGAGAGAGGACATTACATGAGAGAGCCAATCCGCCCGCGTCGCCTCCGTCGCACCCCAGGCCTGCGCGCCCTCACACGTGAGACGCGCATCTCGAGCGAGAGCCTCATCTACCCGCTGTTTGTGGTCGAGGACAGCAACGTCAAGAGCGAGATCTCCTCGCTGCCCGGCCAGTACCACTACTCGCCCGACCGCGTGTGCGAGGCCGTCGAGGAGCATCTCGCCGCAGGCGTCGACAAGTTCATCCTCTTTGGCCTGCCGGCCCACAAGGATCCCCTCGGCCACGGCGCTTACGACGAGAATGGTGTCGTGCAGCAGGGCCTCCGTGCCATCCGCGAGCGCTATCCCGAGGTCATGCTCATCGGCGACGTGTGCCTGTGCGAGTACACGAGCCACGGCCACTGCGGCGTGCTCGTGGGCGACGCCCCCGACAACGACAAGACGCTGCCCCTGCTCGCCCAGACCGCCGTCTCGCAGGTCGCGGCAGGCGCCGACATGGTGGCGCCCTCGGCCATGATGGACGACCAGGTGGCGGCCATTCGCTCCGCCCTTGACGAGGCGGGTTACGACCAGACCCCGATCATGAGCTACTCGGCCAAGTACGCCTCGGCCTTCTACGGTCCCTTCCGAGGTGCCGCAGACTCCGCGCCGGCGCACGGTGACCGCAAGGGCTACCAGATGGACCCGCACAACGTGCGCGAGGCCGTCAAGGAGAGCCTCATCGACGCCGAGCAGGGCGCCGACATCCTCATGGTCAAGCCCGCGCTTGCCTACCTCGACGTCATCAGCCGCGTCAAGGAGGCCACCGACCTGCCGCTGGCCGCCTACTCGGTGAGCGGCGAGTACGCGATGGTGAAGGCGGCCACGGCGGCCGGCCTTGTGGACGAGGACAACATCGTCTCCGAGAGCGCCGTGTCGATCTTCCGCGCCGGCGCCGACATCCTCATCACCTACTACGCCAAGCGTATCGCCAACGCCATTGCTGAGGGAAGGATCGGATAATGAGCCTCACCCACGAGACATCGCATATCCTGTTCGCCGAGGCGCGCCAGGTGCTTCCCGGGGGCGTCGACAGCCCGGTGCGCGCCTACCAGAGCGTGGGCCTCGAGCCGCCGTTCATCGCTCGCGGCGAGGGGTCGCACATCATTGACGTCGACGGCAACGACTACGTGGACTACGTCGACTCGTGGGGCCCGCTCATCCTCGGCCACAACCACCCGGCGATCCGCGAGGCCGTCGTGGAGGCCGCGGGGCGCGGCCTGTCGTTCGGCGCGCCGGTGGCCGGCGAGGCCCACCTCGCCGAGCTCATGTGCCGCATGGTGCCAGGCCTGGAGATGGTGCGCTTCGTGAACTCGGGCACCGAGGCCGTCATGAGCGCGCTGCGCCTCGCGCGCGCCGCCACGGGCCGCGACAAGATCATCAAGTTCGAGGGCTGCTACCACGGCCACGTGGACAGCATGCTCGTGAAGGCTGGCTCGGGCGCCATGACCGGCGGCGTGCCGAACTCCCCGGGCGTGCCCGCTGCCGTCACGGTGGACACGCTGCTCGCCACCTACAACGACCTCGCGAGCGTCGAGCGCCTGCTTGCCGAGAACCCCGGTGAGGTGGCCTGCGTCATCGTCGAGCCCGTGGCCGCGAACATGGGCGTCGTGCCGCCTGAGGCGGGCTTCCTTGCGGGCCTGCGCAAGCTGTGCGACGCCTCTGGCTCCCTGCTCATCCTCGACGAGGTCATCACGGGCTTCCGCCTGGCGCCGGGCGGCGCCCAGGAGCGCTTCGGCGTGCACGCGGACCTCGTGACCTACGGCAAGGTCATCGGTGCCGGCATGCCCGTGGGCGCCTACGGCGGCTCGCGCCGGCTCATGGAGCTCGTGGCGCCGGCTGGCCCCGTCTACCAGGCTGGCACCCTCTCCGGCAACCCCGTGGCCATGGCCGCGGGCGCCGCGCAGCTCGAGATCCTCTCGAGCGACGCGAGCCTCTACACGCGCCTCGACGCGCAGGCGGAGCGCCTCTCGACCGGCCTGGCCGAGGCAGCCGAGGGTGTGGCCGTGGTGCAGCACGTGGGCTCGCTCGCGTGCGTGTACTTCTCCAGCGGCTCGCCGGTGCGCTGCTACGCCGACGCGGCCGCCTGCGACACGAAGGCCTTCGCCGCGTACTTCCGGGGCATGCTCGAGCGCGGCGCGTACCTCGCGCCCTCGCAGTTCGAGGCTCTGTTCGTAAGCGCGGCGCACACCGACGCTGACGTGGACGCCACGCTTGCCGCGGCGCGCGCCACGTTCGCAGAGCTGCGTGGCCGTGAGTAGGCGGGTGCTGCGGGTCGGCACGCGGGCGAGTGAGCTCGCGATGATTCAGGCCCGGATGTTCGCGCGCTGCGTGGAGACCGCCAACCCCGCCCTCACCTGCGAGCTCGTGCCGATGACGACGACGGGGGACCGCATCCTCGACCGGCCGCTCGCGGCCGTCGGGGGCAAGGGCCTGTTCGTCCGTGAGCTCGACCGGGCGCTCGCGGCGGGCGAGGTGGACGTCACGGTGCACAGCTGCAAGGACCTGCCGATGGAGACGCCCCCGGGCCTGCCGCTCGTGGCGTTCTCCGAGCGCGAGGAGCCGCACGACGTCGTGGTGCTGCCGGCCGGTGTCGACACCTGCGACCCCGCGTTCGACCTCGCCGCCTACCTGCGCGGCGCCGAGCGCCCCATCGGCTGCTCGAGCGCCCGGCGGCAGGTCCAGCTCGCGAGCCTCGTGCCGGGCGTGCCCGTCGAGAGCGTGCGCGGCAACGTGAACACGCGCCTGGCGAAGCTCGACGCTGGGCACTACTGCGCCCTTGTGCTCGCATCCGCCGGGCTCGTGCGCCTCGGGCTCGCCCGGCGCATCACGCGCCGGCTCACCGTGGACGAGATGCTGCCGTCCGCGGGGCAGGGCATCATCGTCGCGCAGGCGCGCTCGGGGGAGGACACGTCGTGGGCCCGTCCCTTCGACTGTGCCTCCTCGCGTGCCTGCGCCCTGGCCGAGCGCGCCTTCGTGCGGGCGCTCGGCGGCGGCTGCACGAAGCCCTGCGCCGCCTACGCGACCTACGACGCCACCACGGGTGGCGTCTCGCTCACGGGCATGTACGCGTCGGACGACGGGGCGCACGTGGCCTATGGGAGCCGCTACTTTGCCGCCCGCGAGATTGAGGCGGGCGCCGCGGCGCTCGCCGTGGAGGTGAGGCGCGATGCCTGTGGATGCTAACGACGAGCGCACCCCGACGGCCGCGGGGGGAGCCCCGGTCGCATGTCCGACGCCGGCCGCGGGCGCGCCGCGCGGCCACGTGGCCCTCGTGGGCGCGGGCCCCGGCGACCTCGGACTGCTCACGCGCCGTGCGGCCGAGTTGCTCGGTCGCTGCGACGTGGTGGTCTACGATCGCCTCATCAACGACGAGCTGCTCGTGCTGTGCCCGGGGGCCCGGCGCATCTACGTGGGCAAGCGCGTGGCGAGCCACCCCGTGCCCCAGCACGAGATCAACCAGATCCTCGTGCGCGAGGGGCTGGCGGGCAGGCGCGTCGTGCGCCTCAAGGGCGGAGACCCCTACATCTTCGGTCGCGGGGGCGAGGAGGCGCGCGAGCTCGCTGCCGCCGGCGTGCCCTTCGAGGTCGTCCCAGGCGTCACAAGTGCCGTCGCCGCGCTGTCATACGCGGGCATCCCTGCAACCGACCGAAGCTGCGCCGCCTCGGTCCACTTCGTGACGGGGCACCGGCGTGAGAACGGCGAGCTCGGCATGGACTTCGACGCGCTCGCGCGCGTGGGCGGCACGCTCGTGTTCATGATGGCCGTCTCAACCACGCCCGAGATCACCCGTGGCCTGCTCTCCGCGGGCATGGACCCCTCGACGCCGGCGGCCATGGTCGAGCGCGGCACGACGGCGCGCCAGCGCCGCGTCGACGCCACCCTTGCCACCGTTGCCGACGCCTCCCGCGACGCTGGCGTTGCGAGTCCGGCCATCCTCGTGGTGGGCGAGGTCTGCGCGCTCGCCGTGACCCTCGACTGGTATGACAAGCTTCCGCTGCGCGGCCTTACCGTGGCCGTGACGAGGCCGGCTGACCGCGTGGGCACGCTCACGAGGCGCCTGCGCGAGCTGGGTGCCGACGTCATCGAGGCTCCCTGCATCGAGACGCGCCCCGTGCCTAGCGAGACGCTCGTGGGCACCATCGAGGGCCTGCGAGACCACGCTTGGGTGGTCCTCACGAGCACGGTGGGCGTGCGGTGCCTCTTCGACGCGCTGCGCTGTGCCGGCCGGGATGCTCGCTGGCTCGCCGGCGTGGGCGTCGCCGCCATTGGGTCCGCCACGGCCGACGAGCTCAGGCGCCACCAGATCGAGCCCGACCTCGTGCCCGACGTCTTCGACGGCACGCACCTCGCCGCCGACATCGCGGTGCGCAGCAGGGCCGGCGAGCGCGTCTTGCTGTTCCGCTCTGCCATCGGCTCTCCCGAGCTGTCTGAGGGGCTCGTCCGGGCAGGCCTTGTCGTCGACGACAAGGCCTGCTATGAGACGGTGCTCGTCGGCGACGCTGTCGACGAGCGCGAGCGCGCCCGCATCGAGGCGGGGGAGGCGTCGCTCGTGACCTTCACGAGCGCGAGCACCGCGGACGGCTTCGTGAAGGCCTTCCCCGAGCTCGACCCGGGCACGCTGCCGGCCGTGTGCATCGGCCCCATGTGTGCGGCCGCGGCCGAGCGGCATGGTTTCGCGTGCGCGACCTCCGAACGCGCGACGATCGACAGCCTTGTGGAGGCCGTCGTGGCGAGGGCGGCCGAGCTGCGCGCGGCGAGCGGGCACGGCGAGGGTGTGTGAGGGCTCGGGCGCTATACGAGGCGGGCGAATAGACCGCCCCGGGGCTTGGGCTCGAACCAGGTGGACTTCGGCGGCATGACGAGCCCGGCGTCCGCCACGGCAAGCACGTCGTCGGGAGCGGGCGGGCACATCGCAAGCGCCGCGTCCTCGGGCGCACAGGCGCGCTCGAGCCCCTCGAGGCCGTAGATGCCGCCCACGAACGCGAGGCGCTCGTCGCGGCGCGCGTCGGCGATGCCGAAGACGGGCCCAAGGACGCGGCGCTGGAGCAGGGTGGCGTCAAGGCGGTCGAGGGGGCTTTCGGCGTCGTTGCCGGCGCTGCGGGCCCGCGCGCGCGGTGCCCCCTCGTCCAGGCCGAGCTCGTACCAGGCGCCGTCCGCGTAGAGCCCGGCTCGGCCGCGCCGCATCGCCTCCGGGCGGCCCTCGAGCGCGTGGACGTCGAGGCCCGCGCCGCGCAGACGCCCGAGGAGCTCGCGGGCGCCCCGGGCGGCCCCGCCGCGCACGACGCGGTTGCACGAGAGCAGGGAGAAGTCGTGGACGTCGAAGAGGGCCGCGAGGAAGGTCTCGGCCTCGTCGGCGTCCTCGCGCGGGTCCGCGGGGTTCGCGTCCCCGCCTGGGCCCACTGTGCCCGCGTCGCGTCGGGCCCGGCGCGCGAGCGCCACGTCGGCGGCCGCCGCCGCGCGGTGATGGCCGTCGGCGATGTAGGCGCACGCGAGGCCCTCGTAGGCGGCGAGCAGCGTCGCCTGGCCCCGTGCGTCGTCCACGCGCCAGACGCGGTTGCGCGCGCCGAGGCCGTCCGTGAGGTCGAGCTGCGGCGCCTGCGCGGCGCACGCGGTGCCCAGGGCCGCGCGCACGGCCTCACTCGTGCGGTGCGCGAGCAGCACGGGCCCCGTCTGCGCGCCGAGCGCCTCGATGTGCGCGGCGCGCGTGCGCTCGAGCTCGGCGCGCGTCTGCTCGTGGCGCCGGATCGTGCCGTCGAGGTAGTCGTCGACGGCGCAGCAGGCCACGAGGCCCGTGAGGCCGCGCCCGCCCGCCGGCTCGATGTGGTAGACGTAGAGGCAGGGGTGGCCGTCACGCGCGAGCGTGCCGGCCGTGAGCAGGGCGCGCAGCTCGCGGGCCTGCTCCCCCTCGGGGGCATGGGGCCAGTCGAGTCCCGCGGCGTGGCGGGCTCGCTCGCGCGGACCCGCGAGGGCGAGGTCCTCGTAGGGCGGGGTCACGAGCGAGGCCGCCGAGGCAGGCGTGGGCCGCAGGCAGCTGAAGGGATAGAGTTTCATGGGACTGAGTATAGCGGGCCGGGCCGGCAGGCCGGAACCGGCCGGGGAGAAAGCGAGGTAGCGCAATGATCCACTTCGTCGGTGCCGGTTCGGGCGCCCCGGACCTCATCACGGTGCGCGGGCAGCGCCTGCTCGCGGAGGCGGACGTCGTCATCTGGGCGGGGAGCCTTGTGAATCCCACCCTCCTCGAGGTCTGCAAGGACGCCTGCGAGATCCACGACAGCGCCCGCATGACCCTCGAACAGGTCATCGAGGTCATGGCGGCGGCCGACGCCGCGGGTAAGGACGTCGTGCGCCTCCACACCGGGGACCCCTCCATCTACGGCGCCCACCGCGAGCAGATGGACGAGCTCGACCGGCTCAAGATCGCCTACGACGTCTGTCCGGGCGTCTCGAGCTTTTGCGGGGCCGCCGCCGCGCTGCACGCCGAGTTCACGCTGCCGGGCGTGAGCCAGAGCGTGATCCTCACGCGCATGGAGGGCCGCACCCCCAAGCCGGCCGGCGAGGCCACGCGCGAGCTCGCGGCCCACGGGGCCACGATGGTCGTGTTCCTCTCGGCCAGCATGCTCGACAAGCTCCAGGCCGAGCTGCTCGCGGGTGGCGCGTACACGCCGGACACACCTGCCGCGATCGTCTACAAGGCCACCTGGCCCGACGAGCGCGTGCTGCGTTGCCATGTGGGTACACTCGCCGAGACGGGCGCCGCGGCCGGCATCCGCCTCACGGCCCTCGTCGTGGTGGGCGGGGTGCTCAGCGGCCCGCACGACCGCAGCAAGCTCTATGACCCCTCGTTCACGACGCTGTTCCGGGAGGCGAGCAGCCACGCCGCCTCCGCGGCCGCGGCGGGCGACGCCGCATCGAACAACTAGGAGGAACCATGCGAGGCATCCTGTTCGCAAGCTTCGGCACGAGCCACGAGGACGCCCAGGCGAGCTGCCTGGATGCCGTGGCGGGCGCGCTCCACGAGGCCGAGCCTGGCGCACGGCTCGAGCAGGCCTACACGAGCTCGATCATCCGCCGCGTGCTGCGAGGCCGCGGCCACGACGTGCCCGACGTGCGCCAGGCGCTCGTGCGCATGGCGGCCGAGGGCGTCGACGACGTGACGGTCCAGCCCGGCCACCTCATGCCGGGGGAGGAGTTCGACAAGCTCCGCGGCCAGGTCGTGGACTGCGCGGCGCTGTTCGGGCGCGTGCGCGTGGGCGAGCCGCTGCTCTCGGGCACCGAGGACGCGGAGCGCGTCATGCGCATCGTGGCCGACCGCTACCAGCACGAGCCGGGACGCGCCGTCGTCCTCATGGGCCACGGGACGGACCGCTTCTCGAACGTCGTCTACGCGGCGATGAACTTCCACGCGATGCTGATGGGGCGCACGGACCTCTATGTGGGCACCGTCGAGGCCCAGCCCGACCTCGCCTGCGTCATGGGACTCCTTCGCGAGCGCGACTACGCGCGCGTGACGCTCGCCCCGCTCATGCTCGTGGCCGGGGACCACTCCAAGAACGACATGGCCGGCGACGACCCGGACAGCTGGGCGTCGCAGCTCAAGGCCGCCGGATACGAGGTGGACTGCCGCCTCGAGGGCATGGGGGAGCTCGCGGACATCCGCGAGATGTACGTCGAGCATGCCCGCGAGGCGGCCGACCTCGTGGTCGTGCCGGCCCGCGAGCTGAGGGTGGGCGCGCGCCATGCCGCATGAGGGGCTCGCGGCCGGACCCTCGCCCGAGGCTGGCGGCCACTACGTCTTCAACGGCACGAAGCGCCTGCGCTGCGGCTACACCACCGGCAGCTGCGCAACCATGGCCGCCGCCGCCGCGACGCGCGGCCTGCTCACGGGGGTGTTCCCCCCGCGTGCCCACCTCGACACGCCCGCGGGGCTCCGCGTCGACGCCGACGTGCTCGACGCCGCCCTGGACGCCGAGGCGGGGACGGCTCATGCCGCCATCCGCAAGGACGGCGGCGACGACGCCGACTCGACCGACGGCATGCTCATATACGTCGAGGTAAGCCGCGCCGAACGCCTTGAGGGGGAGCCGCGCGTGCGCGTCGACGGCGGCATTGGCATAGGCCGGGTCCGCATGCCGGGGCTCGACCAGCCGCCGGGCTCCGCCGCCATCAACTCCACGCCGCGCAAGATGATTGCCGCCGAGGTTGGGCGCGCCTGCGCAGAGGCGGGCTACGAGGGCGGCATCGACGTCGTCGTCTATGCGCCCGAGGGGGAGGCGGTCGGCGCCAAGACCTTCAACCCGCGCATGGGGGTCGAGGGCGGCATCTCCATCCTCGGCACTTCCGGCATCGTGCGGCCCATGAGCGAGCGCGCGCTCGTGGCGAGCATCGAACTCGAGATCCGCCAGAAGGCGGCGCTCGGGCATAGGGACCTCGTGCTCGTGCCCGGCAACTACGGGGCAGACCACGTGCGCGAGCTGCCCGAGCTCGCCGGGCTCCCCGAGGTCTCGTTCTCGAACTTCCTTGGCGAGGCGCTCGACGCCTGCACCAACCACGGCTTCGAGCGGGTGCTCATCGTGAGCCACTCGGGAAAGCTCGCCAAGGTCGCCGGTGGCATCATGAACACGCACTCGCGCGTGGCTGACTGCCGCTGCGAGATCGTCTGCGCCCACGCGGCCGCGGCGGGCGCCAGCACGGGGTGCTGCCGGGAGCTCATGGCCTGTGCGACGACGGATGCCTGCATCGGCGTGCTCAGGCGCGAGGGGCTTGAGGCCGAGGTCTGCCGGGCTATCATGGACGCCGTCGGGGACCACGTCTCGCGCCGCGTCGCGGGGGCCTACGAGACGGGCGCCATCATGTTCTCCAAGCGCTATGGGGAGCTCGGTCGCACGGCGGGCGCGAACGCGCTCATCGACGGTATGCGCGCCTCCGCAGGGCTCGAGCCCGTCGCATGCAGCCACCCGTGCCCCGCGGCGCTCTCCTCCGACTAACCAGCGCCCGCCGCCAGGCGGGCTCACCAGAAAGGACACGAGATGGGCGAGAACGACAACCCCGTCGCCTCCCAGCGGGGCGCCTTCTGGGGCGTGGGCGTGGGCCCGGGAGACCCGGAGCTCGTGACGCTCAAGGCCGTGCGCGTGCTGCGCGCCGCCGACGTGCTCGTGGCTCCGCAGACCTCGGGCGGCGGCACCTGCGCGCTCGACATTGCCAAGCGCGCCGTGGACCTCTCGGACAAGCGCGTGCTGGAGCTGCGCTTCGAGATGAGCCGCGACAAGGCGGTGCTGCGCGCGAGCCACGAGCGGGCCGCCGAGGCCATCGCGGCCGAGCTCGACGCCGGCCGCACCGTGGCGATGCCGAACCTCGGGGACGTGGCGATCTTCTCCACGTTCACCTACATGAAGGACCTGCTCGAGCCCCAGGGCTACGAGGTGGGCATGGTGAGCGGCGTGCCGAGCTTCTGCGCCATCGCCGCGCGCCTCGACATGACGCTCACGCCCTCGATGACGAGCCCGCTCACGATCGTGCCCTCGGGCTACGGCGAGCTCGCTGACGCCCTCGCGCTGCCGGGCATGAAGGTGATCATGAAGGCCGGCAAGAGCCTGCCGCGGCTGCGCGAGGAGCTGCGCGAGGCGGGCTGCTACGACCGTGCGAGCCTCGTGCAGGACTGCGGCATGCCGAGCGAGGTCGTGGCCGAGCACCTCGACGACGCGCCCGAGCGCGGCGGCTACTTCACGACGCTCGTGGTGCGGCCGTGATGCGAGGGGACGCAAGGGACGCGGGGGTCCCGGCCCCCGGTGCGGAGGACGCGCCCGCACCCGAGAGCTCGGTTGCGGCCGAACCCGCGAGGTCGGCCGAGGCCGCACCTGCGCGCGATGGCGATGCACAAAAGTGGGACAAAGGCTACGGTCGGGAATGTCCCAGCGGCCGGGAGTGTCCCGCGGGCGAGGGACGGGTGCGTCGGCTTGGGTGCATCGCGTTCACGCGGGCGGGGCTTGCGCTTGCCGAGCGGATTCGCGAGGAGCTCGGGGCCGAGGCGGGGGACGGCGAGTGCTGGGAGGCCGGCGTGGCGTGCGGCTTCGGCGAGGGGCGCGTGCGGCTTGGCGCCTGGACGTCCGAGCACTTCGCCGCAGACGACGCCCTGCTGTTCGTGGGCGCCACGGGCATCGCGGTGCGGGCGGTCGCTCCGCACGTGCAGGCCAAGACGTCCGACCCGGCCGTCCTCGTGATGGACGAGAGCGGCACGTGGGCCATCTCGCTGCTCTCGGGCCACATCGGCGGCGCCAACCGGCTCGCGCAGCGCGTGGCCGCGGCCGTGGGCGCCACGCCCGTGGTGACGACGGCCACGGATCGGCGCGGCCTGTGGGCCGTCGACGCGTGGGCCGCGCGCGTGGGGCTCGCCATCGCGAACCCGCACGCGATCAAGGCCGTGAGCTCGAAGCTGCTCGCCGGCGGGGTCGTGCGCGTCTTCGCCGATGCGGGCGTGGAGCTCGCCGGCACGCCGCCCGAGCGCGTGGCGCTCACGGCCGACGTCTGCACGGCCGACGTCGTGGTGTCGCCGTGGGCCTACGCCGCCGCGCCCGCCGGTGCGCTGCGCCTCGTGCCGCGCTGCGTGGCCGTGGGCGTGGGCTGCCGGAGGGGCATCGGCGCCGAGGCGCTGGAGCGCGGCTGGGAGGGCGTGGTGCGCGAGGAGGGCCGCACGCTCGACGAGCGCGCGGTGGCCTCCGTGGGCTCCATCGACCTCAAGGCCCACGAGCCGGGCCTGCTCGCCTTCTGCGCACGCCACGGCTGGACGCTCGAGACCTACCCGGCCGAGCGCCTGCGCGCGGTGGAGGGCCACTTCATGGCGAGCGCCTTCGTGGCGAGCGTGACGGGGGTGGACAACGTCTGCGAGCGTGCGGCGCTCGTGGGCGGCGGCGCGCTCGCGGTGCCCAAGCGTGCCGCGCGCGGCACCACGTTCGCCCTCGCCGTGCGCCCCGCGGCCTACGTGCTCGCGGACGTGTGAGGGAGGGGAGGGCTGCCACGGCCCAGGGCTGCCTCGGCCCCGCGGCGTGGGCATGACGGCGGGCTGCGCGGCTCTTGGCCCCGCGGACACAGCGGCGGCGATGGGCCGCCGCGGCCGTCGCGGCGCGGGCGCGCTGCTTCCGGCCCACGGCGGCGGGCTACCCCTCCATGACAAATTGATATCCGCACGGTGACATAGAATCAACCTGGACGAGTACGGGCCCGGGGCGCAGGAGTCGACCCCGGCCCGCAGACGAGAGGACCAATCATGAAGCTGGTACGCGTGGTGGGCATCGGGGCCGGCGGTGCCGAGGGCATGACGCTCGAGGCTCGCGAGGCGCTCGACGCCTGCGATCTCATCGTAGGATACACCGAGTACATCCGCCTCGTGGAGCCGCTGTTTCCCGGCAAGCCCACGCTGGCCACTCCCATGATGCGCGAGGTCGAGCGCTGCCGCATGGCCCTCGACCGGGCCCAGGAGAGCCAGAGCGTGTGCATGGTGTGCTCGGGTGACGCGGGCGTCTACGGCATGGCGAGCCCCTTGCTCGAGCTCGCTGAGGAGTATCCCGAGGTCGACGTCGAGGTCGTTGCCGGCGTGACCGCCGCGCAGAGCGGCAGTGCCGTACTCGGCGCCGCCCTCTCGCACGACTTCGCCTGCGTCTCGCTCTCAGACCTGCTCACGCCCTGGGAGCTCATCGAGTGCCGACTCGTTGCCGTGGCACAGGCAGACTTCTGCCTCGCGCTGTACAACCCGCGCAGCAAGAAGCGCGCAGACCACCTTGCGCGCGCGGCGCAGATCCTCATCGACGCCGGCAAGCCTGCCTCATGCGTGTGCGGCTGGGTTCGCAACATCGGCCGCGAGGGGCAAGAGAGCGGCCTCACGACCTTGGAGGGCCTCAAGACGCTCGACGCCGACATGTTCACGACGGTCTACGTTGGCAACGACCGCACGCGCGTGGTCCGCGGCAAGATGGTGACGCCGCGCGGCTACCGTCAGATCGCCAAGTAGGAGGTAGCCATGGAGCAGTCCGAGACGATCGCGCCCGTGCGCTGTGTGTGCATCGCAGGAATGGGTCCGGGCACCTCCTCGCTCATGACGGCCGAGGCCGCTCGTGTGG
>OIXX01000881.1_pt1 | contig 13590 bp, 18 predicted proteins | sample 1588161 | NCBI WGS metagenome assembly OIXX01 (sample SAMN03283274) | human gut metagenome | biome: human-associated habitat; material: feces | host: Homo sapiens | place: Peru | collected 2012
TTCGGCCTTGAGATTCTTGATAAAGCACGCAATGTTGCGTACTTTATCGTTAAATCCCATGTGGAGAGCGTCGAGCTTTTCAGCGTCGACGACTTCACCAGTTTCGACATTCACCGTTGTGCCGTCTTCCGTGGTAATACAATTTAAGATTTCTTGGTTTATGTCATATAATGGTCTCATTTATTCAGCCCTCCGTAAGATGTTTAATGCATAGCCACCATGGTGTTTACGTTCTTCTCCCATAGCGTCTTCAATCATTCCGGTTTGCTCTTTGATATCATCAATGAAAACGTCAATATCTCGCAGTATTTCCATCAACGTGTCGTAATAATGTTCGTTTTCACCAACGTTGACCAACCGTCCACCGAGTTCGAGAAGCTTGTAATGCATCTTCTTAAGTTCTTCGCCACTTTCACGGCATTCATACGCTACGTCATCACTAAATTCATCATTTACTACCGGGTTAATTCCATTTGGGTATCTTTTGGGGTATCTTTTTTCGTCCAATAACATTGTTTTCCTCTACTTTCTCGTGTTATAATAAACACGAAACATTATTTCGTAGTCACATGTTTCACTTGAGTCTTGCGGTTGCCGCCGTAAGGCTCTTTTTTTGTGGCTTTATCAAGGCCATCGACACGATCGTGCCGACGAGATTCTTAAATGTCTGGAGACAATCCGCGTATTCGCCTGCCTCGTCTATTGTGATGACATCATCGCAACAAATCCGTTCGAGACGCTCATATTCCTTGACGGAAGCCTTGAGCGTTACGTGTAGTTGCATCGCCCCAGCCGACACACCAACAATGCGGATTGCTGGCAAGAGTGCCCGGCCTGTTGCAAACTGTGTCGATAAATAGGCATAGCCAAGAGCCGGAGAATCATAGACTTCCATCATTTTAGCCATAACCGAGTCTGTCGGAATAATGCCTTGCTCGTATCTGGCTATCATCTGGCGCGATACGCCAATACGTTCCGCCGCTTTTTCTTGTGTTAAATGTACACTTTTACGCGACAAAATCATGAGCTTTGTAAACTCTTTGGTCATTGTCTTTCACCCCCTTTCAAGGGAAAATATAAGTATAGGCTAGAACTTAATAATTAGTTTCTGGCCGGGATAAATATTTTCGTCGTGGCCTATTCTATTGTCTGCCATGATGTCATAATAGACTTGCCGAATGTCCTGGCTGTCGTCTACGTGTTCCCCGGCGATGCTCCAGAGGGTGTCCCCCGGCTCCACAACGTGGAATTCCGGTTGCCGTACCGGTACGACTTCCGGCGGTGAGACGATATAGCCATTACAGAGCCACATTCCGATGCCGAAGGTCGTCACTGCTAAGGCTGCGACTGCAACGGCCTTCTTTTTCCAGCTCATCCCTGTAACTTGCTGGTAATTTGCCGCAGGTTCCATTTTTTCGTATACGGCATAAGCTTTTGCTGGAACTATTTGTCTAGGCTGATGAGAATTAATCCAAGGGGCTATTGTGATTTCTTCACACTTGGATTCCTTTTTCATCTTTTACCCTCCCTTCAAGTTCTTTCATGCTAATGCCGAGATAATCGGCAAAGTTTTTCGGATTAATGAAATAATCCCGTTTTGCTCCCGGCCTTTGCTGTAACGCAAATCCGAAAGGCAACAATTTTCTTTGTAACCCAATGCGGACAAACTGCTGTTGTTTTTCTAACAGCCTGGCCGCAATGGCAACTGTTATTTTCATTGTTTCCCTCCTAATCTGTGGTATCTGAAGTCGCTAAATCCTTATTGCTGGATAAGCTGGGCTTATCCAGCAATAAGGAATCGTATGTACCCTAATTTCTTGCTGTACATTGTCAAAGACTTGGGGAATCAGTGCCAATGGAATCGCATGTTTGTGTAATACTGCAATGATTTCCGGTACTGGTTCTATTGTATTTACTCGGTTAATCATCGCGCGCCTCCTCTCTTCGTCTCCTTTACGTAATTTTAAATCACGTTTTTGGACATAATAAATCTTCAATACTACAATCTAAAACTTTAGAAAGTTTTACGAGCATATCAGCTCTAGGCTTATTAATGCCATTTTCCCAAAGGGTAACAGTGGTTCTACCAACAGATACCATGTTAGCTAATTCTTCTTGGGTTAATTTTCTTCTCTCTCTAATTCTTTTTAACCCATTCATTTTATCACCTCCATCTCTATTTACGTTATTTTTCATAACGTCTATGTGTATAGTATATGTTATTTTTCATTACGTGTCAATAGCAAATGTTATGAAAGATTACATCTATTAATGTTATTATAAATAACATATAATGTAGATGAGGTGATTTCAATGAACACAGGTCAACGTCTCAAACAACTAAGAGAAGAAAAGGGCCTATCTCAAGAAGAAGTAGCAAAGCTAATCGGTGTAGGCCGAACCACCTACTTGAAATATGAATCTGGAGAAAATCGCCCCGTTCGCAAACTTGACGAACTAACAAGGCTGTTTAATGTATCATCAGATTATATTATGGGCATGTCGCCAGTTCGCGGTGGTGTATCTCCATCAAACAATGAAGGTGTAAAAATCCCTATATTGGGTTCCGTCGTTGCTGGCATCCCAGTTTCAGCCGTAACAGACATCTTGGGCTATGAAGAAATTACGCAGCAGATGGCACATACAGGCCAGTATTTTGCGCTCCGTGTCAAAGGAGAATCCATGTATCCTTACCTTTTAGAAGGGGATACGGTCATAGTCCGAGAACAGCCAGATGTAGAATCTAATGACATGGCCATCATCCTCGTCAATGGGGACGAAGCCACGGTCAAACGCATAAAAAAATCCCCTGAAGGAATTACGCTTTATGCATATAACATCAATATCTACGAACCGCACTTTTACAGCAATCAAGAAATAGCTGAACTACCATTGCGTATTATAGGTAAAGTCGTAGAAATCCGTCGTCATCCATAGGAGGGATAGTATGAAACAGAAATGGTACGAGAAGGCTTGGGTTATGTGGTTTTGCTTGATATTTATATGGCCGCTTGGTTTATGGTTGCTTTATAGTAAGCGTGAACAGCATCCACAATGGAAAAAGATTGCGGGCGTAACTCTGGTCATTTTCCTTGCATTCCAAATATTCGCCCAATTAGATAAAAAGGATACACAGCCACAAAATGCCCAACAACGTGTAGAACAAGCCACCCAAAAGGCCAATGCTGACGCAGAAAATGCAAAGCCCAAAGAATCATCTTCTCTTAATATTACCAAAAATGATTACTTTAATTTATCTGAGCAGGCTATTGCTAATGCCTTGCAAACGCAAGTAGTCGGCATGAACATGATGGACTATTGGGAAATGGAGCATCCCGATAACGGCACAGCAGACGTCAAAGGAACATTTGATTTTGAAAACAAAAAGCATACCTTCCGTGCCAGATTCGGCATCCAAGAAAAACAACTATTGTTATTGAAAATTGACGATAAAACAGTCATATTTAACGAAGAACTCCAAGATAAAATCATGGATGCTGCTTCTACTGCAAAGAAGAACTAGTGGTCGGTGCAAAAACTGCACATACCACTTTATCGTACCGTTATCATGCAAATTTGTTTGATAACTGCATGATAAAACGCAAAAATCCCCTGCTTTTGAGGGCAGGGGAAAATTTTCAACCAATTTCAAGAACATTTATTCTATTTTGAGGTGATTTACATGCGTTTACCTTGCGGCTATGGCGGCATTATTAAGCTCTCCGGCAAACGCCGCCGCCCTTATGCCGTCCGGATTACAACCGGATTTGACGACGACGGCAAACAGCAATATAAATATGTGGATTATTTTGCCACGCGAAAAGCGGCCCTGGCCTGCTTGGACGAATACAACCAGCGTCCATATAACCTTGATTTGCGAAATATTACGTTTGCCGACATCTATAAAAAATGGTGCGACTGGCGGTATCTCAGCCATGACAAAAAGGTACCGAACAGCTACACGTCGGCGTATAAATGGTGCCATGAGTTATATGACAAGGTCTTTATTGACATCCGGACGGCTGACATTCAAGCGGTTATTGATGACTGCCCTAAGGGTTGGTCAACAAAGAAGAATATAAAAATATTTATCGGCCTGCTGTATCAATATTGCCCCGAAATCGACATCATTACCACGAATTACACACAGAACGTAAAGCTCCCGGAACAAGAAGAAAGTACCGTGCACAAGCCATTTACTCCTAAAGAAATACGTACACTCTGGCAACATAAAGATGATGAAGCTGTATGTCTGGCCTTAATTTTGATTTATACCGGCATGAGACCTACGGAACTGTTACGCATCAAGACGGAGAATGTCCATCTTAATGACAGATATATGATGGGCGGTATGAAAACAACTGCCGGGAAAAATCGTGTCATACCGATTGCAGACAAAATTTTTCCTTTAGTTGAAAATCTATATGATCCTGCTAATGAGTATCTTGTCATAGACCGAGAAGATGGCAAGCCTGTTAGAACGTACGACCGTTTCCGCTGGCATTACTGGGAAAAGAGTCAGACGTTAAAAGCTATGAACCACCTCCCCCATGATGGCCGTCATACGTGCGCAACTGTCTTGGATAACATGGGTGTAAACGAAAAAGTACGACAGCTTATTCTAGGCCATGCAAGTAAAAATATTACAAATAAAGTGTATACCCATAAGACGATAAAACAGTTAAAAGACGCGATTAACTTAATTTGATTTGTATATTACGTGTATATTACTTGTGTCTTATAGCCAAAAACGTACTTATATGTATTCCGCCTTTTGTATGCAATATATAATAAAAAAGCCCATAAACACTAGGTTTATGGGCTTTATACATGCATAGGTTTTGAAATATATAAAACGGATATTAACGTTTCGAGAACTGCGAAGCTTTACGAGCTTTCTTCAAGCCGTATTTACGACGTTCTTTTTCACGCGGGTCACGAGTTAAGAAACCAGCTTTTTTAAGAGCCTGACGGAAGTCTGCATCGACTTCAACGAGGGCACGGCTAATGCCGTGACGGATAGCACCAGCTTGACCAGAAGGTCCGCCGCCTTTTACATCAGCAATTACGTCGTATTGTTCAGTTACACCTGTCAATACGAGAGGCTGTTTAATAACTAATTCGAGCGTTTTACGACCGAAATATTCATTTAAGTCTTTTTTATTTACTGTAATATTTCCCTGACCCGGAACCAGACGAACTCTGGCAACGGATGTTTTTCTACGGCCAGTACCGTAGTATTGTGCTACTGCCATGAAATGTTCCTCCCGGTATGATTAACGAATGTCTAATTTTAATTCTTCAGGTTTCTGTGCCTGATGTGGATGTTCTGCACCAGCGTAAACGTTCAATTTACGGTACATCTGTTCACCAATTTTGTTTTTCGGCAACATGCCACGAACAGCCATTTCGACAACTCGTTCCGGTTTGGATTCGAGCATATGACCGAGTTGCGTGTATTTAGCACCACCGGGATAGCCGGAATGATGGAAATATGTTTTTTGGATTAATTTTTTACCAGTAACTTTGACCTTTGCTGCGTTTACTACGATTACGAAGTCGCCTGTATCAGCGTGCGGGGTAAAAGTAGGTTTATGTTTTCCCCGAAGAACTTTAGCTACTTCGGCAGCAAGACGGCCTAATGTCTGGCCTTCGGCATCGACAACAAACCATTTGCGTTCGATGTTGCTCGAATTGGCCATAAATGTAGTTTTCATGCTGTATGATTCCTCCCTGAAACAACAAACTAGAAAAGCTTTAGGTCTCTTTCTCCGGGGCTAAGTGGAGTCCAAGTGAAAAGCTTACTTTCCTATTTTACATATCTCCCCTAGTCTTGTCAAGGACTTTTTACAAAAACTTTTACACCCCCTTTTCTCTTATAATGGTATATATTATATTTTTAAGTCTCACTTTGTAAAATACCAGTAAACTAAACGTTTAACTTTAATTTTTCCAAAAAATTCAAAAAATTCTTCAAAAACCATTTGACAAAACGAGATTGAAATAGTATACTTACGTCAACAACTTGATAGTGTTGCAATGAAGAGAAGAGTACACGAAAGGGATTGTCCCAGAGAGTTCCCACTTGGTGCAAGGGAATACATGAAGCTTCGTAGAAGATGGACTCTGAGCAGACTGGTCGAATAGTTAGACCGTCCGGGCGCGCCCGTTATAGTGCTATGGTATTGAAGGCTCATTCGCCTGCGTACCTGAAGAGGTCACATTCGTGAGGGTGTGATGAAATTGGGTGGTAACACGGTGCTTCCGTCCCTTAGTTGTATAGGGATTGGGAGCTTTTTTAGTATAACAACGCAACCATCAAGCTAATTTAAATCTATAATATATTTAATTCTTAGGGGGAATTTCATTATGAGCGAAAACAAAAACTACAAATTCGAAACATTACAGCAACATGCAGGCCAAGTACCTGATCCGGCAACAGGCGCACGTGCCGTTCCTATTTACCAGACAACGTCCTACGTTTTCAAAGATACACAGCAGGCTGAAGACCGCTTTGCGCTCCGTGACCCGGGCTTCATTTACAGCCGTTTGACGAACCCGACACAGGATGTTTTTGAAAAACGCGTTGCTGCTCTTGAAGGCGGTACAGCAGGTCTTGCTGTTGCCAGCGGTGCTGCAGCTATTGCGTACTCCATCTTGAACATTGCCGGTGCAGGCGATGAAATCGTCTCCGCTTCTACCTTATACGGCGGCACATTCGAACTCTTCAACGAAACATTCAAACACCTCGGCATTACGACACACTTCGTCAACGCTGACCATCCGGAAGAATTCGAAGCTAACATTAACGATAAAACGAAAGCTGTCTACCTCGAATCCTTAGGCAACCCGGCTATTAACATTCCGGACTTTGAAGCTATCGCTGAAATTGCGCACAAACACGGCCTCCCTGTTATCGTCGATAACACCTTTGCTACACCGTACCTCTTCCGTCCGCTCGAACACGGCGCAGACGTTGTCGTTCATTCGGCTACGAAATTCATCGGCGGCCACGGCACGACATTAGGCGGCGTTATCGTTGAAAACGGCAAATTCGATTGGGAAGGTTCTGGCCGCTTCAAAGACTTCGCTTCTCCAGACCCAACATACAACGGCGTAAACTTCGCCAAGGACGTACCGGGTGCAGGCTTTGTAACTCGTATTCGTGCAAAATCCTTGCGTGACCTCGGTGCATGCATTAGCCCGTTCAACGCTTGGCTCTTAATCCAAGGCCTTGAATCCTTGTCCTTACGTATTGAACGCCACGTTGCCAACGCACAGAAAATCGCGGCTTACCTTGAAAACAACCCGAAAGTTGAAAAAGTCAACTATCCGGCCTTGCCGTCTTCGCCGTACTACAAATTAGCGCAGAAATACTTCCCGAAGGGCACAGGCTCCATCTTCTCGTTCGAACTCAAAGGCGGCTACGATGCAGCTCGTAAATTCATCGACAGTGCAGACATCTTCTCTGACCTTGCCAACGTCGGTGACTCCAAGTCCCTCCTCGTTCATCCGTCTTCTACGACACATCAGCAGCTCACTGTTGAACAGCAGGCTGCTGCAGGCATCACACCGGGCCTCGTTCGTATTTCTGTAGGCCTTGAAAATGTAGATGACCTCTTAACAAGCCTCGAAAACGCTTTCAAAGAAATCTAATTTCTCTTCCACTGTAAGGAGATTTCCGTATGCCTATTAAAATTGCAGACGGTTTGTCTGCTAAAGAAAAACTTCATGAAGAAGGTATCTACACGATTGACCAAGCAAGGGCAACCCATCAGGATATTCGCCCACTGCGACTTTTGATTTTAAATCTCATGCCCTTAAAGAAACCGACGGAACTGCAGCTCTTGCGCCTTTTAGGGAATACGCCGCTACAGGTTGAAGTTGACTTTTGCCATACCGTTACCCATGCAGCAGCGCATACAGATGCCTCCTACTTAGAAGAAAATTATTGCACCTTCGATGATGTAAAAGATAAGTATTATGATGGTATGATTATTACGGGCGCGCCTGTAGAAACCTTGCCCTTCGACGAAGTAGATTACTGGCCGGAACTGGTGACCTACTTCGACTGGGCCAAGACCCACGTCTTCTCGACGCTCTTCCTCTGCTGGGGAGCCCAGGCTGCGCTCTACCATTACTATGGTATTCAGAAGCTACTGCTATCAAAGAAATTCTTTGGCATTTATGAATACCAGCTGACGGTGCGCAATCATCCCTTGCTCCGCGGCTTTGATGACCGCTACTTCATCCCCCAGTCGCGCCATACGACTATTGATGATGCAGCAGTCGACGCAAATCCAGCCCTCCAAGTTCTTTCCCGGTCCGCTAAATATGGCAATAATGTTATCGGCACGCCAGACTACCGTCGTTTCTTCATACTCGGACATTTCGAGTATGACCGCCGGACTCTGGAAGGAGAATACCTGCGGGATAAGAATAAAGGATTGCCTATTGATTTGCCAAAGCATTATTATCCGCACGATGATGATATGAAAACGCCGTCATTTATTTGGTGTAGTTATGCTCACCTCTTTTACCAGAACTGGCTGAACATTGTCTATCAAGAGACTCCCTACAATCTTCCGTCCATTTCTGATGTAAAGGAGACAGCTCATTAAATTCCCATACCTAACAAAAGCCATGCTAGATAGCCTCATCGCTGTCTGGCATGGCTTTTGTATTTGTCTATGAAAAAAGCGTCCATCCGAAGATGAACGCTTTCTCAATTGCGAAAGAAACGAGCCTTACTGATGGGAAAGTACAGTAAGGCTCGTTTTTGTATATCCACATGGGCAACAGTAACAACAAAAGGGAGTAAAGTGTTACCGTTGCGCCATGGAGATAATGAAGTTGTGATGTAACATATGCTAGAACTAACATATACTTGGACGACAGGCGGTATCCCCTTCGCAGTGCGCGGCAGGAGGCTCACGCTGTGGTAAATCTTCTGTAACATCTCTCATCGTCCATCTTGACGCCATAACTATGCCGACGACACTGCTTCAGGAGACAACACCTATCTCCCGTTGTCGAGCTACATTAGGCGTGCTGTGGTGGTTTTCATCGTAAAAACATGAGCAGGAATTGTGCTCTCTCAGCCTCACCCCACCATGCGCGCAGCGTGAAGGGTGCAGAGAGATTGTAGGGAGCAGGCTAGAACCAGTATCAGCAGATGTAAGGGCAGGGGTGATGCTTTTTAAGCCGCATATCGAAGATCCTAAGGCGTAAAAGCATTGCCCCTGCCTCGCACCGCATAAAAGTTATTTCACATGGCCTGCGACCGTCCAAGACGATGTTTACCTCATGCGGCGTTCAACTTAGAATTTGTACGAAACTTGGACGCGCGTGTAATCACCGAGGTTGAAGTCTTCGGAGCCATGGATGGTATCGCGTTTTTGCGTGCTCTGTGCGCCGAAGGTATAGAAGGCTTCGAGGAAGAAGCTCTTCGCCGGGACGTAGCCTGCGCCAAGGGTGAAGCTGCGGATACCATCGAGGTAACGGTCCGGCAATGCTTCGGTGCCGTTGCCGCCGAAGAAGGAGCCGTGTTCGAAGTATTTATAATCGGCGAAGGCATTCCAGCTGCCGACGACATCTGTGTCGCTCTTGCCGATATCGGCACGGAGTACCCAGAAGGTCGGGTTCGAGCCGCCGCCAGTATAGCGGCCAAATTCGTCGCGCGCACCACGGAGATAACGACCTGTATCGGAACGGTTAATGCCCCAATCGAAGGACAAGGACTATGCACCCATTCTATACTGCGCACCAAGGCCAAAGACGTTGGCAATGTCCATTTCCTGGTTATATGTAGACCAGTTGGACAAGTCTGTACCTGTTCCGTACATGCCTGTCTTATGGTAGCCATCGCCCATAGAGCGGAGATACCAAGCTGTAAGGCCGAGGTTGTCGCCCACTTTCTGGCGTACTTGGATGAACGCAGCTCTATCAATAGACGGTACATAGTCTTGTTTCAGTTGGCTACCAATAATCTGAATAGACGGAGTAAGGGCTGTGATTGGCATTTCAGTAGTATTCAAGGGGTCAAAATAGATACGTACTAAATCAAAGTATGCATTCAGTACAGAGTACTTATGATCTGCTGTTGCTGTATCTGTATCAGAGTTAATGTTTTCACCGACAAATTTTACAAATAAGTAATCTAAAGATTTAGCTCTATCACTTCCATCAATTCTATTGCCATCATCATCTTCGAAATAAACCATCTTACCATTAGCTTTTGTAATAATGGCATCATAGACGGAACCGAGATACGTATAAATAGCGTCTTTGCCAGTCTGTAGGACTAGCATTTCGCCCCATGTTTGGTGTTTAATGCCACTCAATTTTTGTACAGTATAGAGCTTTTCTATTATATTGGGTTTGTAATTACTAACGTGAAGCCCTGCAATACTCTGGTTATATGCAGCATCCGTGTTCGTACCTGCATATAAGCCATCCCCCTGTGGATAATTCGAATTTTTTGTTTGATTCAAGAAGGTATCATACCACGTACCGCCAAAGCCGCCTTTCCCGGAATCAGAAGAATTATCAGGATAGCATGATTCCATTTTTCCAGATAGTTTACAGCATTCTGTTGCCAAGCAGAGTTCTTCCAGTCTTCTTCACTCATGCCTTCCGGAGCTTTCGTAACATCTGTTGCATGGAGCATACTGTTACTATTTTGTTGGTATTCTTTACCACTATATTCTGTTGTGTAATACGTATATGTACCTAATAATTCAGCTAATGTAGGCGGACGAGAAATGATGGCTTTTTCCATATGCGTATAAGCGGAGTCCGTAATACCTGTAGAAGCGGAGAAATCACCATACCCTACACGGACTTGGGTCTTATCATTCGTATAGGTTGCGCGGATACCATCGTATTCCTTACCGAACCAGTAGCCCGTCACACCCGTCTTTTCTGTCAAGCGGCCAATGGTGAAGTCCCATTTATTGGCTTTTTGATTGAGTTCTGCTCTGTCAAGGCGAGCGTCATGAAGACCTCTCTTATCGGACTTACTGTACATCGTATCGAGGGTATTACCAGACAAACCTTGGATGAGGAAGTTCGTATCATCACCGATTTGATAATCAACACCGAGGCGGAGACGTTGTTCTAAGCCGTGACCCGATTTATCTGCTAAGTTCTTCAATGCTTTTTCATCTAAGCTGGTCGTCGTTGTCAATGTGCGTTCGATTAAATCTTGTCCTTTAAACATATTGGAGCGAACGCGATAATCGCCGATGAGGTCGACATCGCCGGCTTTACGGCCTGCATCTTTATCAGACGGTTTGCTGAGGAACCAGTCACTTTGCGGTTTTGTCGTATCAGCAGTCGTAGTGCCAGTACCTTCACCGGTTGTTGCAACAGTTGCCGTCGTATCTTTCGCTTCTTCGGCTTTCTTAGCAGCCTTCGTGGCAGCTTCTTTTGCCGTATCTGCGTCAGCACCGAATTTGATATTTGCGCCAATCCGGTAGAGGCGGTCTTGGTATGCCCGGTCGTCGTCACGGTGGTTGAAGAGGTTGTCAATGCCAACGTAAGCGGTCATATCCTTGCCAAAGTCTTTTTGTACCATGAAATTCCAGATACCAAAGGTTTTCTTTTTGTAGTTTGCTTTGCCTTGAATGAAGTTACCATCGTCATCTTTGTGATATAAATCATTCGTATTGACGGAGTTGCTATCGAGCATATGGATGTAGTAATCGCCCCACAGTGCAGCGCGCCAGCCGTTAGCCTTATCTTCGTAGTTGAGGCTAATATCTACTTTATGCTGTGGTCTATCAAGTAATTGACGCGGCATATCGGAATCACTCTTATTGATAGCGTAGCCCAGTTTTGCGGACCAATGGTCATTGAATTTCTGCTGTACTTCTGCTTCAATCCCTGTGATTTCGGCTTTGCCAATATTTTTAAAGCTGTAAATTCTATCGGTATTTACCAAATTAGAGCCACCCAGTTGGTTAAAGTTAATGAGCTGTCCTGTAAAATAAGAAGTCATATAATCGTCAATTTGGTTGTGGAAGAGCGATACACGGCTGTATGTCTTGTTGTTTTCGCCTTCAAGAGAAATGTCCATGTTAAGGGATTTTTCTGGTTGTAAGTTTTTATTACCCAGCCAGTACCAACCATATTGATTACCACCAGCAGAGCCGAACATTTCCCAGTTGTAGTAGAGTTCGCCCATGCCCGGTTCGGTGTAGCCTGTACCGATATTTACTTTTAAACGCCGGTTGGGGTTACCATTGAGATTATGTGTTACCCCTAAGTTTGCCGTTACTTCACTGCCGAAGAGGTCGCTGTTATCGAGGCGGATAATTGTCGTTAAGATAGTGTTGTCGTTGACTTGCCACGTATCCTGAACGAAGACATGACGACGTTGAATCTTAGCATCACCACCGCTAACCATATTATCCCGCGCAGACAAATCACCATAATACTGACCATTATACATGATGTATTTATTAGAAGTCGTGGCATTGGAATCAACAGCCCCTAAAAGGCCATAATATGCATATACAGGATAATACAGTCCGGCAAAGCCAAGTTTGCCTTCATCATATAACTTCTGTAAATCATTGTTTTCTTTCAGTTCCTTGTCAAATTTATCATAAGCAGCTTTGACATCAGCAGGAACATTGCCTCCAGCCATATCTAATACAGAATATTTAGAAGCCATTTCATAGGTGAAATCAGGAATGGTACCGCCATACATTTCGCTAGCTTTATCCCATTGTACGCCTTCTCCATCAGCACTGGGCACTAAAATATAATCATGAACAGACGAGCTAGCCATCGGTTTACCCGTCTGCGTGTCGATGAGGACATTCCCATTTGTATCGATTTGTGTATCTAAATTGCCTTCATATGCTCACGGATCAATACCACGCGTCCACCGTTGTGATTCTGGTACACGTTTGAGACGAGTACCACTAGCCCGTTCTTCTGTATAGCCAATGCCATAGCTCAGTAAGTGTTGGTCATTTACAGCCGTGTTCATAGTCGCATTGAGGTCTAACTGTTTATGTTCGAGCCAGTCCACAGCAGCTAAGACATTTTTACCTGTATAGGACAAAGCGTATGTGCTTCTATCCATATTGCGGTCAAAAATTTGGATTGGAGCTAAAATGCCACCTTCTTCAAATTTATTGCGCCGTTCTAAATCTTCTTTTTCCTGCATAACACGGAAGGAAATCTTGTTATTTTCATTTAAATCTACTTCACCAGAAGTACCAATCGATTTCGATGTGCCATAGTACCGCAAGGATGGACGGAAATCAACTAACGCATCTTTGCCAGCTGTAAAGCTACGGTTTTGCTGCCCTAGACAGCGAATTTTGCATTGCCTACTTTACCGCTATCTGCGCGCATGTACCAGTTGCTCGGCCACGTATTATTTTCTGCACTGCTGCCTTCGTGATTGTGGTAGCGAGCTTCGGCATTAATCTGGAAGGACGGCGTATCGCTGACTTGTTTCGTATGAATATTGATGACACCACCGACGGCATCGGGGCCGTATTTTGCGGTCGCTGCATCGCGGATGATTTCAATATGGTCGATGTTTTCGGCACCAATACGCATGGCTTCGTC
>OIXX01000882.1_pt1 | contig 13578 bp, 14 predicted proteins | sample 1588161 | NCBI WGS metagenome assembly OIXX01 (sample SAMN03283274) | human gut metagenome | biome: human-associated habitat; material: feces | host: Homo sapiens | place: Peru | collected 2012
CTGCGGCAGTGGGAGGAATTGTGTCAATTTGACACAATTCCTCCGGGGCGGTTTTATTGGCAGCAGCCGTGTGCTGGTTGTTGCCGTTTCCACCGGGCTTCCGATGTTCCACACTGTACTGCTTTCCAATGAGGAACTTCTTCTGCTCCGAGGTTAAATTGCGCCGCCCCAGCTGATTCTTGCAGATCCAAGCGAGAGCTTCCTCACGATTTGCAAAGCGGAGCGGCATGGTAGAAAAGTAGATTTCGGGATGCTTCTGAAGAATCGCATAACGATTGTGACCGTCAACAAGTGTATTGTTCCACACGATCAAAGGAGAGAGCAGCTTGCCCGCTTTCAGGATATTTTCTTCAAGCTGCTTGAATTCATCATCGGTCAGAGGGGGAATCTGGGACTGAAACTCCGGATCGATTTTCAGATTGATCATACGCACACTCCTTTATCTCTCCTGCTGCGCCGGTTCTTCCTCCCGGAAAAAGGACGCAACATTCTGCTTTGCGGTTTTCAGTTTGAGCAGTTCTTCCTTGGCTTCCTTGTACTGCTCGTAGAACTTTGCCTTTTCGGATGCCAGCTGCGCATACTCGGCTTCCAGTTTTTTCGGGCTGGGCAGCTTGGTGATGTTGTTTGCCTTAAAATAGGCTGCTGCTGCCCGGTATGCTGTCAGCTCTGCACGGTGCTGCTCCTCAAAGGCTGCGGGTCGTTTGGCAGCTTTTAACTGCTGTGTGATTATCTTGGTGCTGGCATAGGCTGCGACCTGATAGCGCAGCTCTTTGTTGAATTTCATGCGACCTTCGAGGTCTTTCATCACCGCCAGTGCGTCGTGATACTTGGTTTCCAGTTCGGCGATGCGCTGGTTCAGGGCGTCCTCGTTGAGCAAATCTTTCTCCTGCAAGAGGATCAGAGTTTGTGCCATGGCTTTGAGGTTGTACTTCTTTGCCCAACGCTCATAGCCTGTGCCCTTACCCTCGGCCAGCTTTGCCTGAATGTCAATCAGTTTCCCGATGGTATCCTGCTTGAACTGCACCTTGGGTTTGTGCTCTGCGTTTGCGTTCAGGGTAGCAAACACAGCTTTCTTGTCGTAGTTGTCACCGAGATGTTTCGCTCGGATAAACTTCGTTCTGCCAGCAGGCAAGTAGCTGAGTTGTTCACGGCTTTCCTTGACGGCAATGCCGTACTGCTGCAAGAGCCTGTCGGAAAAATCTTCAAAGCTCGTGGCACGGTGCAATACAGACGAAATCTGTCTCCGTAAAGTATCCTTCACAGTTTCAAACTTCTTCTGCCGAGGCTGCTGTCCAGCTGTGGTGAGGGCTGCGTTTTCACGATCGAGTTTCAACTGGCCGCGTCTACGCGCCCAATACTCAGCTTCGCTCACGCGCTCCTTGGAGCCGTTGAGCAGGTCGATCTGGTACAGACCAGCACCCTCACACAGCTCCATGACCTCAACACGCAAGTGCCGCATGGTCTGGGCTGTGCTGGAGTGCTTCATACCCTCGCGCCAGTCGCGGGGCTTCTGCATATAGGGCTTGCGTTCCACCTCTCGTGTTCGGATGCTGCCAATCACGATGTGGACGTGGATGTTTCCCGAACGGTTATGCCCATCCGGGTGAGTGCAGACGATGGCAGGATGACCGGGAAAATTTTCAGAACAAAACTTTAGGCCAAGTGCCTGTGCCTTTTCCATGGTCAAGCCGTTGTCGGCTGCATCTCGTGGGTCAAAGCTGATGATATACTGGTGACTTTTGATATCACCATGCTGGGTATTCTTACCATACTTGCGGTTTACCAGCAGACAGGCTGTAGCAAACGAGAAATCGCCGCACTCAAGTGTATCGAGGATGTACGATTCTCGCAGCTTCGGTCTGCCCTGTTCATCCAGAAGTTGCTTTCCGGTGAACGCGTCGTGCTGGTAAACGAGGTACGCTTCGATGGCGGTGTAGTCCGAGTTTTTAGAGCTTATATGCTTGAGCGTTGCCATACAGTTCACCCAGAAGTCTCTCGGCGTGCAGCCGAGATGCGGTCAGGTCTGCAAGTTCGTCAAGGAGTTTCGCCCGGATCTGCGCGGTGTCTGCACCGCCGGAGTTGAAGTGCCTTGCAAGTTGGTTGAGGTTGGTGCCCACCTTGCTGCACTGGGCAAGCAGGGTGGAAACAGCGGTTAGGGTTTCTTCTCCGCCGCCGGCAACGATGACCGTTTTCTCGATTTTGACGTTGTGGATGGCACGGCGGATGAAACTGGAGAGGGAGAGATTCAGGAGTTTGCAAGTGAGTTCCAGTGACGTTTTTTCCTCCGCTGTCACACGGAACTTGATGACGTGCGTTTTGTTGTTCGGCGTGTCGTGGTGCTGGGAATTGCTAGGGGTCGGTTGAACATTCGTTTTGGTCATTGTACCTCCTGTCTGTTCGATAACTCCTCGGTGAAGTTATGTAAGCACGACACGCCGTTGCTGTTCGCACCGTCAGGTGCGAACCATGAGCAGGGTTTGGGGCAGGCACGCCCCAACAAGATCACTTCGGAAATGCAGACGCATTGCAGAAGTGAAGTCCCGGATGGACAGGAAATTTTCAAGAATTGAAAATTTGTGGCCACGGGACGGTTCTTGCCCTCTACCGCTGCGCTCAAAACGCATTTTCAACAAATGTTTCCGAATTGTTAAGACGCAAAAAATAAGTAGAGGTTGTGCTGCTCATGTATGGGAATCACCGTTTGCTCCGAACGAAGTTCCTGCCCCTGTTTGTGCAGCGGCGTTGACGAAAAGTCGGTATCACGTCCGGTCGGCTCATGAAATTTTCAAGGTGCGTTTCCCACAAAAAGAGAAAACCGCCCACGCAGCGCAGCGATGATTTTGTCGGGTGAATCGGCGGCAAAATGAATCGGGTGTGTTGCGGGGCGATAAGTTCTTTCGTGGACTTTTCCTCACGGAAGTGGTGGGTCTCACGGTGATAACCAACCACTTTCTGTGGCTGTGTTCAAAATGAACACGACCACATCTTGTGGAAAGGTTCAAACCAATCCATAAGAGCAGTGGGATTTACAAGAAAAATACCACTGTGTGTGAAAATCGTCAAGAGGGTTTTGGGAAATTTATGGCAATAAAGTGGAGAGAGTAGGACTTATTTTATCGTGCAATCCCTGCCTTACGCCTGATTGATCTGGCTCAGGATGCCATTCAGCTGCTCCTCGGTCAGGACGTGAAAATCCACCAGCGTATTCAGCTGAATTCCGCTCATCATGGCAGAAACCTGACCTTGCAGCCGGGAACCCATACCCTGTAACGCAAAAATATTCCCCACAAAACATAACGCCCCACACCGGAAGAAGTAACCGGTGCGGGGCGTTGTGTTTTATGGGGGACAATGAGGAAGAAAAATGATGAGGAAATGGCAGATCAGAATTTTTGTGCTAGATACTTTGCACTGAGCTGGAAGTTCTTACAATAGGTTCGTTTTATCGAATCACTCCTTGGAAATGCCCTGCAATACACGGTTCAGCTGCTTGATGTCCTCTTCCGAAGTGCCTGCCTGCATCAGCATGGATTGAATGGTCATCCGTTGCATGGCACGCTCCATCATGGCCACCAGAGCCGGATTGTCCTTCACGGCGGCAGCAACGTCTCCGCGGGAAGCAGCGGCCTTTTCCCGGATCTGCTTCAGGATGGGACCGGCTTTCGGGTCTGCCATGGCGGCAGCCATGTTGTCCTTCACCGACCAGCAGCTTTCGTCCAGCTCGCCGTCAAACCAGTTGGTCACGTTCTTGCGGTTGTCCATGGCGTAATCCGGGTTGGGGGCGTCCACCTTGTTCACCAGGATCACGCTGCTGTGCTCACCGGAGCGTGCCTCAATGCTGTGCTTGCCGGCAATGGGCAGCTGGAAGGTAAACACTTTGTCGCCCTGCTTGGTCTCCACCAGCTGACCGTCCTTGTACAGCGAGACCTCCGGCAGATTGGAGTAGACCTTGATCTCGGTCACATCCTCGGCGCGGTCCACATAGCGGCTGCCGCACAGGTGCACGAACGGCTCTTTGCTCCAATAGGCCTTGTAGAGATAGAAGGGGTCTTTTTTGATCTTGCGGTCAAAGGTGACAAGTCCCTTCTGGTTCTCGCCGTGCTTGCCGCCCTCATCACGGCCATCGGCGGCAAAATCAAACATATTCCACACATGCGTCGCCCACAGCCAAGGACGGTCGGCAATCATCTTTGCAATGTGCTCGTGGTAAACGCACTGATAACTCTCGGTGTAGTCGCCTTTTTCCGGGTGGCTGCTCTGGTACTGGGGGTTGGCGTCTGCGCCATACTCCGAAAAGCCGATGCAGCGGTCCGGGAAATCGGCATGGTATTTGTCAAAGAACTCGTCGTTCTGCTCCAATTCGCCCAGATACCAGCCGAAGTAGAGGTTGTAGCTGTTCACATCGGGAATTTCCAGAATGGGACTGGTGGTCTCCAGCATAAACACATTTGCCATGGTGGTCTTGCGGGTGGGGTCCAGCTTGTGCGCCAGTTCGTTCAGCAGACGGTGGTTTTCCAGCAGATCCTCGTTGACAGCAGAAGCAGCGGTGATCTCGTTGGACAAGCCCCACACGGCAATGCAGGGGTGGTTGTAGTTCTGGACGATCAGCTCTTCCATCTGGGTCAGGGTGTTGGCACGGCCGTTGGTCATGTGCATGGTGATGTAGGGGATCTCTGCCCAGATAACAAGACCCTTTTCATCACACAGGTCGTAGAAATACGGTGCGTGCTGATAGTGTGCCAGCCGGATGGTGTTGGCGCCCATTTCCAGAATGATGGAGATATCCTCCTCCATCATTTCGTTGGTCAGGGCATTGCCCGCACCCTTACGGTCCTGGTGGCGGGAAACACCACGCAGCGGGTAACTGCGTCCATTCAGATGAAATCCCTTCTGGGGGTCGATCTCAAACTTGCGGCAGCCGAACCGGGCGGAGGTCTCCTCACCATTGTCCAGCTTGGCAGATACGGTGTAGAGGAAGGGGTCGTCCACGCCATCCCACAGATGGGCGTTGTTCAGCGTGAAAACAACCTTTGCGGTGCCATTTTCCACCGGGGCGGTGAGGGTCTGACCCTCCAGTGCAAAGGTCACGTTCTGTGCGCCCACCACGGCGGCTTCCACGGTGACCTCAGAGGTCTTGGCAGCAAGATCGGTGACGATAGGGGTCACCTTCAGTGCCGGTGCGCCATTAGCGGGCAGGGCAAAGTGCTCTGCCGGGACGATATGCAGGGTCACATCCCGGTAAATACCGCCGTAGAAGGTAAAATCGGCTTTCTGGGGATACACGGTGTCGTTGTCGCGGTTGTCCACGGAAATGGCCAGCAGATTTTCCTCTTTGAGGTGGTCGGTCAGGTCCACCCGGAAGGTGGAGTAGCCGCCCTTGTGCTCGGCCAGCTTTTCACCGTTCAGGTAGACGGCGGCGGTCATGGCTGCGCCATCCAGCTGCAAAACAGCCTTGCCGCCTGCCGGGATGGCGGGCTTTTCCAGTGCCAGCGTATACCAGCAGGTGCCGCGGTAGTAATCGTTGCCGCCGTCCTGACCGTCCACTGCGTTCCATGTGTGGGGCAGGGCAACGGCCTCACCCATAACAGCGGTGGGGATGCCGGGGTTCTCCTTGGTAAAATGCCAGTCGCTCTGATTCAACAGGATGGTCTTGCTCATGGTAAAAACTCCTTTATATTTATAAAAGATGGATAGAATCAGCAAAAACCGAAAGAGCGTATGAATCCTTTCGGTCTTTGCGGGGTGTTACTGCATATTCTCTGCAATTACTTCATGACGAAGGGCGTCTTTTTTATCTGCGATGCGCTTCTGGACGTTGACCATTTCTTCCTTGGTCAGCGGGCAGCCCGGCATGGCGATCAGGGTGATGACCCAGCCCAGCATCGGCAGACCGTACTTGATGGCAAGGGTCATCCAGAAGATGCCGCTGGTGTAGGGATCCGTGGGCTGGGGCATGGTGGTGGTGTAACCCAGAAGGGCGACCGCACCGGTGGCGATGACAGCAGCCACCGAGGTGATGAGCTTATCGATCAGGCTATAAGTGCCGGAGACAACCGCCGGGATGTAACGGCCGCTGCGGTCCAGCTCGTAGTCGATGGTATCAGCCATGTAAGAGTTGTTGGAGGTGGTGATGCACATGTTGGAGCCGTTCTGCAGCAGGGTCAGCAGGACGTAAACGATCATGTTCCAGCTGCCGATCACACCGATCTGACGAGTGTCGGTAAAGATGAAGAACAGGATCAGCACAGAGGTGATGGCCATGCTGACGCAGGTCCAGGTCACGATGCCCTTCTTGCTGCCTTTTTTGCCTACATACTTTGCACCGAAGGCCGCAAAGAAGATGGAAGGCACCATGCTGATCATGCTAAGGGTGGTAGCAAGACCCATGTTGCCGATGAGGATGCCGTTCAGCATCGTGTTGATGATGGCCTGGCTGCCTACCTGCTGTGCCAGCTTATCGGAAGCGTGGGAGGCAACATAGCACTGCAGGGGCTTGTTGTGTTTGAACACCTCAAGAATATCCGCAACCTTCAGCGGTTCGTGATTTTTGCTGATGCCCTCAAAGTTTTCGGGCTTATCGTAGGCGGAGATGCCGGCACAGACAATCAGGGTGCCGATGCCGGCAATGATCAGGACGATGGTGCAGACCGTGCTGAGGAAGCCCTGATTGAAGGTGCCGCCGCACTTGGGCAGGATGACGGTGTAGACCAGCATGCTCATGCCCATGGGCACGAAGTAGTTCAGCGCAGTGGTCCAGACACCGATGGTGGGACGCTGGCGGGGATCGTTGGTCATAATAGCCGGCAGGGTCTGGATGGTCATGTTGGTGACGGTATAGCCGATAATATAAATAATGTAGGTCAAAACGAACACCGGCAGGCCGAAGCCCTTGCTGGAACACAGGTTGAACATACACAGCAGGCCCACCGCTTCGATCAGGTAGCCGCTGATCAGCAGAACGCGCAGCTTGCCGAAACGGGTGTTGACGCGGTCGTAGACGAATGCCAGCATCGGATCGGTGAAGGCGTCCAGAATGCGGGCCAGCATCAGGATGATGCCAACGGTTGCAGTGGTGATGCCGTAGCCGATGCTGGCAGAATAACTTGCCATACCGATCAGGGAGTAGACGCTCATGCCCACAAAGGCGTTGCAGGCATAACAGATGATCTGCCATGTTTTGGCGCGGCGGTACTGGACGTCGTCTACCTCACTGGCACTGGGTTTCTTTTGGAACATAATGTTTTTCCTCCTTTTTGTGTGAACTGAGTTCTGCTTTTTCTGACACCAGAATAACAGAATGCAATAGGTACTGCCAGACAAAAAATTGGAATTAAGGATAAAAATTCGTGTAGTTCTGACCGCTCAACGAAAAATTTACCAATAACGTGAAAAATTATCCTTTTTGCTCCGCACAGACCTGTTACAATAGGCACAGAGAAAACACGGCTTCTGATAAAAAGGAGAATCATCATGCTGCCATGGAGAATGCACAGGTGTTCGGCATACCCCAGCCGCAGATCTTTGTCAGCGAGCGCACCCCGGAGGGCGCAGAACTGACCCAGATGGATTACGAGGTCTATCCGCAGGCACTGGAACACGTCCTCCGCAAGGTGGCAGAAGCATTCAAGGGCGACCTCATGGTCACCGAAAACGGCATTGCCACCGCTGAGGACACCCGCCGTGTGGCGTTTATCCGACAGGCACTGGAGGGCGTACAGCATTGCATCGCCGACGGCATCCCGGTGAAGGGCTACTTCCATTGGAGCCTGATGGATAATTTTGAGTGGCAGAAGGGCTATGCCATGCAGTTCGGCCTGATCGCCGTGAACCGTGAAACTATGGAACGGACCGCAAAGCCCAGCCTTGCGATGCTGGGGGAGTATTGCGGAGCTTGAGAGGGGGTTCCGGGCATCGGTAGAAAAAACGGCGGAAGTATGATATACTGGCTCTATCAATGAGCCAATGAGCCGGAGGGGTTACACATGAATGTTCTCCAGAATATGATGCTGTTTTCCGAGCTTGTCCAGTGCGGCGGAAATGTATATACATGGTGCTATGATGCACAGGGGAAGCTCTTGCGGAGCAACTGCCCGGACGAGGCATTTCTTTCCAGTGCATTTGAACTGTTCGGTTGCAAACAGCGGATGCTGGAGCATGGGAACCGGGACGATGTGCCCGTTACCTTGGGGACGGCATTGGGTCTTTTGTGGGGCACAGCCTTTGAAAAGGAAGAGGGAAAACTGAAGCGTGTCTGGGTCATCGGGCCGGTGTTCCATCGGGATGTGACAATGCGCGGGATCGAGGAAGGGCTGAAATATTACAGCAAGCTGGAGATCAGTGTGGCATGGACGATCCAACTTTACAAAGCCCTTGAAAAAGTTCCTACCCTGCAAAACACCATTATGAACCGCTATCTGCTGATGATGCACTACTGCCTGACCGGGCAGCGGCTGGAGTTGAGCGATGTGAACAGCAGTGCAGCACAGGACGAACGGCTGAAAAGCGATGCGATTCCCCATGACCGGCATAAGATCTGGATGGCGGAGCAGGGAATGCTGCAAATGGTTCGCACCGGAGACCTGAATTACAAGCAGGCGCTTTCCAACAGTATGAGCATGAGCGCAGGCGTGCCGGTGCAGAGCAGCGATGTTCTGCGCCAGAGTAAGACTTCCGTCATCGTGTTCACCTCGCTGGTGTGCCGTGCCGCCATTGAGGGCGGTCTTTCCCCGGAGGAGGCGTACTCCCTGGGGGACAGCTACATTCAGACGGCAGAAGCGGCAAAATCGTTGGATGAGCTGCACCCGCTTGCAATGATGATGTACGATGATTTCATCCGGCGTGTCCACAAATACCGGACGAACCCCAACCTCAGTATGCAGATCCAGAAATGTGTGGATTATATCGAGATGAATCTGGACAAAAAGATCATAGCGGAAGATCTTGCCGCCCTGGTGGGCTACACGGAATATTACCTCACTCACAAATTCAAGGAAGAAACCGGTCTGAGCGTCACGAACTATGTGAAGTTTGCAAAGGTCGAACGTGCGAAAGTTCTGCTGAAAAGCACACCGCTCAGCGTCCGGGAAATCTCCGAGCAGCTTGGCTTTGCCACCCGCAATTATTTCAGCGCGGTCTTTCAGCAAGTCACCGGAAAAACGCCTATGGAGTTCCGGGAAAAATAAAGCAGAACAGGCATCTTGTGTTACCGCTTGGCGGTATCGGACAGGATGCCTGTTCTGCTATGATGAAGAAAAATGGGGGAGAATGGCTCAGTTAAGGAACTTCTCGTTCAGGGTCACGCCAAAGTCGTGAGCAATGGCGCGCAGGTCGTCGTCGGTGATGGTCTGCCGGATGATGCCGCCGCCCATGGAGAGCACCTTGACGTAAATTTCTGCGCTCTTTTCGATGGTGTGGGTCAGACCGAAGGTGATGTCAAAGTCCGGGCCGGAGGCAAACAGACCGTGCTGTGCCCAGATGGCGGCCTGATATCTTCTGTTTTATACCCTGCGTGGTGCGGGGCTCATTCGAGCAGGGGGAAAGCCATATGGTACTCAGCACCGTGGACAGCATGGTGACCACCGGATTGGCTCTCCACGAAATGCTTGCCTTATGTGCACAGAGCATTCTTGCAGAAGCTGAAACCACCAGCGCACGGCAGGTCATTTTGCAGGCAGCGGAGACCCTGCGCAAAATTACCAGCAGGAACTTTGCCTTACCGACCTGCTGGCAGAGGCGCACATGAGCAAAAGCTATTTTCTGCGGCTGTTCCGGCGGTATATGGGCACGACACCGTATAATTATCTGGTCAACTTCCGCATCACACAGGCAAAGGAACTGCTTGTCCTCACCGACCACAGCGTCAGCGAAATTGCACAGAAGGTAGGCTTTGGGGATGCCAGCAATTTTTCCACCCGCTTTGCAAAAGCCACCGGGCAAAGCCCTCTGCAATACCGCAAAAGTGCGCTGAAGCCGGTGGAGGGGGCACGGTGAGCGGAGGAATTGTGTCAAAATGACACAATTCCTTCGGGTGCTTTCATAGAACCATGGAATGTGAATGTTTTGCCTTTAAAGAGCGTTCGTTTTTTGATGAATCTTATGAGAAACGTAAAAAATGCTTGCAATCATCTGTAAAATGTGGTATATCCATTATACGAAACATTGCTTTGAAAAAACGATCCACCGTTCAATGATGTGTAAATGGGAGGTGCCTGACATGACTGCCGTGATCTATGCCCGCTATTCTACTGATAGTCAGCGCGAAGAATCCATTGAAGGTCAGATCCGGGAATGCACCGCCTATGCGGAAAAGAACGGCTTCACGGTGGTGAAGCATTACATTGACCGTGCCATCTCCGCCAAGACCGATAACCGCCCGCAGTTCCAGCAGATGATCAAGGACAGTGAGCGCGGCATCTTTGACATCATCATTGTCTGGAAGCTCGACCGCTTTGCCCGAAACCGCTACGACAGTGCCCGGTACAAGACTCAGCTGAAGCGAAACGGCGTGAAACTGGTATCGGCAACGGAAGTCATTTCGGCTGGCCCGGAGGGCATTATTCTGGAATCGGTGCTGGAAGGTTACGCCGAATACTACTCGGCTGACCTGTCTGAAAAGGTCGTGCGCGGCATGACCGAGAACGCTCTCAAGGGCATTTATAATGGTGGCACGATTCCGTTCGGCTACATGATCGATGAGACCCGGCATTACCAGCCCGACCCGTTGTTGGCTCCGTATGTGGAGCAGACGTTCCAGAAGTATGCGGACGGTGCGACCATGACTGACCTGCGGGATTGGTTAAAGGCGCACAACATCAAAAATTCGATGGGCGGGGAGATGTCCTACAACACGATTCAGCGGATGCTGAGTAATCGCCGGTACATCGGCGAATTGCGTTTGCGGGATGTGGTACAGCCCAATGCGATCCCGGCTCTCGTGTCAGAGGACTTGTTCAACAAGGTGCAGGAAAAGCTGGCGAAAAATAAAAAGGCCCCTGCCCGTCATAAGGCAGAGGAAAGCTATCTGCTCACCACCAAGCTGTACTGCGGCAAGTGCGGTGCACTGATGTTCGGAGAAAGCGGTGTCAGCCACACCGGGAAAATGTATACCTATTACAAGTGTGCCGCCGCCAAGAAGAAAAAGACCTGCGATAAAAAGGCCGTGCGGAAACAGTGGCTGGAAGATCTAGTGGTCAACGAGACCATGAAGCTGGTGGAAGATGACGCTTCCATGAATGCCATCATTGCCAAAGTCATGGAATTGCAAAATCAGGAAAGCACGGATTTGCCCATCTATGAAAAGCAGTTGAAAGAAACGGAAACCGGCATCACCAATATGCTGAACGCTATCCAGATGGGCATTCTGACCAGCTCCACCAAGGAGCGGCTGGAAGCGCTGGAAGAACAGCGGAAGGAACTGCAAGCCCGCATTGCAGAAGAACGGCTGGCCAAGCCGAAGATGAAAGAAGAATTCGTCCGGTTTTGGTTGCTTCGCTTCCGTAAGCTGGATATGACCCAGCCGGAGCAGCGGCAGGCACTGGTGGATACCTTCATCAATGCCATCTATCTCTACGATGATAAGGTACTTATTACCTTTAACTATAAGGAAGGTACAGAGACGGTCGCTTTCGGGGAAGCCGTGAAAGCGGAGAAAAGTTCGGATATGAGTGCGCGAGGTGCACCAGATATTGAACGTCAAATCGTAAGATTTGGCGTTTTTTTCTTTATGTAGGAAAGCGGCTGCACACTTTCTGCACACCGTTTGCACATTTGCCCGAATCAGGGGCTTTTCTGTGCAAGGTTTGCACAGCCTGCTTTCCTTTGCATAAAAAGAAGAAATTTTAGGCGAACAAGGCTCTCGTCAACTCTCTGCGTTCGTCTGCGTCCATCAGCCGGATGGCTTCAAGGATCTCCTTACCGGAGATTTTTGTTGCCGCCGGCTTTTCGTTTTGCCGGGGCTGGGGTGCTACCGGGGTCAGGTCTTGGGAATAGAAGTTTGCCTCGATCTTCTCGGTCAGTTCCAGCCGGGGCTTGTCCCGCGTATGGGCGTAGGTGTCCATCAGGACAGCAGCAGTTGCATGACCGGTGTTGCCCTGCACCGACTTGAAGTTGCCATCCGACTGCAAGAGCTGGTAGGTGGCACTGGAGTGACGCAGACCGTGGAACACGATCTGTTCAAACTCTGGATGTTCCGCTCTCCACAGGCGGTACCATTTTGTCATCAGCTCCGGTGCGATGGGCAGACCATCCGGGAGCCTGAACAGTTGCCCGCAGTTGCTGTACTTTTCTGGGGCGTTCTGCTCGTCCTGCTTCAGCTTTTCCAACCATGCCAGAAGTTCTTCCTTCAAGGGCTTCGTCATATACAGGATGCGGTTGGACTTCTTGGTCTTGGGCTTTTTCAGGATAAGGGAGGACTTGCTGCCCTCACGCCTGTCCGGGAAGGTGTGGTAGACCTGATTGAGGTCGAGCTTTTCCAGAGCGTCCTTGTTGGCTCGCTGCATGGTCTTGCTGACCGAGATGGTGCCGCGCCCATCGGCAGCGTCGAAGTCCAGATCACTCGGCTGCAAGCCGAGAATTTCGCCCTCACGGAGCGAAAGGATCATGCTCATGTGTACCGCCAGATGCAGGGCAGGGTTCTCGATGGTCTGCAAGGCTGCCAGCATGGTTTTCTCGTCCCAGATGGTGCGTTCCTCGATGTTGAACCTTGGGCGCATCACGGGGCAGGGGAATCTTGTGGATGAGGTCCCACTCCACCGCATAGGAGAATGCAGTTTTCAGCAGCGTGTGGACCTCGTGGATAGAGGTGCTGGACAGCAGCCGCTTCTTTTGCTTGTCGGTCAGGGTCTGCTTTACGCCGTGGACGTACTGCCCGCAGGGGGTCTTGGCAAGGGTGGCATAGAACTTCTCAATGTCATAGGTGCGCAACTCCTGCACCTTCCGCTTCCCGATATAGGGAACAATGAGGTTCTGCACCATCGCCACGGACTGGATGTAGGTCTTGGGGGACCATTTGTGTTTGGTGGACTGGATCGGGATCCACTTGTACAGCATCTCCTCCACCGTCATGGTGTCGGGGACGAGGAATGTGCCGTCCAGCAGTTCTTTCTCGACCGTGATCTTTCGCTCCTGCGCCTCCTTCTTGGTCTTGAAACTCTCCCATCCCTCGCAGGGTTTGCCGGAATGGTCTTTGTACTTGTAACGGACGGAGTAAGAATCTCCGCGCTTCATAATAGATGCCATAGATTACCTCCCTCAGACCGCCGCAAACCAGTTGTCGAAGCTCTGCTTGTTTACCCGGATACTGGTGCCGATGCGCAGCACCCGAAAATCCTTCGTGGTGTTGCACAGGTTGTACGCAACGCGAGGAGAAATCGCCAAAAGCTGGGCGATTTCCTCCACCCGGTAAACAAGAGGTTCGTGCTTGGCTGCTTTGGTCTGGTCAGAAGATCCAATGGCAGGGGATTTAGACATCTCCATTGTAGCGAGGTTCGAGTCCGTTTGCAAGGATTTATTCGTATAATCTTTGCATTTCACATCTTCGGTCATGTCAGGCCGATTCATATTCATAGGCAGACCTCCAAT
>OIXX01000883.1_pt1 | contig 13560 bp, 19 predicted proteins | sample 1588161 | NCBI WGS metagenome assembly OIXX01 (sample SAMN03283274) | human gut metagenome | biome: human-associated habitat; material: feces | host: Homo sapiens | place: Peru | collected 2012
GCAAAATACGGCATAAAAGACTATAAATCAACTATTTCAAAGATCGAATTGCCCTATTTTATTGGACAGTAGTGATAGAAAATATAGCTTAATTTTGCGAGTAAAACAAAAGTTTTGAATAAATAATTTGGTAGATACACTTAAAAAGTGTACCTTTGCTTTTATATTTGAATGAAACTACAATATGGACTCGATAAGAATATTTGGATATAAGTCTTTTAAAAAGTTATCAGTTCAACTGCATCCTATCAATCTCTTGATTGGTGCTAATGGAGCTGGTAAGAGTAACTTCTTGTCTCTTTTCGAAATGTTAGCAAATATCTATGAGAAGAGATTAGGAGCGTATGTCGCTCAAGTTGGTGGAGTAGATAAATTACTCTATCAAGGCAGAAAAGTTACCGATCGTATAGCTGTAAACTTGCTAATAGCTAAGAGTGAATATGACTTGGTGTTATTGGAATCTGATGGTAAACTCATCGTAGAAAGAGAAGTTGTTCATTGTTATGATGATGTTTGTCCTTTAGATTTAGTGAGGAAAAGTGTTATAACGGAGTATCAAAGCGAGTCGAGTTTAAAAGACCATAAAGAGGAAGATTTATCTAACTATATCTCCCAAATCCGCAAGTTTCACTTTCACGATACAGGTCGCCGTTCTCCATTTACGGCTGATAGCCATATCGTAAACGATGCTTATCGTATGTATGAGCATGGTGAAAATCTGGCGGCTATCCTCTATCGTATTCAGCGAGAGAAGCCGATGGCTTATCGTCGCATAGTCCGTGTCATTCAGAGTGTGGCTCCCTATTTCTCGGACTTCTATTTCCAACCAACCGAAGCCGATATGGTGCGCTTGCAATGGCAGGATAAGTATAGTTCTATGATTTACGGACCGACCGACTTGTCGGATGGAACCATTCGCTTTATTGCCTTGACCGTGCTCTTTATGCAGCCATGGTTACCACGAGTTATCATCATTGATGAGCCAGAGCTTGGTTTGCATCCTGTGGCTATCGAAAAGCTTTCGGGTTTGATTAAGATGGCGGCACAAAAGGGTACGCAAGTTATCGTTGCTACCCAGAGTGCTGAACTGATTAGTAACTTTGAGCCAGAGGATGTCTTGACTGTTAATCAGAACGAAGATGGTACAACCATCAATCGCCTGAATAGCGAAGAGTTGGCACATTGGCTTGAGGATTATACACTTGGTGATTTGTGGAAACAAAATATCATGAAAGGAGGTCAGCCACGATGAAACGACTAATCATAGTATGTGAGGGTCCTACGGAACAAGAGTTTTGTACAGAAGTGCTTGGAGTGGAGTTTGCTAAGCATGATATTTATGTGGAAGCTCCTGTCATCAAGCATTCGCATGGTGGTATCGTGCCTTGGGTTACCATCAAAAAGCAAATCTTGAATCATCTTCAAGAAGGTGATGTCTATGTCAGCATGTTGGTGGATTACTATGGCATCAAAGACCAGTTCGGGTTTCCAGGATGGGAAGAATCCAAGGAGATAGTGGATAAGACGGAGCGTATTCATTTCTTGATAGATAGAATGGCGAAGGATATTTCTGAACAATATCGCTTTCGCTTCATTCCATACATACAACTTCATGAGTTTGAAGGATTGCTGTTTAGTGATGTGAGTGCATTCTTGAACAGTTTTGAGGAGAGTGAGCTTGATTATGCAGAGTTGCAGGCCACGGCAGAGGCTTTCCAATCGCCAGAGCTTATCAACAATAGTCCTGAGACAGCTCCGTCCAAACGATTGATTGCTGCTATTCCTGATTATAATAAGGTAGTTGTTGGCATTTGTGTTGCTATGGACATTGGTTTGGAGAAGATTCGGGAGAAATGCCCTTTGTTCAATGAATGGATAGAGCGGTTAATGAAGTGATATTTATCAATGGGTGATAATAACGCAGAATCCTGCTGGCATCAATGCCAGCAGGATTCTACGCTTTTCTTATATGTCGATTGCAAAATGAACTTAATTGAATCTTATTGACCTCTACAGAACTCTCTTGTGATTTCTTATTCAGCATTTGCCTGCTGCTCTGTTTCTGTAGCCTGCTGCTGAGTTGTCTCCTGCTGGATAGAATCCTCAGTGGTAGCCTGTGGCTGGATAGGAGTGCCAACTTCTGTTGTATCTGAAGGAGCATCTGGAGCCACGGTATCAACTGGTGCTACCTCTGCGTTACCTGCCATTCTGCTTGATGCAAAAACGTTGCTTACTGAAACCATTACCATAGCTGCGATAGCTGCAAACATAAACTTCTTCATAATCGTATATTTTTTAAATTGTTACTATTTAATGTTACTTACTTTCTTTGTGGATTCATTGTCGAACCCGCTATTCATAGTCACAATCTGCGTGCCAAAAAGAAGAATGAAAATGATATGGGTTGATTGTCAGGTGATTATGCTTTGGGTGCCAAAAGTAGATGGTGGGGAAAATGAGGAAAGTATGTGGAAATATTCCCCAAAAAACTGGGGAATGAAAACGTTGCTTTCATCAGTAAGATAGTTCTCTATAGTTGCTTCAAATAATTTTAGAAACTTTTTCGCTAAAAATATTTAGAGGGTTACGCATGTAGATAAGACAAGTATGTTTTTGCAGGATTGCACTGGGAGAGGGGGCATAAGTCTATGGCGCAGTACGACCATTACCCTTTATGTCGTATGACAACAATTTTAATCTTCTATGACAGCAGATTTCCATTCCAAGAGTTTCCTGTCTAGTATAATCTTCTTAGCTTCGCCTCTTTTACCATCTATATAATAGTACTTGGCGAGTGACTCGTCAAACTGGGATACGAAGACGGCTCTTACTCGGGCGCACTTCTCATTGATGGAATTGGAGAGGGGGTTGGTCAAGGCATCTATGCTCTGGCGACTCTTCTCTGCAGATAGATGCACAGGGCTTTCCTGCTTGGCGCAAATGTCGAGATAGATGGTGTGTAGCTCTTCTCGATAGTCGGAAAGGTTCTTGAATACGATGCCCTCCTCATGGCGCAGGAAGAGGATGAATACAGCTTTTACCAATGGCTCCATCTTGATTTGCATATCATGATAATCGGGCAGGATGATGTCGTATTTCTCCGTGATAATCAGTCGGCTCAACTGCTTCTCAGGGAAGAGATACTGCTTGAGCACCCATTCGCTCACACCCCTAAGTTGTAGGTCTCTCACTTGGTGATATACCTCCCGCATCTTTTCCTTTACATCTTCATCAAAGGTTTCGTCTGCTGGTAGCTGTGGCTTGTAATCACCTAAGGTGAATTCAGGGACAGAACTACAGTATACTTTGGCACTGGAGAGTTGCTTGTCTAGTAGCCTCTCCATCAGTGGCATCAAGTCGGAATCCTCCTGAATGGATATTGGAAAGGCATTTACATAGTCTATGCCGTCCTCGCTTCTTTCGTATTGCATGATGCAAGGAGGCAAATTCTCGGCATCTTTCTTTTCATCAAGAAGTTGCAGAAGAATGTCGGAGGTGGCAGCCTGTGAGAAATCCCCCTTCGTCATCTGTGGAAAATTGTATACGGCAGCATCCCTTATCTCATGCATCAGATAAGGGAAATAGATGAAGTTGATGGATTCCTTCCACAGCAGCTTTCGTATCTCTTCCAAATGGTTGATGATGGAAAGATTCAACTGCTCATTGTATCCTTGCTCCACGAAGAACGTATAACCACGCCACTGAGTGGGGAAGTTCCTGAACCTCAGTGCCTTTACTTTTCTTGTTCTACCAGCCATATTTCTTACTTAATTTTCTCTATCAAGATATCTTTCCATTGCCCATATAGGTCATAAGGGTCTAACTGAGAAAATATCTCAGTATATGTATCCTTAACAATAAGGAAATTGCCACCTCCCATATAGTATGATTGCCAACCTTCAGGTGGCGTGGTACGGAATAAATCGCAGTCGCATGCCTGGAGGGTAGGGCAAAGCAATATGGCTTGTTCCCAACTGATGGTATAAGCAAAATTGGTGTGATATAGCTTGCCATCGGAAGTCACCATCCAAAGTCCACCCCCTTCTCCTTGCGCCCCTTCTCCTGCAAAGGAGAATGCGATAATGTCAAGATGTAGGTAATCCTTATAATTTTCAGAATTGATTTCTATTACATTCATAATCTTATCGAATTATATATTCGCAGCAAATATACGACAAATAGCAAGAATTGCCAAATATTCTGTGATTTTTTTATTTTTCTTTTCGATTTTTTGCCCGATGTACGAGATAGATGCCCAGGGCTAACCAGAATGCTGGGCCAAACACACTGTTGCCATTGATGGCAGCGCCTAGAAAGGAGGCACTGCCTAGGATGACGCAAAACCAGCCGAATCCTTTCATAATTCCTGTTCCTTTTTGACCTCAATCTCTGTTTCGTCCAATTTCTTGGAGCATAATACTGCTATCAGTCCAATAATGGCATTGATGAGTGATAAGCCGAATGCCCAACCAAATCCTATCTTTCTCTTTCTGCCGAGGCAGCCGATGCCGAATGCTATCGCAACCGCAATTATAAATAATACTAATCTGTCCATACTCTAGTTCGTTTGAAAATTTTGGGGGCAAAGATAGTGTAAAATCTGATAATCAGCAAATCTTTTAGCTCCACAAGCCTTGTGGAGGTGTGCTTTTCTCTAGGTAATACATCTGTTTTCAAGAAAAGAACTAACTTTGCCATATCATTAAAGTATTAATTAAAAAATTACAACTATGATGTTATCATTTATATCAAAATCTCATCATGCAAGAATTGCAATATCAGTTCTGTTGTTTCTATTGACAAACGTTGCTTATGCAGGGGTTGACTGGACGAGATATGATGATGCTCCAACTCTTTTCTTGGGTTGGGAAACTTCTTTCTATTTTGCTATAGCAGCGATTGTGTTGCTTGGCTTGTCTTGGATATTAACAGATCGCTTTAAAGGAAAAGATGGAACCCCTGAAGGAGGAATGGGGTGTGTTGTAGGCTTGATAAATTCAGCAATGATTATATGTGCAATATGTTCGTTTTATCTCTTAGTCCCGATAGGAATAGTATATTTTTTGTTAAAAGGCAACAAGAAAAAGTAACAGAAAATATATTTTTCGTACCTTTGGAGTACGATTTGGCAATAACTGAGTCTAAAGTTGGTAAGAATAGAAAAAGTCGATGTTATGAATAAGAAAGCATTTATAGTTATAGCATTGTTTTTCTTTATCGGAAATGCAATAGCAGTACGCCATGTTGGGTATGGCACAGAAGTTTGTGGCATCAATATAATGCCATCAAACGAAGATGATTATCAAAAGGAAATCATCGCAAAATTTGGTGACTTGTATTTTGATTCATCAGAAAATCCAGAGGAGACAACTTCTGGGATGGCAATGTGGTGTACTCAACAAGAGAAACGATACAAGAACAATGTGGCACTTTATTCTGCTAAGCTGGGTAGTCTGCCATTGCTGCCAACATTGAAAGACTGCCTTAAACAGGAGACTGATTGTTGGAACAAGTTGCAGGCTTCGCTTAATAAGTTTGATGCCATGTATCTTAGATTGTATTATTATACTGGTGGTACGATGGGGATTATCTGTCAAGCAGATGCACCAATGAACATCGCTTATATCCGGATGTCTTGCCTGAAGGATGATTATGATTTGTTCGCCAATAAGCAAAAGCCTACATCTTTAATGATGAAGGTTATTGACACTTCAGTTTGGAGTAAAGAGCTACAGAAGGCTTTAGCCACAGTGAAATACGAAACTCAAGACAAAGAGTTGATTAAGTCTTATGGTAGTGCTTCAGAATACAAACAACTGTATTGTCAACTGGAGAAATATGCAATTGAGACCAAGACTTTATTGGCAAGATGGGTAGCTCAACGTAGAAATGCAGAGCTGCTTCTTTCTAACTCACAACAAGGCAATTACAGAAACCATACTCTACTGGTTGTCAATGCCTTGGCATATCATTTATATAATAATAGAACGTTGTAACAAAAAATATAGTAAATGGTTATGAAGACATATTTGTTTGAGACATTAAATCGCTATAAAAGGTTTTCTGAGAGCCTTGATGTGAAAGCTGTGCTTTCCAACAAAGCATGGATAGTTTTTAATGATGAAGGCGAAAAGCAAGTGTATATCTTTCAAGAGGATGGAACCGTATTGATAACAACAAATGGAATTGGTTCTGTAAAGACTTGGAAATATATACCTGCAAACAAGTCTATTCTTATCAATGGTGACGGAAATCGTTTTGTGATGCTTCGTACGGCATTTGTTGACGAAAACATCCTGGCCTTTCAGTTGGATGGTACGGATAGATACGCTTTTATGATAGATGAAAACAACAAAGCGTTGTTTGCTCCAAAAACTTTGGAAGAACTAAATACATATTTAGTGGATAAACTAGATAAGGAAAAGCAGAAGCAGATTGAACAACAGAATAAGAACAAAGAGTTTGCTGAAAAAGCTAAACAAGAAGCAAATCGCGAAAGGGCAGAGAAAATAAAGGCCGAGATACAAATAAAATACCAAGATTCCAAAATGACAAAGGCTATATTCTTTGGTGTTTTAGGTGTTCTTCTTTATGTTTTAGCAGCAGCTGCTGTTTGTTCTGAATTAAGAGATTGGCTTGTATGCGTACTCTCTTTAATATTTGCTATTACATCTACTTGTTTTTGCATATATTATTCTAACCAAGGTGAACATGTTTTTGAACAAAAGATAAAGGAATATAAGGAAAACAATCCTAATGATCCTTGTATTGTATATTTATGATAGAGTATAAGCTTGAGGCACTAAAGATGCTGCATCACTAGAGTTCGGATAAAATCTCGGAAGAGGTACCAGGTCTGTAATGGATACGTTAAAATTGATAAATGATGAAAAAATATATAATAAAAACAAGAATTAGGAATATCCGTTATGAAATGGTAGATTACGAATATTCGTATAGTGTAGGTGAATTAGAACCTTTTTATCAGGGACTTGCTATTTTTAGAGGGCGTGGTTTATTCGAAGAGAATTATGACTACTATATAGTTAATGAAAATTTTGAAGATCACTTTTATAAGGTTTTTGTTGCAGAAAAAGATACAAATATATTTATTCAGAGAGATAAAAATATGTATTTCATTGTTTCTGCAATGGAAAAATACAATTATAGAACATTTCCTGGTAAAGACAGAGAGACAGAATGGGATTTACGTCCAATAATTCTTGCTGTTTTAGATCCTGGTGGAAATCTCCTGTCAAAAGATGATATGCAAGTCTATATAAAGTCGAATGTAATTGTTCCTTATTTAATAAATAGAATTAAGGTTTATGGACTAACTGAAGTTGCAGATGGGAAAGATGCGAGTGCTGCAAAAGGTGTAAAGGCTAAGTGGTCTTACTCTGCATACAAATAATCTTAAAAAACTAGTTTGACTAATTTTGTTAGCTGAGATTTATGTAACTTTGCAGCAGGATAAACCAAAATAGTTTTGGAGTCCGCAAAATTTAAAAAGTTATGGAAAGAAATTATGATTATTATTTGCGTGGTCCTTATATAAGGAAGAATTTATCTTATAACTCTAATGATGTTTCTCGAAAAAAGAAATTCATTGCAGATAAGGTGAGTATAGAGAAACAAAAAGGAGAAAGGATGCTCTTTTCATGGGATGAGATGACTCAGTTAGAGTGAGCCTTCAAGTATCTTTGGAGATATTTATAATATTTTTGACATTATAAAATTGTTGCAATGAAAACTACAAATATAAAATGGATATGTAGTGTAGGGGTAGTTTGCATATTTCTCCCTATTCCATTCTGTATAACTTCTGTTATGTCAATTTTTAATTTTGCAAATTGGTCTATGTGGGGCAGTTGGACTAGCGGTGTCGCAAGTTGTATGGCTGCAATATTAATGTGGATAATCTTTAAAAAGCAAGATAATAAAATATCAAGGAATCAGTTTGATGCAATCTTTTTTGATATGCTAAGAACGTTTCGTGAAATCCGTACAGAAACAATCGAAAAAGAGATTGAGCAATTCGTTGATGAGTATAAAGCTCATTTTGTCTTGAATGTTCAGATTGAAAAACTCGATATTGTAAAAATAAAGGCTATAATGATGCTGTTTGTGGATATTCATGAAAAGGGAAAATCTTTCCTTTCATATTTTCGGTATATTGAACGAATCGCTACTTATATTGATTCGGACGAACAATTTAATGAAGATAGTAGGGAAAGGTACGCTAAGCATTTTATAGCATTGCTTTCGTCAAATGAAGTTTTCTTGATTAAGCTAAGAATGCTTGTTGGAAAATATGGAAAATTTAAGAATACAACGTTAGGTAAATTGTTGTTGAAGGATACTATTATAAGTGAAAAATGTTGTTTGAATACAATAATAGAGGTACTTTCTGAAAAATTAGATTTAATTCCGTTTGATTTAAGCGAGAAGCATAATGAAATTAACTATGGAGATACAGATATTTCAGAAATGAGTTTTCTTGATACTTATAAGCATTACTTTGAACAATAAAATATGCAGTACCCTTTAATATCAGAATATGTAAGAGCTATACAAGATGCTAGTAACAATCTTGATCAATTGGCTCATTTGGTACCAGTGCTAGATGATCATGGTGAGCCATATCGTAGCAGTGGTGCCTTTGCCGTCGTGTTCAAAATGAAAGATGAACAGACTGGAAAATGCTATGCCTTAAAGTGTTTTACTGAAGAGCAAGAAGGTAGAGCTGAGGCTTATCGCCAGATTGCGGATGAATTGGATATGGTTGATTCTCCATATATTACTTCTGTAAAGTATATGGAGAAGGAACTCTTCGTGGACAGTCAATGCGAGGAGGATGAATTTCCTGTATTGTTGATGGATTGGGTAGATGGTGAAACGATGGAAGCTTACATTGCGGCAAACAATCACAATCAATCAGCCATGTCAATGCTTTGTTATCGCTTTGGAAAAATGGCGGCTTGGCTCCGTTCACAATCTTTTGGCCATGGCGACGTCAAGCCAGACAATATCATAATCCGTCCCGATGGTTCTCTTACATTGGTGGATTATGATGGAATGTTTGTGTCTTCTATGAAAGGTTGCAAATCTCCAACTATCGGTACCAAGGATTTCAGTCATCCATTGCGTACTGTGGATGATTTCGATGAAACAATAGATGATTTTTCATTGGCAAGTATCGCCTTGTCATTAAAGGCAACCTCGATGAAACCTACTTTGTTAGATATCTATGGTGCCTCAGACAGACTTCTCTTCTCAGAAAATGATTATCGCAATCCTTCAAATAGCAAGGTAATATCTGCCCTGCAGGAATTGATGTGTGATAAGGATTTCTGCACTCTTTACTCTCTTTTCATGCTAGCATTGGCAAGAAAGGAGCTTTCTGCATGCTCTTTTAGATTGTTTATTGGCGAAAAGTCTAATATAACTTCTGTGATGGATGAAGATTTATCGACAAAACCAACAGAAGAAGAGTTAAAAGAGGCTCTTATTGATGAATGGGGAGCGAAATATAGCAAAGATGGAAGAAAATTGTTGAAAGTTCCAAGAGAACTAAGTGGAGCTTATTCGGTCAAAGAGGGGACTAGAATAATATGCGATGAGGCATTTTGGTGGTGTGAATCTCTGCCAGATATTGTCATCCCTACTAGTGTTACTAGTATTGGTGATCGTGCATTTTGGGGTTGTCGTTCTCTGTCAGATATTGTTATCCCTTCTAGTGTTACTAGCATAGGTGATTGTGCATTTGGGTATTGTAGCTCGTTGAAATATATATCCATTCCTAAAAGCGTAATTTGCTTAAACGCCAATCCGTTTGCTGATTGGGATGGCAAGTTAAAATGTTTATCTCCGAACTTTATTTATGAGGATGATGTCTTGTTTAATAAGGATAAAAGTAAAATTATTTCTTTTAGAAATCAAAATATAGAATCATATGTCATCCCAAATAGTGTTACTAGCATTGGGGATGGTGCATTTAGTTATTGCTCTTCTTTGCATAGTGTTTTTATTCCTGATAGTGTTACTAGCATAGGTGATTGTGCTTTTTGGGATTGTAGCTCTCTGTCAAAGATTGTCATCCCTTCTAGTGTTACTAGCATTGGTGATAGTGCATTTTCTGAGTGCAATATCCCAGACAATCTTAGACGAGAATTATTCTGCGGGTTTGGAAATAGAATATTTTAAGTAATTATGATATTAATAGAATCTAAGCGTAAAAAATACGATAACATTTTAAAGAAACATCCCGATGCAATCATTGCGGATGTAACTAGCCATGCTAAAGATAGCTTAATCAAGTTAAGCCCATTCTATCCACATGGTGGAATACCAGTTCCATTCAGTAATGGGATGGCATTCTTCTGAATAAGTTCTATAACGAAGGTTCGTGCGCTACTATTGCTGCAGCATGGAAGATTCAGGAAAAGGTCGCAAAATGGATGGCTTATGGTGATAGTGTTGTTTTCCATTATAGTTTTCAAACTGGTATTTTGGAACATAGTTTTACGAAATTGGCAGATTTCTGTAATCCTCCAAGATTGGTTAGTTGCAAAGACCCGTTGGAAGAAGAAGGCTTTAAACATGGTGAATTTGTGTTAGATGATTCGTCTGTAGTCTTTGCTGCCAGCGATGCTTTATCTCATTATATTTTAATGATGTATGAGTTAGCTCATTGTAAGGAATTTGGCGAAGAACTTGCAGAGGAATATCTAAAGCAGTCTGGTAATTCTCAATTACTAAAAACGGCAGAAACATTGAGGTTTAATTTCAAGAACGACGTTATTGATAAATTAATTCAAGCATCTGATAATCAATTAACGTTTGAGGAATATCTCAAAGGATTATATCACCAAGGAGTGATTGATATGGATGACTTTACGATTGGTTGGCTGTATGAATAGAAAAAATATGGAAAATGAAACTTTAAAAGAAAGATTCCTCGGTACCATCTTCGGACAAGCTGTAGGAGATGCCTTGGGACTGAGCACGGAGTTTATGTCCAAGCAAGAAGTGGATCGTTTTTATCCTAATGGGATAGAGGACTATTCACAAATCGTGCAGGATGATCATCGTCGTCGTTGGCAAAGAGGCGACTGGACTGATGATACCGATATGATGCTGTGTATCTTAGATTCCTTTGTGGCTTGTCAAAAGGTAGATATTCTTGATATTGCCAGAAGGTTTAAGGAATGGATGATGAACGGAGGCATGGGAATTGGCCGGCATACTTATAATGTAATGGCTCTTGGCGACTATACTTCGAATCCACAGAAGGCTGCAGAGATTATCTGGAAGATGGGAAAGAAAAAAGCTGCAGCTAATGGAGCCGTTATGAGAACTTCGGTGGTAGGACTTTTGAAGGACAATGTAGCTAATAATGCAGAGAATATCTGTAAGCTAACTCATTATGATCCTCGCTGTGTGGGCTCTTGCGTTATCGTTTCTTCTATCATACATGCTCTTGTCTTTGAAGACAGGATATTGGATTATGAAGATGTGATTGGCATAGCCAAACAATATGATGAACGAATCGTTCCATTTATTGACTTGGCATATCATGAAGGTCTGGATTCTTTGTGTCTGGATGATGAAAAGAGTATGGGATATACGCTCAGAACTTTAGGGGTAGCCCTATGGGCTTATTGGCATGCAACCTCGTATAAAGAGGGTATCCTGAAGATTGTTTTATCAGGAGGAGATGCGGATACCAATGCTGCAGTAGCAGGAGCTATTCTGGGTGCTAAATTTGGAATAGACCAAATTCCTGACGAATGGAGGAATGGTCTTCTCCATGCTTCTATGCTCCATAACAAGGTGCAGGATCTCTACTTTTATAATCATCGTCATTCCCGAAAAGTGTCATTAATGACAAAAAACGGGAATGTTTAATAGATTTAAACTTTTGGCTTGTTCTTTAGAAATCCATGTGTATGCTTTTGTTTCAAAAAGCGCAGAATCCTGCTGGCATCACTGCCAGCAGGATTCTGCGCTTTCCCTATTAATTTCTTAAATATGTCGTCTGCAAAATGAGCTCAATTGATCTCTACAGAACTCTCTTGTGATTTCTTGTTCAGCATTTGTCTGCTGTTTAGTCTCTGTAGCCTCCTGCTGTTGACTAATAATTCATTCCGAATGTCCAGAGAGGAATGATATTGCCGAAACCGGTTTCAATATCATCTTTTACGATATATCCCTCTTCTGCCTCGGTTATCTGTTTCTGACCTTTCTTCTTGCCACCTATCTCAAAGGTCCTGCCGTCTATCAGAAAATCAGAGATGGGAGAATTGTAAACGGTATGGTTCACTCTCATCTGATTAAAGAAAAAGGTCTCACGTTGATTTCCTATATCGGGAGTTTCAGATGTGAGGGCGAAAGAGAGGTTTGTATTGTCGAGATATACTTTTTCAACCTTTCCCAGACCTCTTACTCCCTTTGTTGAATCGTGGAGTTGGGCGATGAGACCTGCCTTTTCCATAAGTTCAAAGTAGTCGGGAAGCAAGCCGCGGTCTGCCTTGATGGTTGTTGCGATGGTGCTCATGTTAGGCTTGAATGGCACACTGTCTGCTATCACCTGCATCAGTTCCTTCAATTTCCTCGATATGGTTACTGTGTAGTTGGCATATTGGGGAATGTCGGTTTCCAACGTCATGCTTACTACCTGGTTTAAGCGCATCTTATAGCCCTCGTCTTCATAAAAAGGATAGTACCCCTGGCGCAGATATTCGTTGAAGAGGGATAGGGGATGGTCTATCTCTATCGGCAACTCTACCTCATGATTAACGATTTGCTCCAATGTGTAGGCTGGTAGGTCGATTCCGAGTTTCATGCCAATATATTCTCTAAACGACAGACCTTGCATTTTATAGACGAGGACACGACGGCTTAAGTCGGCGGTTCCCTGATAGATGTCAAGCACTGATGATCCTGTAAACACTACTTGCAGGTCGGGCAGATTATCGTATATCATCTTCAGCTCCGTTGCCCATCCTTTATATTTATGTATTTCGTCGATAAAGAAATGCTTGCCGCCAAGTTGATTGAACTTCATGGCAGTTTCAAAGAGTGTATGATTGGCGAAATAGATGGATTCGGCACTCACATATAGGGTGTCCTTCAACTTGAGATTCTGCTTGATGTACTGCAAGAGGAGTGTGGTCTTACCCACGCCACGAGGTCCCACAAGGACTGTCATCCGATTCTTCCATGGAATCTGATGATACATATATCTTATGTATCGGGTGTCTGTACGTTTGATGAGATTGTCGGATAATTGCTTCAATAATTCCATATTTCTTCTGTTATTAATTCATTTATTTGAATGCTTTTTAGCATTTTGGTGCAAATATACGAAATTTGTGGTAAATTCCCTACAAAAATACGAGAAATTTGTGGTAAAAACGCCACAAATTTCTCTATTTGGCTTATAGCAGCTCTCTTGCTATCCAGGCACAGGCTTCGGCATCAGCCAGGGCATTGTGGTGCTGGGTGAGGTCGTAACCGCAATAGGCGGCTACGGTCTGGAGCTGATGGTTGGGGAGG
>OIXX01000886.1_pt1 | contig 13539 bp, 8 predicted proteins | sample 1588161 | NCBI WGS metagenome assembly OIXX01 (sample SAMN03283274) | human gut metagenome | biome: human-associated habitat; material: feces | host: Homo sapiens | place: Peru | collected 2012
ACACTGTATGTCTAAAGATTACCCCCTCTGTGTCCAATTTTAGTTTACCACTTCACAGTCCCACCTAATGACCCCTGGTTCTAATCTTTTATTGGCGGACTTACATCAATTTATGCATATAAAAATACCCACACAAAAAGAACCCCTTTTGTGTGGGTATTTTTATAGAAGAGGCATCATGCCGGTTTACCCCCCCGATTTATCAGGTTAACAAAGAGAAGACTGCCCCTATTTCTTTTGTGACTTTCCTTGCATTTCATACGCATGCATCCTCTCTTTGCCTAAGGAACTGCTTATTCTGTTTATAAAGCATTCCTTTGTTATCACATATATTAAAATGGATTCGGTGACCAGTCACACGCCTACCAGTCACCCATACTATCCATTTTCATTCCTAACAACACACAAACAACGTATTAAAATTATTATCGTTACTCAACGTCTCAATTCTCTCATGCAACGTTTATAAGTTTCAATAACAATCTGATTATAGCCATACTCTTCGTTTTCATTGAACCGCTGGTATCCATTCCCATCTACACTGCAGAACGTCCCCTCTCTGGATTCGATATACTCATAAGTATGAGTACCAACGATGGTATTCTTTTCCACACTGTAAGTGACTATATTCACCGCGAATCGAGTCTGTCCCGGGCCAATGCCACGGTCAGAAATCAAAACAGCAGAAGACCAGTCAATATAATTGCCATATCCCATGTGCCCACGAACTAATTCATAATTGGAATCATCCCACAAATTATTTTCATACATACCACTCATGCCACTGGCATAAACAGGAGCTGCTACACCTTCACCAATGAGCCCAGACATACCTCCAACTGCTACTAGCGCACCCATCAGAGTTGTCACCATCACTTTTTTCATGAATTTCATCTGTGTGTCCTCCTTGTGTAGATATCCATAACAGCATTGTAACAAAAATGCTATCTTTCTTTTTATTATAAAGTCTTTCCTTTTATCAAGTATTGTCTAATTATGAAAGAAATATTTCTACATAAGAACAAATTGCCACTTCGCGAGATGTTACATGTCTTTTGATACGTGCCAAACATTTTATACTGTTCAAGAATCGCAATTAGAAGATATATACGAAGAAGGCTAAAAAAGATCTCAGGAAAATCTTGCGGAAAGAGTTATACAAGGTCGCAAAAAAGAGACTATATCGACCACCGTTCACAATATTTCTTCTTTATCAAAGGTTCTCATGGTTCTAAGGAGCCCTGAATGAGATGATACTGTTAACGTCCATTAGCTCATTCGAAAAACCTTTGTATCTTTAGACTATGAGAATCTTGTCCTCACAAGCAGAATCATGCCTATTAACGCCAATCCTTAACTTAACATCATTGCTCAATGGAGTGTGATGTTCTACGAATCTATCATTATTATTTAAATCATCAAAAAACTCCTCCATGGAATTTCCACAGGGAAGTTTTTTTACATTGTGCAGGGTGCTTATTCTTCCGTTGTCAGTTCATACACATCGATCATACGCACGCCATCTAAGAGAATGTAGAATGGTTTGTGTAAATAAGATTTTCTTGAGTTTACACAAGCTTTCAAGGTCTAAAAATAAGCCATAAAAGAGACTGATTGATGACCGCTGCACTCTCTGCAAACGATGAACGGATACCGCTGTAAGACGAGAAGTGACAGATGCTCAGTGGTCTGGCAGCGAGGCTTCTGCTTTGCATTTAGACTCTTGAGATTGCCCTATAGCGTTATGCTTGGTATAGTGTAGAAAAGCAGACAACAGGAGGTTTTCAAAATGCCGAAACGTAAAGCAACTCCAGCAATCCCAGCCCAGATGCAGCCCGTCATTGAATATATGGTTAAGCGCTACCAAGAAGAAGGAAAGACCTTCGACTACCAGCAGTTCTTCAGCCAGATGATTGGCGGCTTCATTCAGAACGTCATGAACGCTGAGCTCGAAAACAACTTGGGCTACTCCAAGTACGATAGAGTCGAAAAAGAAAAGCCCAATGCCCGCAATGGCAGCTACCCCAAGACCGTCCAAAAGCAGCTACGGTGAAATCAATCTCGCCGTTCCGAGAGACCGCAGCGGCGAGTACTCCCCGGCTATCGTACCTAAAGGCGTACTTAACATCACTGGCATTGGGGACAAGGTCATCGCGATGTACGGATTCGGTGCCAGTGACAGGGTCATTTCAAAGCAGATGGAAGAGCTCTACGGTATTACACTGTCCCCATCGGCCATCTCTCAGATCACCGATCGTATTCTGCCAGACCTCAACGCCTAGAAAAACCGCCCTTTGCAGCGCATGTACGCCTATGTTTTCATCGATGCGGCTTACTTCAACGTCCGTGAAGACGGTCGCAATGTGAAAAAAGCGAACTACAGTGTCATCGGCGTCAATATGCTCGGGCAGAGGGAAGTTCTGGCTATATGTATAGGCACTAGCGAATCTGCCTCCTACTGGGGAAGGGTGCTTGAGAGACTCAAGGCACGTGGCATAGAAGACGTACTCCTTTTCGGTGTTGATGGCCTGCATGGTATGGTAGATGCTATTCATGCCGTATTCCCTGACGCCCTTGTACAGCGCTGTATCGTTCATCAGCTTCGCAACTGTTTTAAGCTCGTGCCCTATAAGGACAGACGGGCTTTAGCGCAGGATATGAAGCTCATTTACCGTGCGCCAACGCTTGACTCAGCTGAGCAGGCTTTAGACGAATTAGAAGCGAAGTGGGGTGCCAAGTATCCGCGGGTCATCAAGGCCTGGCGAGATAACTGGAATGAGCTTTCCACCTTCTACAGTCTGCCTGTCGAGATGCGGCGCCTGGTTTATACGACAAACGCGATTGAGAACTATAACCGCGGCCTTCGCAAATACACGAAGAACAGCGTGCAATTCCCTACGGAGCAAGCGCTAGAGAAGCATCTGTACCTTGCTATGCTTCGCATTATAGCAAGCTGGCACGGACAGGTTTATTGCTGGCACCGTATCCTGAACCAGCTGCTTCTTCAGTTTGGAAATCGCATCCTTCCAGAAGATCTGGAAATTGTAATGCGATTTATTTTTCTAAGAAAGTGAAGAAAAATTTACACAAAGCATTTGACACTACCTATATATCAGATAAACCATTCTCTAACATACGACGTTTTTCTCCGCTCAGGATGACGAAATGCGCCGCACCTTCTCCGCTGAACCCGTAGAACCTACAGAACCAGCTGAACCTCTTTCTCACGCAATCAAAGGACGCCCCACGGGCTAACCCCTGAACCCATGCCCCACAAAAAACGTTGTACTCACAAAATGAGTACAACGTTTTTATTTACAATCCCCTTAGAATCGTTCCTCCGCCGATGAGCCTGTCACCGTCGTAGAAGACAACGGACTGGCCGCTGGTGATGGCACGCTGGGGTTCTTTGAATTTCACGACAGCGCGGCCGTTTCTTTCGAGCGTCACGGTACAGTCATGGACGCGGATACCGTAGCGGATCTTGGCCTGGCAGGAGAACTCCTCTCCGGGCGCTTCGCCGTCTGTGAAGTGGAGCTCGTCCGCCAGAAGGCGAGTGCGGAAGAGCTCGTCATTCGTGCCGACGATGACCTGCGATTTCTCGGGCTTTAAAGCGACGACATAGAGCGGAGTCCTCGCTGCGATGCCGAGGCCCTTTCGCTGTCCGATGGTGTAGTAAGGAATGCCGCGGTGGCGTCCGAGGACGCGGCCTTTGGTGTCTACGATATCGCCTTCGGAGAAGGCTTCCGGTGCATGGTTCTTGAGAAATTCGACGTAGGATGTCTCACTGGTCAAAAAACAGATATCCTGTGACTCGGCTTTGTTGTAGGTGGGAAGTCCTTTTTCTTTGGAGATCCGGCGGGTGTCTTTCTTGAAGGTGCGCCCTAGCGGGAAAATGATATGCGCGAGCTGGTCCTGCGTGAGGTGATACATCATGTACGACTGGTCCTTGCCCATGTCGATGCCTTTATGGACTTCGTATTTTTGCCGCTCTGGATGGAAGCGGATTCTCGCATAGTGACCCGTTGCAAAATACGGTGCGTTGAAGTGTTTTCTGGCTTCGTCATAGAAGAGACCAAATTTCACCTTGAAGTCGCACATCATGCAGGGATTCGGCGTCATGCCTTTGGCGTAAGCGTCGATGAAGTAGCGGAGGACGAATTTCTGGTAAGCCTCTCTGACATCGACGACCTGAAAGGGGATGCCGATGAAATCAGCCATGGCTCTCGCACCTTCGATCTCCTTCTCCTGCCCGTCGAACTGGTGCATGGTCGCACCGCAGACTTCGTAGCCCGCTTCCAGAAGGAGCTTGGCGGTGAGTGTGCTGTCGACGCCGCCGGACATGGCGACGACGACTTTTTTCTTTTCTGTCATAAAAATAGGTATCCTTTCTGCGGGAGAAGCAGTCGCATCGGAAGTTTGACTGTTGCAGCGAGGTCGGTTAAAAAGGCGGCAAGAAGCGATCAGAGATCGCCGGAAAGCCAAGGCGCAGGATATTCCCAAGCCCGGCAGCGCTCTTACGACCGGTGAGGCTGTCGTCATACAGAAGACTTTCGATCACTGGTTTCCCCAAACCATCATCCCGGGGGTATCCCCAGAAAATCTCATCGGAGTGAAAGTCCGAAGGATTGTTTTATTATAGCAGAAATGGAAGAAAAAAATGAGGGTTTGTTTCTGGAGCGGGGCGTCCTTTGATTCCGGCTGAAACCCCCGCTTGAATGAGGAATGAGGAATGAAGGCGGCGGCTTCGCCGCAAGTATGTATGAGGAAAGCGGAACAGCGCGGCACATGCGGGGAAAGCGTGAGCCCCTCGCCGCGAATGACAAAGATTTCTCGCTTCGCTCGAAATGACGATGCAGGGAAATCTGATGTCTCCTAGTCTCCTGGTCTCGCAGTCTTTGAGTCTGATTCTTAGCCACCAGTCACTTTACACCCCGAATCCCCAATTCCTAATCCATAGCTGCTCATCCCTGCTTTCAAACTTAGCCCATTTTCTGTTACCGCCCAAAGAGCAGGAACGCCAGTGCGAGCGCTATGACCACCACAGTCCCCCAGCGGCGATCCCCTTTTTCCATCTTCACGTGAGGGATCTCCGATATGTGGCGCGGTATTTCCAGTCTGTCCTTTTGGGATATCCCCTCTTCCCCGCGGGGGAGCTTCTCTCCGCAGGAAAGGCGCACCTGATCTTCCCTGATCTCTTTTGCAAAGACCGGCACGAAGACAAAGAGCTCTTCCAAGAGGGAGAACCAGCGCTTGCCCGTCTCCCGTCCAAGGCGCTCCGACAGATCGATCGCGCGATTTCGAATGCTGGAAAAGACGGGGCGGAGTACCCAGCAGCCGCTCATCGCATAGAGAGGCATCGACAGAGACAGGTAGCGGCGACTCTTCTCTGCAAGAAGCGATCGTCCCTGCTGCGGATGTTTCTGGCTAATCATAAGCGCGTAGGCGATATCATTTTCCAGCTGCGCGCGTTCCTTTTCCACATCTCTTTCATAGGCAGAAAGAAGCTGGGTGCAGAGCATTCCTCGCCGTCCCTGTTTCACCAAGGCGATGAGCAGGCGCCTTCGCTCTTCTTCAGGCAGCCGGCGGGAAGCAGCGATGGCACCGCTTCCGATCTCCAGCATCAGCACCTGCTGGTACCCTTCAATCACCCATGGTTCCTTGAAGGCAGGAAATCCGGCGATCCGGCGGTCCTTCTGGATATCCTCCAGCGCCTCCAGCGGGGACAGCACGAGGAAATCTTCTTCTGCCGCAAGCAGTGCCTCCAGCCTGAGCGTATCCTCTGAAAGCGCATTCAAAAAACGGAGCAGGCGAAGGCGCGGCGAAAGAGCGCAGTCACTTTCGCCGCCTTCTGCCAGAAGAAAGGCATCCCTTCGAGGAAGCCCCGACGGCCAGAAATATTCTGCTTCGCTGCGATGCTCCATTCGGAGAAGCCAGTGCGCTGCCTCGCTCGACGCACCTTCCGCCTCGAGGGGAAGCAGCTTTCGCTGGTGAGAGAGCGCGGCATCGATCGCCGCCGCCCCGTCCGTGCTATGAACGGAGAGCAGGTAGAAGGGATTTTCTTTGAAAAGCACGAGTGGATACTCCTTAAAAACATGGGAATTAGGGATTATGGGGGCAAAGTGACTAGTGACTAGTGACTAGTCACTGGTGACTAGGGATTAGTAGCTAGGGATGAGGAGTCTCAAGTGCCTGGTGACTGGAATGCCCGCTCATGGCATCACTATTATTTATACTTCGCGGCGCATTTCATCATCCTGAGCGGAGTGAAATGTCGGATGTTCGATCATGTAAAGGCAAAGCAGTGAGAACTGAGTCGAAGGATCTGGCGCCGCACCACCATTCCTAATTCCTCATTCCTAATTCAGACAGGACTTTCATTCGTAATCACGGAGCGATACGCCCACGGGCTAACCTTGAACCCCTTTCCTCTCATTATACACTTCTCCATAAAAAGCAAGCCACATTTTCTTGATACTCCCTCATAGAAAGGATTTATACTGCCTCTCATAAATTTCTCATACAGCAGCAAATCCGCTGTTTTCTCACTTTTTGGCGGTTTCTCTCACTTTCTTGTCAAAGAGATCTTTGCTTCGAAAATATTTTCCCTATTCCCTTTTCTCCCGATTTGTTGTATTATAGTTCCGGCACAAGATGTTGTGCTTATATTTTTGTTAATTTCATACATTTTGTATTTACTATAAAGCCGATAAAACCTAAGAAAATCGTCGGATTACCAATGGGAGAGTGCATCAGCTATGGAAAATCGAGAAGAAATGGCGGGAATCACAGTCAAAACAAACGTAATAAAGAGAAATGGACAGGAAGTTGCTTTTGATATTTCTAAGATCGTGAATGCCATCCGCAAAGCCAATAAGGAAGTCGAAGGCATCCATCAGATGAGCAGCTTCCAGATCCAGGCCGTCGCCGACAACATCGCCAAGAAGATCTCGGCGTATTCGCATGCCTGCAATGTAGAAGACATTCAGGACATGGTCGAGACGGGCATCATGGAAATGCGCGGCTACGAGGTGGCACAGAAGTACGTCCGCTACCGCTACAAACGCGAGATCTCCAGAAAGAGCAATACCACCGATGACGGGATCCTCTCCCTCATCGACCTCAACAATGAAGAGGTGAAGCAGGAAAACTCGAACAAGAACCCTGTTATCAATTCCACGCAGCGTGACTACATGGCCGGCGAGGTATCGAAGGACCTCACCCGCCGCCTGCTGCTCCCGGAGGAAATCGTGAAAGCACACGAACAGGGCATCATCCATTTCCACGACGCTGACTATTTCGCCCAGCGCGAGCACAACTGTGACCTCATCAATCTGGAAGACATGCTGCAGAATGGTACCGTCATCAGCCAGACCATGATCGAAAAGCCGCACTCCTTCTTCACCGCGTGCAATGTCACGACGCAGATCGTCGCGCAGGTCGCTTCGAACCAGTACGGCGGACAGTCCTTCACGCTCGCGCACCTCGCTCCCTTCGTGGACATCAGCCGCCAGAAGATCAAAAAAGAGGTCTTTGCAGAGCGCAGGGAAACCGGCGAATCGATGGATGAAGACATCATCTCCAAGATCGTGGAACGCCGCCTGAAGGAAGAAATCAAGTCTGGCATCCAGACCATCCAGTACCAGCTCATCACCCTCATGACCTGCAACGGACAGGCGCCTTTCGTCACCATGTTCATGTACCTCGACGAAGTCGCAGACGGCCAGACGAGGAAGGACCTTGCCCTCATCATCGAAGAAGTCCTCCGTCAGCGCATGCAGGGCGTCAAGAATGAAAAGGGCGTATGGATCACACCGGCCTTCCCGAAGCTCATCTACGTCCTCGATGAAGACAATATCCATGAGGATACCCCCTACTACTACCTCACCAAGCTCGCTGCGGAATGTACCGCCAAGCGCATGGTGCCAGACTACATTTCCGCCAAGATCATGCGACAGATGAAAAATGGCGATGTCTACCCATGCATGGGCTGCCGCAGCTTCCTCACACCGGATACCGAAGGTCTTGGCAAGGATGGTAAACACAAGTACTACGGCCGCTTCAATCAGGGCGTCGTCACCATCAATCTCGTCGACGTCGCCTGCTCCTCCGGCGGTGACATGGACCGCTTCTGGAAAATCCTGGAAGACCGCCTCGAGCTCTGCCATCGGGCCCTCCGCTGCCGCCACGAGAGGCTCCTTGGCACCGTCTCTGACGTCGCACCGATCCTATGGCAGTACGGCGCACTCGCGCGTCTCAAGAAGGGCGAAACCATCGACAAGCTCCTCTTCAATAACTACAGCACCATTTCCCTCGGCTATGCCGGCCTGTATGAAATGTGCGTCCGCATGCTCGGTGTCTCCCACACCACGGAAGAAGGCCGGAAATTCTCCATGTCCGTCATGCAGAAGCTGAATGACAAATGCAGCGAATGGAGAGCGAAGGAAAACATCTCCTACTCCGTCTACGGCACCCCGATGGAATCAACCACCTATAAATTTGCCAAATGCCTCCAGAAGCGCTTCGGGCTCATCAAAGGCGTCACAGATAAGAACTACATCACCAACAGCTACCACGTCCACGTCGCGGAAAATATCGACGCCTTCCACAAGCTGAAATTTGAATCCGATTTCCAGAAGCTCTCCCCGGGCGGTGCGATCTCCTACATCGAAGTCCCGAACATGCAGACGAATATCCCTGCCGTTCTCACCGTCATGAAGTACATCTATGAAAATATCATGTACGCAGAGCTGAATACCAAGAGCGACTACTGCATGGTTTGCGGCTATGATGGAGAGATCAAGATCATCGAAGACGAAAACGGCAAGCTCGTCTGGGAATGCCCGAACTGCGGCAATCGCGACCAGCACAAAATGAGCGTCGCCAGAAGGACCTGCGGCTACATCGGCACCCAGTTCTGGAATCAGGGCCGTACCCAGGAAATCAAAGACCGCGTACTACATCTGTAATCCCACCGCAGCTCCATAAGCAAAGACGGCTCCTGCCGTCTTTTTGCGTGGCAGCAGCCTTGGGGGCATCAGACTCCCCGCATCGTCATTTCGAGCGAAGCGAGAAATCTTTGTCGTTTACAGTCAAGGACTCACGCATTCCTCACATGTGCTGCGCCTCTCCGCTTTCCTCATACATACTCGCGGAAAAACCGCCACCACATTTTCTCCCTCCTTCCTTTGGAAGGAGGTGCCTCGAAGGGGCGGAGGTTGACTGCGTGAAGCGGTTTTTCACTCTCGGGGATGCCAACCCCGCCTCGCTTCGCTCGTCTGCCCCTTCCAGAGGAAGGGGCGAGAATGATTCTTAATCGGGCATCGCCCCGTTTCGTCATCCTGAGCGGCGAGAAACGTCGTATGTGAAATAACGAATGCCAGAACAGCTGCGACCTGAGTCGAAGGATCACGGCGAAGCCACCACGAGAGCCCGGAGCCCTAGTTACCAGTCAGCGCATTCCACTTTTCTCCCTCCTTCCTTTGGAAGGAGGTGCCCCGGAGGGGCGGAGGTTAGCTGCGTGAAGCGGTTTTTTCACTCTCGGGGATGCCAACCCCGCCTCGCTTCGCTCGTCTGCCCCTTCCAGAGGAAGGGGCAAGAATGATTCTTAATCGGGCTTCGCCCTTTATATGAATTGACGCGAAGCGCCGCACCTCTTAGCCTTCCCCATTGGGGAAGGGGGACCGCGGAGCGGTGGATAGGGTACTCTCATAAACGACGTACTTGAGACGCTCTTTCCCGCTCTCTTTCATGCCGCCTGTGCCCTATCCGCCCCTTCGGGGCACCTTCCCCTCGAGGGGAAGGCTGACGATACGAGGATACCGTCATCTAAAATGCGGCGAAGCCGCCACCTCAACCCTGAACCCTAAACCCATTTTATCCATAAGGAACATCTCACTATCATGAATTACTCCAACATCAAAGAATATGATATCGCCAATGGTCCCGGCATCCGCTACACGCTCTTTGTCTCCGGATGCACGCACCACTGCAAGGGCTGCTTCAACCCTGAAACGTGGGACTTCGCCCACGGCAAGCCCTTCACGAAAGACATCGAAGACCATATCTTGGAAGAAGTCGGACAGGAATATTACGAAGGCCTCACCCTTTTAGGCGGCGAACCCATGGAACCCTCCAATCAGAAAGGCCTTCTCTCCCTCGTCACGCGCTTCAAGGAGCGTTACCCGCAGAAAACCATCTGGTGCTTCTCCGGCTACCTCTTCGACCGTGATCTTCTCGGCCACTTTGCCAAAATCATGCCGGAAACGATGGAGCTCTTGAAGCGCATCGATGTCCTTGTCGACGGTGAATTCATGCTCGACAAGAAGGACGTCACCCTCCTCTTCAAAGGCTCTTCCAACCAGCGCACCATTGACGTGCCAAAAAGCCTCGCCGCCGGAAAAATCATTGCCTGGGATCCCAGAGATACCAGCATGTCTCCGAATTCGAAGATCTAGGGAAACGTGCGCGCTTCTCTTCTATGCAGTCCCCGCCCCCTAGCTCCCATCAAAAAACGCCATCCTTTCGGATAGCGTTTTTTTACTTTCTTAATCCACGGCAGGAGCTTCTCCATCCTGATCCGGATCCTTTTTCTTGAAGATCGTGCGATAGCCTTCTACCGCAAGCTCCAATGCAAGGACGATAAGGAAGGAACCGATAATGGCCTGTGCATACGGGCCCCAGTCAGCGCCGCCCTTCATGATGAGAAGGATCTGATTTCTTACGATCAGAGCCAGCGAGCAAAGGGTGACGACCATCATGAAAGACATCGGGAAGAGGAACATCCTATTGTTCTTGCCTGCATTGCCGAGCCATGCTGCGACAGCCAGGAGGCCGATGCCGGCCAGCAGCTGGTTCGCTGCACCAAAGAGCCCCCAGATCTTCATAAAGCCGTTCATGCCAAGCATGATACCGAGGAATACCGTGAGGATGGTCGCAAAGTATGGATTGACCATCATTTTCTTGAAGCCGCTCTTGATATCTTTCGGTGTTTCACCCGGTTCGAGCCAGAATTCCTGGAACATGAAACGAGCCAGACGTGTCGCGGTATCCAGAGAGGTCAGGCAGAATGCGGAGTACGTCAAGACGAGCAGGGTGTACATGGAGGTCTCCATGCTTTCGAGTCCCGGGATCGCACCGATCATCGCAGCAATGCCGCCGGCGAAGATATCGGTCGCACCTTTCACATGACCCGTTTCTCTCGCATAAGCGATGGCACAGAGGGTGATGATCGCGAGTACGCATTCCAGCAGCATGCCGCCGTAAGCGATCGGCTTTGCATCCGATTCCTTATCCAGCTGCTTAGACGTCGTGCCGGAGGATACGAGAGAGTGGAAGCCCGAGATCGCACCGCAGGCTACGGTCGTGAAAAGGATCGGGAACATGTACTGTATGCCATTGCCATTGTCTACCGCAAAGCCGGTATAAGCCGGGAAAAGGTCCGGTTTGATATCCGGATGGGCGCCTACGATGCCTACGACAGCGACAGCCAGCATCGCATAGAGCAGGAAGGAAGATAGGTAGTCACGCGGCTGGAGCAGGATCCAGACCGGAGTGACGGAGGCGATGGTGATGTAGAGACCGATGAGCCACATCCATGTGGTGGTGGAGAAATACAGCGGATGCCAGTTCATGCCGACCGCCATGCAGACTACGATCGCAGCGACGCCCAGGATGGTGGAGGTCACCATGGAGGTGTGACGGCGATATACAGCAAAACCGAATACGATCGCAACAAGGATGAAGAGGAGCGATACCATGGCGACCGAAGCCTGTGTCGCACTCTTGGCTTCATTTAAGACGCCGTTTTCATAGGTCGCCCCGAAGGTAGACGCTACGATCGCAGCGAAAGCCGCTACGACGAGGATCAGCGTCAGATACGAGAAAATAATGAAGAGCTGCTTGGCTCTCTTGGACATATTCGCAGAAATGATCTCCCCGATGGACTGCCCCTTATGACGGACAGAAGCGAAGAGCGCCCCGAAATCATGGACACCACCGAAGAAGATACCGCCGATCAGCACCCACAGGGTAACCGGCAGCCAGCCAAACATAGCGGCCCCGATCGGTCCGGTGATCGGGCCTGCGCCAGCGATGGAGGAGAAATGATGCCCCATCAGCACCGGTGCCTTTGCCGGCACATAGTCGATGCCGTCATTCATGGTATGCGCCGGTGTCGGGATATCCCCCTCACCTACGCCCCATTGCTTGACCAGCCAGCGCCCATAAAATACATAACCACAAAACAAAATCACTAAACAGACAGCCAATAATACCAGTGTATTCATAATCCTTCTCCTTTCTCCTTGACTTCCTTGTCTACCCCTCACAGCAAACCGCTGCTTATTGTTGATCGTTTGAGATTCTTTGAACCTTTTCTCACGCTTCCATTCGCACAGATCCTTCGAAGAGCTTCTTCAGACCCTTTTCCATGCAGCGTCCGGCCTTATTGAAATAGAACCGATCGTCACGAAGTGCCAAACATCCCGCATGGTACTCCATCCATCCGTGGAAGGAGAAGCGGAAGGTCTTGTAATACTTGCACTTTTCCAAAGCGATCCGGGCTTCCTCATCGACCGTGTCGCACAGAAAGACCGGTGAGATATACGTATACATATGTCCCGATCCGATGTGTGCCATATCCATCCCCGCCTGATACGCGTAGTCTCTGCAGGCATCAAAGACTTTCTTGGATAGATGAGGAACGGAAAAGACGAAGACGAACTCTTCCTGATGCGTCGACCATAGCTCATTCGAATGGAGAATGAAATATCTCTCTGCCCTTTCGTAATATTCACATACCGCAGACAGAGACGCCCCCTCGGGCAGGAAGGGTGCCGTCAGATCTTTTGCCTCCCGGAGCCCTTCTCCCGGCGATTCTCTCACGCCGTCAAAACGCGTGATCGTATAATACCTGCGGTACGCCGCGAGCAGACGCTCCACCGCATCCTTCCTAGCCCTCATTGGCCTCCCCCCTCTGAACTTTTCATAACAAAATCTTCTAGAATTATAACAAATCCGAAATTGAGTTTCTCTCATTATACATTGCCTTTCTTGAATAATATAATAAAAGATACTTATAACAGGTATGAAGAATTATTGTATATCAAAAAGACCTATATCTCTTACATGTGTACTCTATTTTTCTAAAAAAAGGTAAAATATTAGAGGTTCCGGGTTCAGGTTGATGGGTTCAAGGTTGTGGTGCGACGCATAAGAATATAGAAGCGCCGCAGAATTTTGATGACGCTTCGCGTCGTCGTCATCTCGAGCGTAGCCGAGAGATCTCTACTGCAGTTCGTGAATCAGCATGTATGCGCCATTTCATCAACGACGTTTTTGTTCTGCGTCTTTCTGCTATCTCGCACTGACTTCTTACCGATGTGCAAGAAAGATCGCGGGCTTCGCTCGGGCTGACGATACATGGGAAGCGGTACTAATCTCAAAACCAATTCCTAATCCCTGCTTTCAAACTTCAGGTTGCCGGGTTCAAGGTTGTGGTGCGACGCATAAGAATATAGAAGCGCCGCAGAATTTTGA
>OIXX01000888.1_pt1 | contig 13516 bp, 12 predicted proteins | sample 1588161 | NCBI WGS metagenome assembly OIXX01 (sample SAMN03283274) | human gut metagenome | biome: human-associated habitat; material: feces | host: Homo sapiens | place: Peru | collected 2012
GATGTATTATTATGTCTACCATAACGTGAAGGAGCGTATTTTATATGAAATTAGGTATCGAGGGCGATTCGCCTGATCCTATATCTCAATATCACTCTATAAATACCGGCAATTCCTGATTTCAGCGTGTTTCCAGCACAAATTGCCGCTATATAACTTCATGTAATTCTATACTGTTCCACGCCAAAATGGTGTAAAAATGGTGTATGAAAAATTGGATTGCAGGCGTGGAAAAGACTCACTACTACTGCCCACAAAAAATCGAATATAAGCTCTGGGGAAGCGCACAACCATCGGCCTAACCGCTCAACGGATATGCCGATGGTTGTTTTATTTTCTGCTGCATTTCGGGGCGAATACGGAGAAAAATATCACCAGTACGTCGTTTGGCCTTCCTTCCTATCTTGCCACTCCGCCTTGTGACAACGGCATTTCGTGTGCCAATAAAGGGTAGAATCTTACCTTTGCAAGGCTTTGCTTGAATAGCAAATCCTTATCTGAAATCATTTGTCTGATTTTGTGTTTTATCAGTTATAACTTATATTTTTCAATTTATCCATTGAGTTTCAATCGTAAATGTGATATACTGTGGTGGCCACGGAAGGAGGGTCAAGTTTTATGATCAAACGCGAACTGTATATGAGCCGCATCCGCCCATTCATCGGAACGGAGTTGATCAAGGTCATGACCGGTATTCGCCGCTGCGGAAAGTCGGTCATGTTGGAGCTGATCCAGCAGGAACTCACGGAGTCCGGCGTCAGCTCGGCGCAGTTTATCGCCATCAACTTTGAGGATATGAGCTATTCTCACCTGCAAACCGCGCAGGCGCTGCACGACGAGATCACCAAACGCGCCAAGGAGATCGGCGGCAAGGTCTACCTCTTTTTCGATGAGATTCAGGAGGTCAAGGACTGGGAGAAGTGCATCAACTCTCTCCGTGTTTCGCTGGATTGCGACATCTATATCACCGGCTCCAATGCAAAGCTGCTGTCCGGTGAGCTTGCGACCTATTTGGGCGGACGGTATGTGGAGTTTGTGATCTATCCGTTCTCCTTCGGAGAGTTCATGGAACTATATCGCTCAATTGCGCCTGATGCCTCCATCCAGCAGTGTTTCCAAAAGTATTTGCTCGCCGGAGGGATGCCCTATCTCGCAAATCTCCGATATGCGGATGCGCCGTCCAAGCAATATCTTCACGATCTGTTCAACTCTGTCCAGCTCAAGGACATCGTGAAGCGGAATAAAATCCGGGATGTAGATTTGCTGGAACGGATCATTGCCTATGTGATTGCCAATGTGGGAACGACCTTCTCGGCGACCTCTCTTGCAAAGTTCCTGAAAAACGAGCAGCGCACCGTCGCCCCGGAAACAATTCTGAACTATATCAAATACTGCTGCGAGGCGTACCTTTTCTATCAGGTGAAGCGGGAGGACTTGCAGGGCAAACAGATCCTTGCCTCCAATGAGAAGTACTATATTGCCGATCACGGCATCCGCGAGGCGGTCTTTGGCGGCAATATGCGGGACATCAACCTCATTTTGGAAAACATCGTCTATCTTGAGCTGCTGCGCCGGGGTTATGAAGTGACTGTCGGCAGGACGGGCGACAAGGAAATTGATTTTGTATGCGACAAGCGCGGCGAAAAGCTGTACGTTCAGGTGTGCTATCTGCTCGCCTCCGACGAAACGGTCAACCGCGAGTTCGGCGCGTATGACTCTATCCGCGACAACTTCCCGAAGTACGTTGTTTCTCTCGATGAGTTTGATATGAGCCGAAACGGTATCAAGCACCGAAATATCCGCGATTTTCTCTTAGCTGAGGAATGGAATTAAGTAAGAAGCCCAACATCACGTTAATGTCGTGGTGCTGGGCTTCTTTTTTGTCATGCTTCGGGGCTTTTTTTGAGGATAAAACTGCCTGTGCGCTGTTTACTCTTCTTTGTCATATTGACACGCCGCCCTCCGCCCATCACGGCAACTGTACGTCCTCGGAACAAAAAATGGACACTTTTCTCTGTATAGGGAGAAAGCCAGAGAGGAAAAAGAGGGGAAGCGTAGGCTATGGGAACGGTGTGTAAACCGCTTGCGGTTTTCCACGGTTTCCATAGCAGCAGCGAGGGAGAAAAGGGAGAGGTGGCTTTCTCGCTCAGGCGGCTTGCCGCCGCTCTTTTGCTCTCCCTTTTCTCTCTGAATATCAGGGATTATTCTGCGTCATTGCTCGGCGTAACAGGGCGAAAGTCCTCCTGAACGCCCTCATTAAGGTCAAAGCACATGGTTTTTGCATCGGCAACCCAGAACCCGCGCACCCTGTAACGCTTGCCGGGAATCCAGTCCTCGCCGGTGACAGCGCGAAGCGGGTCAAGCAGATTCTTGTTTGAGATCGTAACAACACCTTTCTGTTCGCCTCTCGGCTTGGAGAACTTGAATCCCTTCGGTTCGTTGCTCTTGCAGGAACGGATCGCAAATACCCTCGCTTTCGCATCCAGCAGGCACAAAACAAAGCCGGGATAGCCCAAGTCCTCAAGCACCTTCTTGGTGAAAGTCACGCCATTCTGATTCAGGAACATATCCGGATAGGCGTTGATGTTGGAGTCGATGGTTTCAAAGTTCAAAGCGGAAAAATCGAAGTTCATAGTAAAAATCCTTTCATTTCATAGTGTTTTGCGCCTCATCCACGATTTTCATAAACTCCTGACGTTCCATAAAAGACCAGCGGGAATCAATGAACAGATAGCCCTTGAAAAGACCATCCTTTACGCGGTATGCGACGAAGTGATTGCTCAAACGGCGCAATGTTGCTCGTTCTGCTGTGCTGTGCCGCTCTGACAGCAACTTTTGTACCTTGATCCAATCCTCTTTTTTGATAATCGCTGTGTGGTGATTTTCCTTGAAATACATATTCAAATCTGTATTTTTGACGGATTTATGGGTGCGAAAATCCTTGGTATAGGTTTTCTGCATCAAAGCATCACCGCAGTATTTCTCATTTCGGAGGATGCTGCGGACAGTACCGGCAGACCAGAGATCGTTCCCCATTGGAGACTTGATACCCTGTTCTGTCAGTGCAGCGGCGATTTCTGCCGGGGTTGCGCCCTCCAAGCAGCTTTCATAGATGTACTCAACAATTCTTGCCTCGGTCGGCTCAATGACAAGCCGCCCGAAATGATCACGATAGAAACCAAGCGTATTCTGAACGGAGAACTTGTAGATACCCTCTGCCATCCGCCAGCGGATACCAGCCTTAATTGCCTCGCTCTTTTGCTGGGATTCCATTTCAGCCAGAGCCGCCAGTAGCGAGATTAGAAGATTATTCCGCCCATCACCGGTATAAGTGATCCCCTCTGTCTCAAACTCAACGGAAACGGGCGGGTTCAGGGCAGAAAGCGTTCGCAGATTGTCCAAAATATCCACGATATTTCTACCAAAACGGCTGATACTTTTCGTGAGGATCAGGTCAATCTTCCCGTCAACTGCGTCGGCAATCATTTTCTGAAAGCCAAGACGCTTTTCAACGGTAGTTGCGCTGATGCCCTCGTCTTGATAAATCTCAACCAGCTCCCATTGCGGATTTGCCTCAATCCTCTTGGCAAAATGGTGGATCTGCATATCAAAGCTGCCGACCTGCTTTTCCTCCTGTGTGCTGACGCGGCAGTACGCCGCAACACGGAGTTTGGGCGGCTCCTCTGCAAGTTCCCGCCGTTTCTGCGGTGGGATAATAATAACGCCATTTCCACGCTGGTTATAAGAAATCTCGTCCTGCATCTGGCGGCGTTTTTGCTCTCTGCGTTCAGCTCGGCTGCTGGTTTTCCGCTCTGCCTCTATCGCTTTGGGGTCAAGCGGTTTCGCCATATTCCGCCTCCTGCATCAGAATCCGTCTGCGTTTTCTGCTTTGCATCGGCGCACCACCTCCTTTGAACGGTTTCCAATTTCATTACTACCACGCTCCTTTTTGAAAATTATGACAATCCGCAGACGCAAGGTGAGCGGAACAGTCACCTAAAGAAAAAGGCAGCAGAATTGCTCCTGCTGCCTGAAACTGTATAAACTTGTGCTTTTGCATCGATCAAACATGGAGGTAGAAATTATAGACCCTTGCGAATAAGAGTCTTTTACAGCGCCTTAACCGTGTCGATAAACTGGCTCATACTCATTGCACCCGGCAAGAGATTTTCCTCATTCTCAAATACCATGTAATAGCGGAAATCCTTGCCCGCTGCTGTGCGCCATGCTTGACCGAGTGCGATTTTTTCCCGGCTGTCGTCGTTTTTCAGGTGTTCGCCCTTGGTTTCCGCACAGATGAGCTTGCCGCTTTGGGTCATAATCAGAATATCGGGGTAGTGCTTGATAAAGCCGTTGATGGCAAACCCTTGACGCGCAATATTCCTGTGCCACCAGCGGACATTCGGCAGGGCGGTCAATTCCACAACCAGCTTCTGTTCCAGCTTGTTCATGTCGCCGTCCTCCGCCGTGTACAGCGAACGGGCGTATATGTCAGTATGGGGGGTGGGATGGATTGCGAGGGGCAGGCGGAACGAGGGCGTGCAGACAATACGCTCCGTTTCCAGCCATTTATCAAAAGTTTCCCGATAGTGGGCTTCCAGCAGTGTTTCAATCTTGTCGCGGATCTTCGCCGCGCAGCCCAGCGGGGCTTTCTCCATAGCGGCAAGCTGCGCCTTATCCATATCGTCCACAATGCGGTTTATGTAGGCTTTCAGTTCGGCAGCGTCTACCATGTTCAGCTTGTTAAGCTGATTGAACATCATATCCTTGCATTGACGTACCCGGCTTTCCGGCGGCAGATTGTTGAACCACTCCTTGAAGTACCGCTGTTCGGCGCTCTCCATCTTGAACACCTTCGGCAAACCGCCGTCCTGCTCCCGCACGTCAATTTCGCGGATTTCATCGTCTGCGGCGGCAAAGTCAATATCGTATGCCTTGCCCTTGAGGGTAAAGCCCTCTGCCAGCATTTCCTTGTCCAGCAATTCAAAAGAACCGTCCGTAAACAAAGATTGCTCAATTTTCAGGAAAAACTGTGGGATTTGCAGCGTTTCAATATCCTCCCGGAACTGCGGATTCACCTGAAATGATTTCACTTTATCCCGTACCTCCCACGGAAGATTGTCCATCACCGGATCATTGCCGGTCTGTTGGATAGCGTCTGTATATGCCTTTTCGACCTCCGCAGCAGCGTCCAGCATGGTGTCGGCTTTCGGGGTGATTTCAGGCGTTTTTGCCTGTTCTCTGCGCCGTTCCAACTCTGTGCCAATAGATTTATCGTCCAGCCATGCGAAATCGTCCTCTGCGGTTTCCGGTTCGGAAGCTCCTTGCGAGTCAGGCAGCGTGATTTGTTCTGCTGGCTGTTCGGGTGCTTGCGGTTTTACGGGCTCACCGATCCGATAGTCCTTATCGCTGAAACCTGCGCTGTTCAAGCCCTTGACAATATGCGCCACGGTATTGTTGAAGTCGTTGGAAGAAGTCAGCACATAGGACATATTGAGTGCGCTCTGCGTGTGCTGGCTCGTATGGGGCAGACGGAGAATCCGTCCCAAAATCTGCTCCACGTCAACCTGACTGGTCTTATTGGCAAGGGACGCAAGGATATAGGCAAAGGGGCAATCCCAGCCCTCTTTCAGCGCATTGACCGTGATAATATAGCGAATCGGACAGCTTGGGGACATCAAATCGGTGTTTTTCAGCTCGTTCACATCGGCGGTACGAATGGCGATCTGTTCAGCGGGAATACCGGCGTCCACCAGCTTGTCCCGCAGCTTTTCAAAGGTGGTCGCGTCCTCCTTGCCCTTCGGTTGCGCCTGAAACAGCGCGATAGGACGGATATATTTGCCCGTCTTGGTGTACTCCGCATCTGCAATTTCTTCCAGCTTGTTCCGCAGGTCAATTGCGTCAACCAGCACCTCGGATTGGCTGTCCCGGTTATAGACGATAACAGGCAGCTTTACCATGTGTTCGTTTTTCAGCTGCACCGCGTCCACATAGGAGATGATATTGCTCTCCTTTTTCGGCGTGGCGGTCAAATCCAGCACAAAGCAGGGGTTGAAGTTCTCCAGCATTTCAAGGCTCAATTCCGACCGGGCATGGTGGCTCTCGTCCACGACGACAAGCGGGTTAAGCTGGTTGATAATCTGGAATAGGGCGGTTTCGTCCGCTTTATCAATGGGGCTGTCGGGCTTACCCAGCACCTTTGCAAACTCGGCAAGGTTGCTGTTCTCCTGATAGGCTTTCAAGACCTCCTTGCCGCGCCCACGGAACGAATCGTAGGACAGCACCATAACCGACAACTGCTCCGTTACGGCAGTGGGGTTGAAGTTCTGACCGTTCAAAAGCTCCGGCTTGGTGTAGACCTCCACGCGCCCGCCAAAATCCACGTCGATTTTCTGACGGTAGGGGTGGGACGTATCTTTCAGGGCTTTCGCCGTCTGCGTCAGAATCGCGTCCGACGGAACAAGCCACACGACCGCCTTTGTCTTGGTAGCGGGGAGCGCGTCAAAGATAGGGCGAACGGCGTTGCAGGCAATAAAGGTCTTGCCGCCGCCCGTCGGCACCTTGAAACAGAGGTTCGGGACGCCGGGTATCACGTTTTGGTATAGCCCTAAAGCCGGGGCTGATTTCTCCTGCCAAAACAGGCGAAACGCCGCTGCGTCACTCTTTGTTTCGTTCAACAGTTCCAGATAGCGGGTCAAGTCCGCTATCACCTTTTTCTGATATGATTTTAGTTCCATACAGTGAACACCCCCTTACAATCTGCTAATATCGCGTGGAATCTTCTTGAATGTAACGCCCATTTTTGCCAGCTTGTCCTCGCTGATAGAGCATCGGTCAGCATAAATCACCGTGCCGTCCGCCTTTTCCGTGATGGTGGAGAGAAACGCATAGTCCAGCACCGTCACGCGCTGCGGCTCGTAGTAGAAGTAATAGCCTGTGCTGTTGTGCTTGCCGAGGTAATAGGGATTGCCGCCGCTGGGCGGGGCGTAGGGCTGCTTGGTTTCCATGAACCAGATGTATTCCCGGATTTTCTCTGGGGCAACCGCTTCATTCAGGCAATCGCCCACAAGCAGCGGTTCGCCCAAGTCATAGAAGCTGAAATTGCCGCCCGTGCCCTCCACGGCGTTTTTCCCCTCGCCGTAGCCATGGATGACACGCTTCACGCGCTCGGCGGTGATGCAGTCGGCGTAGTCCATCATCTCAATGAGGATGAACTTGCGGTGTCCGCCGTCTGCCTTGTTCATGTTTAGCACCGCATGGGCGGTGGTGCCGGAACCGGCAAAGGAATCAAGGATAATATCGGCATCTTTTGTGATTGCTTGAACCACGCTTTCAATCAGTGCAACCGATTTCGGATAGTCGAACGTTTTGGGCGATTCAGAAAAAATGTTTTTAAGCGTTTGCGTTCCGTTAACAGTGAAAAATGCTTTTTCAGCCCATATCGTAGGAACCTGTCCGCCTACGGTCTGATTTTCTCCAAATAACAACGTCGGAACACCATCTTCATGCCCTAAAACTTCCAACTCGCCATCTTTGATTTTCTTGATAACTCCGCTTGGCAGATACTGGACACTGTATTGGTTCTGATTGCTCCCGCTTTTGTTTTTTGAGATTTTTATATAGCCTTTTTCCCAATCCGCTTGTAATCGTCCTGAAATCTGCCGCCAGACACACTGCTTGCCTTTTGCTGTTACGGGCCAAACGGCAACTGTCCCTTGTGGGGCGATAGAGTAGTCATATGTAAAATCAGCTTTCTCTCCGGTGTATGAGCCGTCATCAATTTGCTCTTGTAATGATTTTCCTACACCAGCAAATACACCATTTTCGTCTATAAAAATTGGATATGTCTGATTTGGACGTTGTGTCTTGTCGAACGTACTCAGTGTAAGCCCCTCGAATGGCGTTCTGTTATTCCCACCACAAAAATCAAGTGCGTTTGCGTGAAAGTCCGCAGGCACAACAAAAACCAGATACTCTTGCACATAGTTAAAACCGCCTGATGGTTTCCCACCAGAAGTTTGTACTGTGACAGTCACAATCTGCTTTGTCCCAAAAATCTCTCGCAAGAGATTTACAAGATTATGTAGTTCATGGTAGCTGATGCTTATAATTAAGCATCCATCATCCGCCAGCAGCTTTTGCAGCAGCTTCAACCGCGGGTACATCATGCACAGCCACTTGTCGTGGCGGGTCAAGTCCTCACCCTCTTTGCCGACAACCTCGCCCAGCCATTTCTTGATCTTCGGGTCGTTGACATTATCGTTGTAGACCCAGCCCTCGTTGCCGGTGTTGTAGGGCGGATCGATGTAGATGCACTTGACGCGCCCCTCATACCGGGGCAGCAGCGCTTTCAGGGCTTCCAGATTGTCGCCCCGAATGATCATGTTTTCGCTGCCGTTGTCCTCGTCTGTCTGTCCGTTTTCATCAAAGCTGTACTTGCGCTCCAACACCCGGAACGGAACTTCCTGATGGTGACTGATCACCTTGCTCTTTCCAATCCATTCAAGTGTTGGCATGGATATCCTCCTTTCGCTGAACCGTTGTACTATCTGGTTGAGGATTTGCAGATCTAAAGGCTTTTGTAAATATTTCTACTGCACTTGCCAACTGCTCTTGTCCGTTTTGAATATTCTGCTGTTGTTGCATGGCATTTAGCATTCCTTGAGGAATATATGGATTTTGAATCGTCTCCCAAGTTACCTGCTTTTTATATCCAAGTGACTGAGCTATGGCCTCTAATAATTTGTCTTGTGCCTCTTGGATTTGCTTGCGCTGCATAACATTTGGTGTCTGAATACAGAGCTGGTTATAATACTCCCTCCATCTTGCCCTAACACTATCATCGTCTGAGAAAACAACATCAATGATGTTTAAGGCACGAACGGTATCGGCAGTCCAGCCAATACCGCGATTCATCATAAGCACTCTGAAAATTTCCATCTTATCTTTGCGTTTCTGATTGCGGTCTTGTAGCTTTTGACCGATAAATACAGCGGCAATAGGAACTATGATAAGCGCAGCAACATTGATAATAGCCATAATGATTTCAAAAGTTGACATTGCGTAATCCTCCGTATATGTAAATTCTTATATTGGACAAAGACCTATCCTGTGTCGGAAGGACTAAATCTTTATCCAACGCTGTCATCGTTTGTCGAATCGACGATTTAGGTAGAGTCGTAACCAAGGGGTCAGTGCGCCCATTCGCACCCGCGGGATGGAATAACCCCCATTATTTCGAGTTAGAGTCGCTGATATAATCTGCGGCTCATTTTTCATTTTCGGCGGGCTTCTTGATATACTTTCCGCTCTTGATTCTTGCATCCGCCGGCTTCGCTGCATCCTCTGGGATCCCCCAGACTGTGCCAATGCGGATAGCGCCGGGGACGCGCCCCTCGCCGCACAAAATCTGAATACGGCGGGTGGAGATACCCCAGCGTTCGGCGGTTTGTGTGATAGATAAATACTTCATGGGCGGTACTCCTGTTGCAGTTCATTCCTGCCTCTGCTTACAAAATCACAGTATAATTATAATCGTCAAAGCGAATAAAAGCAAGGGCCTTCCGGAAAAGTTCAGGAAGTATTTTCAACTCAAAAATCAAGGGTTTGGGGCTTCCCCAAAAATCAAAATGAGCGTATCGGCTGCAAAGCTGAACTGCTCATTTTTCCGGTGTGTACGGACACCAGATGTGCTTGCTACTCTCTCAAATCTCATATCCGCAGATACAACGCGCTCCCGCTTTCGCAAAAGCAGGGGCGCATATTTTTTGAAAATTTCTCATTTCGATACCTGCGTTTTGACTTAAAAATGTCCGTTCAAAAGTGAAAGGAGTGTTTTATCATGCCAGACCGCACACGACCCATCCGCAAGGAAATCTGCCTGAATGAGCAGGAATTGAGCGTAGTTCGCCACAAGATGAACCAACTCGGCACCCGCAACTTCGGCGCATACGCCCGGAAAATGCTGATTGACGGGTACATCATCAAGGTCGATTACACCGAGCTGAAAGAACGAATGGCTGACATATGGGAACTGTTGAAAGTGCGGCAGAGAAACGAATTGTAATTCGGGAAGGGAGTACAGATATGCCACGCATGAGCAAATCAAAAAACTGGAATGGTCGTTCTTCCCGAATGACCGGGGACGCAAGGCGTACAACACGCTCTGCCGTCGCTGCGTCCACGATTACAAGCAGAGTTTCCGGGCTGTTGCCGTTATTTGTCCGCATTATCAGTCAAAGAGGGCAAAAAAGGGTGGCACAGCTGCGTACTCCCCTCGCGGACCTGACAGAAAACCGCCATAGCAGCCGTATCACACCAGACCAGAGAGGATGTGATGAAAAATCTATTTCAAACTGAACACCACATTGCCTCCGTTCATTCCCTTGCCGCGCTTCATGCTGGTGGGCGAATATTCCATCAACGCCAAGCTGCTATATGGGCTGCTGCTTAACCGCACCACACTTTCCCAGAAAAGCGGCTGGGTGTCCGAGGATGGGAATGTGTATGTGATCTATACGATCAAGCAGATGGCGGATGACCTAGATCGGAGTGAGCGAACGGTCAAGACCGCCCTGCGGGAGCTGGAAAATGCCGGGCTGATCACCCGCGTCCGTCAGGGCTGGAATCAGGCGAACCGCATCTTTCTGCAAATCCCGGACAGGGTGCAGCTTTCTTCCCGTCAAGAGGGCAATATCTACCCAATGGATGTGCAGGATTCTTCCCCTTGCATGGGGCAGAAATCGCCCGCAAGTAATACTGATACAGAATATAAAGAGCATCGTAAAACCGAAAGAGTAGAGAGCACGCGCCGCCGATATGGAGAGTTTCAAAATGTTTTCCTGTCAGGCGAGGAATGTACCCGGCTGGAAGCGGCTTATCCCGGCAAAGCTGCCGAATACATTGAGCGGCTGTCCCGGTATATGGCTTCCAATGACAGGCACTATGCCAATCATTACGCCACCATCAAGAAGCGGCTGGATGAGGACAGCAAGGGCAGGAGCGCGAAAAACTACACCTACGACGATAACGAGGGAGAGTGTCTATGAATCCGATTTTTACGAAAATGGTTGATGCCGTTGAAGCGGCTAATGCCGCACCTGACAATTACATCAATTCCGCTGATGGGCTGAAATACTGCGGCAAGTGCCACACGCCGAAAGAAGCGTTTTTTCCCGCAGACCTTCAGGCACAGGGCTTTACCAAGCACTCGGTGATGTGCAAGTGCGCTGCCGAACGCCGAGAACGGGAAGAAGCGGAGCGCCGGAAATACGAGCGAATGTCCTATATGACAATGCTCCGCAGCGAGGCGTTCCGTGATATGCCCGCCGCAGGCTGGCGGTTTGAGTCAGCCGCAGTTACAACGCCCCAGCTTGCAAAGGCGAGGGGCTACGCGCAGAACTGGGACGAGTTCAAAAAAGCGGGGATCGGGTTGCTCCTGTTCGGGAATGTCGGCACGGGAAAATCCTATGCCGCTGGCTGCATTGCCAACGCTCTGATTGACCGTCTGGAGTCTGTCCTCTTTGTAGGAATGTCCGATGTGGTCAATCAAATGCAGGGTAATTTCGGCACGGACCGTGACCACTACATGAAATCGCTTATGCGCCCCGACCTCCTCATTCTGGATGATTTGGGGGCAGAGCGTAACACCAGTTTCGGCAAGGAGCGGGTGTTCGATGTGGTTGACAAGCGGCTGCTGACCGACAAGCCCATGATCGTCACCACGAATATCCCGCTTTCCGTTATGAAGCAAGCAGCCGATCTGGATGATCGCCGCATTTTTGACCGCATCTTGGAAGTCTGCGTCCCGATCATGTTCGATGGAGACAGCTTCCGCAAAAGCACCGCTGCCGGCAATCTGAAAAGGGCGGCTTATCTGCTCGGCTGATAAACCCAAGAAAGGAGCTTTTACATGGAGAATTGCATCGGCACCGTTCCGATCCATCTGAAAATGACACTGACCACCAAGGAGGCGGCAGAGTACAGTAACATCGGCATCAACAAGATTGACAGTATGCTGAGGACGCCCAACTGTCCGTTCGTGCTTTTCGTCGGCGCAAAGAAACTGGTCAAGCGAAAGGAGTTTGAACAATTCATCAGTGAGGAGCTGATGATATAAGAGGTTCCGAAAAATTTACAAATAGGCAGAGAGTTTTTTCGCGCAACGGCTTGAGAAAAAAGACGTTATATGCTATAATTTATTTGTAGTAGTGCGTCCTTTTTCGCAAGCGCGGAAAGGATACAATCTATGGGTAAGAATCTAAAAGGCAAAGAATGTGGTAAGGGTATCTGCGACGCTCCCCGAAGCTCGCAACTGGATTGAAGAATCAGAATGCGCCGATGCGCACGAGGATGTTTTCGTAGCCACCGATACGACGGTGGATCAATGGTTTGATTTCTGGATTGAGAATATTGCGGGTGATTTAGCCCCTAATACGCTCCGCAATTATCGGGAGCGGTATGTCCACAATATTCAGCCTGTTATGGGCAAAATGATGATTGCCAACGTCAAGCCGATGCACTGCAAAAAGGTGTTCATACAGATGGATGCTGACTATGCGGGTTCCACCATCCGTCAAGCCTATATCACAATGGGTACGATGTTCAAGGCTGCGAAGATGAATGACCTGATTGCCAAGCACCCAATGGACGGTGTGCGGTTTACAAAGCCAGTTCGTGCGACAGACGATATTAAGTTCCTCACCCGTGACGAGCAGCGCGTGTTTCTTGAAACAGCGAAACGCTCCCGCAACTACAATCAGTACGCACTGATTCTTGAAACCGGCTTGCGTACCGGAGAGATGATCGGACTGACGTGGGACGCGATTGACTTTGAAAAGCGCACACTCACGATCAACAAAACATTGGAGTTTCGACACGGTGAACAGTATTGGCGTGCTGGTCCTCCGAAAACGCAGCACAGCTACCGCACAATACCGTTGACGGATCGGGCTTATGAAATCCTCAAAGGTATTTGGGATAGCCGCCCGGAGCAAAAGGAGTCACCGACGCTGGACAAAACGCTTGAGTACATAGACAGACGTACAGGCGTTTCTTCCAAGCTTGTCATGCGTGACTTAGTTTTTGTCAACTGGCGAACAGGAGAACCCGCAAAAAACAGTTCTTACGATACACATTTATACAAATTGTGTGATGAAGCAGGTATAAAACGCTTTTGTATGCACGCCTTGCGACATACTTATGCTACACGCGCCATTGAGCGCGGCGTTCAACCAAAAGTTTTACAACAACTCTTGGGACACGCAAGTATAAAAACAACAATGGACAGATATGTTCATGTTACGGACGAATCACTGGTAAATGCAATACGCCAATTTCAACAGGCTACGCCGCCAGTTTCAAAAAAGGGCGTAAAATGGGCGTACAAGAAATATAGAGAAAGGCAGAAACCCAGTAAAATCAAGGGTTTCTGAATAGGTAAAAGATAAAATGAAATTAGGAATCGTCGGCCTGCCCAACGTCGGCAAGTCCACTCTGTTCAACGCCATCACCTCCA
>OIXX01000890.1_pt1 | contig 13511 bp, 9 predicted proteins | sample 1588161 | NCBI WGS metagenome assembly OIXX01 (sample SAMN03283274) | human gut metagenome | biome: human-associated habitat; material: feces | host: Homo sapiens | place: Peru | collected 2012
CGGTATTTCAGCGTCAATACAACGCTCGACTCCGTCCAACTTCTCATAATGAGAATTATCCCTTCTGAAGATGACGGATTCGTGCTTGTCACGCTTGATTTTGCCAGCTTTAATCAGCTGATCCTTCTCTGCACGAATACGCTCCAGAAGAACCGAAGCGGGTTCGTCACCAGGATCTTGTGGAACGAGTTTCCCTTGGATTGCTTCCTGTAGAATAGACTTTTTGAGTAGATTCGGAAATGCAGAATCCAGCGAAACTCGTTTGATTTCCTCACAACTATATTTTTCAACAAGCGGTAATATAGCTTTAATTTTAGATACTATACGCACTTGCTCTTGTAGCGGTGGCAAAGGAATGAAGCATTCTTTAAGGAGTGTATAGTGACGTGCGTATCCTCTATTCCTAAGTGTTTCTGCAGCGTAAAGCATCCAGTAATAAATATACTCAGGATTACACGACAGTATTTTGTGGAACTTTGTTCCATCTGCGCCAATGACAAACTCAAAATCAATATACTTAACATTTCGGGTGTGATCACCAAACATTACCAATGGCAAAACATCTATTTTCTTGGATACATCATTACAATACCCGTCTATAAGATCTTTTCCTTGACTTACAACAGGGATCTTCCCAGTAGGGAGAGCTTCTTTTGATTGGATTTGATTGTTTTTATTGCCAATGGGCATTGAAATTGTTTTGATCTTTGCCCACTCCCAACTATCTGGAATCTCAAAAGGAACCTCATCCGCAATACACACCGGCTCGTTTTTGCCGACTTTCTCATAAGGCAAATTATCGGCACCACGGAAGATGTAAGAAGGATTCTTTTCCTTTTTTATTTTACCTTCTTTGATAAGCTGCTCTTTTTCTTTTCGTATTCTTTCAAGCAATACAGATGCTGGTTCATCATTGGGGTCTTGCGGAACAAGCTTGCCCTGAACAGCCATCTGCAATATTGAGTTTTTCAGCTGTTGTCCAGTCATTATTCTTCCTCCAAATCAATTCCCAATATCTCTGTAATCTGTGCCAGAATGTGGTCAATATCAGCATTCAAACTTGCACGCTTTTCCTGATACTGCTGAATCAATTCCTTTGGCGGCAGAATTTCTTCTTCCTCGTGAGGATAACCGCAAAGGTCGATATTATAGTTCCTTGCAGAGATTTCTTCTGAGGTATATTTTTTCGCCTTATCAAAACCATCCACGGTGATTTCTTTTCGGCTATGCCACCAATCCATAGCAGGAGTAAAGTGCTTCAGTTCCATCGGCTTGGTCTTTGAGAAGTTTTTATACCCCTCTGGCATATCCAGACGATAAAACCATGTTTCTGTTGTCGGACCCGTACGGTCAAAGAACAGAATATTAGTTGTGATGGATGTATAAGGAGCAAAAACGCTGTGCGGCATACGAATCACAGTGTGCAGATTAAACTCAGAAAACAGCTTTTTCTTGATTTCCACCTTTGCATTATCCGTTCCAAACAAGAATCCATCCGGAAGAATAACCGCCGCACGACCATTCTTTTTCAAACGGTACATGATAACAGACATAAAAAGATCCGCTGTCTCGCTGCTTGCCAAGTCTGCCGGAAAGTGATTCTTTACTTCCGTTTTCTCGTTACCGCCGTAAGGTGGATTCATCAGAATAACATCAAACTGGTCATCCTGTGTGTAGTCCAGGATATCTTTCAGCAAAGAGTTGTCATGGTAGACTTTCGGCACATCAATCCCATGTAACAACATATTTGTAATACACAGCATATAAGGAAATTGCTTCTTCTCAATGCCGTAAATAGACGCATCATAAGCTTCCTGATCTTTGGTGGTTTTAATTTTGGCAACCAGCTCTTTCAGCCAACTTGTAAGAAAACCGCCCGTGCCACAGGCGAAGTCTGCAACTTGTTCGCCAATTTGCGGATTGATCATCTTTGCCATAAAGTCGGTCACAGCACGAGGTGTATAGAACTCACCGGAAGAACCAGCGCTTTGCAGTTCTTTCAAAATGGTTTCATAAATTTCACCAAAAGCATGGCTTTCCTCATAATCTCCAAGGTCGAGATTATCAATAACATTAATAATCTGACGAAGCAAAACACCATCCTTCATATACTGGTTGGCATCGGCAAAAGTGGTCTGCACGATAGCCTTTTTAATCGGGGTAGAGGAATCAACCTTAACACCAGGGATAATCACTTCTCCTTTGGAATTCTTGATATCTATCCCCTTTAAAACGGGAAACAGGGTGTTATTCACAAAGTTTAATAGTTTGTCGCCTGTTAAAGCTGTGCCGGTATGATCGTCAACAGCCCAATTCTGCCAACGACATTTTTCCGGAATGATGGAAACATATTCCTCATCCTCCCATTGCCAATCCTGTTCTTTTGCATCATATACTTTCAGAAAGAGCATCCATGCAATCTGCTCAATGCGCTGGGCATCGCCATTGATACCAGCGTCATTGCGCATAATGTCACGAAGCTTTTTCACAAATCCTGATAAATTACTCATAGTTTATACCGCCTCTTAGTATTTTTGCTTCAAATAAGGAATAAATACATCGTAGAACTTCTTGCTCCATTCTGCATGGAATTTCGCCATCTGCATCCAGTCGGCTTCGTTTTCAATACTGACATTTTCCAGACGAATCTCGATATATGACCCCTTAGTATCATCACTGCGCAACCAACTGATCTGCGTTCCCAGAACAGTTTCGATTTCGCTCTTGTACCTGTACAAGTAATCAAATGCTTCTTTATTTCGCTCTTTCTTGGAATGAGCAAGGCTTAAATCCACTCGTGCTTTATTATAATTCGCTACACACACGAGACTGAAACCTCCGATACCAAAGAAACCTCTTAACCAGTTTTCTTTAGAAGTAGTGCACCCAGAGAAGCAACCATGACCGTTTCCGTCATCATGTGCCTGTTGAATATATGGTAATGCGAACGCCCAATAACAGCGGCGCAGTTCATAACCGGTTCCTGCTTCCTGTGCGGTTCCATCGTCATTCATATCTTTGAGATAGAACATCAAATCTTCTTCGTTTGCTCCATAAGCTTTAAAGAACTTGCGAAGCATAGAAATCTTCGTGGATGTACTGGTGTTTCTTTCAATATAAATGTCCGTATCAATTTCAAGGGCGTTTCTTAAATCCTGTGGGTTGTTGCTGACATATGCATCCAAATCATTTGCTGTACCCTTGGAGTATGCCAAACGAGACAGAACTAATTTATCCTCTGCGTGAAGCATCTTCAATACCTGTTCCATCATATCAATCCAGCTGGTAACAGGCTGTTCGGTGTTCTTATATCCAAATCGAACAATTTCACGACCACTCAATTCAGCATCATCGTCCAGAGAATAGGCATCCATCTGTTTTTCCATTGGCCTAAACTCTGATACATGTTGTGGCCATATTGTCAAAGCTCGTTGCATAAGCATCTGATTTCGTGCTTCCAGCTCTGACAGTCTCCAATGCTCCTGCTGTCCAATCCAGTTATTCATATAAAGGTGGCTATCAATGAAGCCATTCTTCATGTCACGCTTCTCAAGGAACGGACTATTGCTGTATTTGGAGTTATATCCGGTTAGGGTCAGGTTGGCCATACGATGAAGCCATGTTTCGTGAATTTCTTCATAATCTTCGCCAAGCTCTTTCACCCAAGCGGGGGTAAGATGCTGTGGCATGATATGTTCGATGGAATATACTCCATCATCGCACTGTTTATAGACATTCTGAACTTCTACAGTTCCGTAGTTTTCAAAACGCTCTAAAATATATACCTTATTTTTACTGTTCATCTGATAAACAGGACGAGCGGCAAATGCTTCAACAAATTCCCCATCATCCGGAAATCTGCCACGATCAGACTTGGAATTAAGCGCATACTTGAATTTTTCGAGATAGCTGTTATCTGTCCCGTCATACCTGATGATCTCTCGATGGAGCATCAAGAAAATCTTGTTCAGAGCATTGGTAGGAAGATCGCAAATTGTTCTACGGAATAAGTAATTCTCAGTGTAGAGGAAAATTTCCTTTACTTCTGCGAGAGACAATTTTCCTGCCGCCTGTAGGCGCAGGACTTCAAGGAAGAATGGTCTTATAACCGTAGTTCCCAAACGGTTCAAACGGTAAATGCATGCGTTTAACTCCTTATCCGCAGTATTGCCTTTGAGCAGAATTTCGTACCATTTTGCATAGCTCAACAGCTCTTGCAGCAACGGTTCGATCTCCGTGCCATTTTCTTCTACATATGCCTTAAATGTAAAGTAAACCTTGCTCATGGCAGGAATAAGCTGCTGTTTTACGCTGAGGTAATCACGAATAAACATACTTACATCGTAATCCGTGCAAATCTCAATCTTGTTCCAATATTTTTCGTAATAATCATTCTGCTGCTTGGTAGGTAAGCCCATGAGAATGAAGTTTCTGATTTTGTCACCCTCGCTTAGAGCAACGCCGGTAGAGTTCAAACTTTCAAAAATAAGCTGAGGATTATCGTCCTGATTCAGCGTAATGTTGATAATTTCCAGTTTTGTTACGGCTTCACAAAGTTCATCAAGGGTAATTTCTTCTTTCTGAATACGAGAATAGAAGTAGTTATAGTTAATTGTAAGATTGGAATCTGGAATATGCTCAGCTTCTTCATCAAACAATTTTCCAAAGGCATTTCTATCATTCTTTACAGGTTTCAGCTTAATTCTGGTGTCATCATCCTGCCATTCATCAATCAGATAGGTCTTATATATTTTCTCCGCAAGATTATCTTTTCCTGGTGTTAATACACCGTTTTTCATCAGGTTGCACATTGCAAGCAGAAGCAGAGAAATCGTTGTCAGTCGTTGCTGACCATCAATGACCAGATATTCATTAAACTCACCATCGTTATGTACAGACACAATGCTACCAAAGAAATGGCTCTTGCGTCCACGGCGGATAACCTTAATCAGATCATCATACAGCTGCTTGCAGTTTTCAGTTTTCCAATCGTAGTTTCTCTGATATACAGGAATAACAAATCGCTTGTCAGAACCCTGCATATAGGAAACAAGTTTCATTTCAGATCCTTTCATAGTTTATACCGCCTCATCTGCGTAAATCGCTTCTTCAAGTTCCTTAACTGCTTGCATATAGCCAGCCTTTCCACCGAAATATCCGGCGATCTTTGCAGGCTTGCCAAGCTTCAGGAACGGGTCAAGTTTCAAAATTTCCATCTTTTCAATTTCATAAATACCTGTATTCATGTATTTATCAAGAAGTGCTTCCAGTACCTCTTTTGCCACACCGCTATATTTACTGAGAAAATCACGCTTTTTCACATTGTTAGCCCTTTCTTTGCGGGTCAATGGCTTTTTATCGAAAGCCACATGACAGATAAAGTCAAAGTCATCTACATCAACCATGTTTTGATCGGCTTTCATCAATTCAAGGTCAATGCCACGCTCCAAAAGCATTTCTCTGATTTTTTTCTTTTTTTCTTCCTTCGACCACTGGCGGATAAAATTATCCAAAGATGCATATTCACCACGAATATTCTCTTTCGTGTAATCGACAATGCTTTCCTTGCGGAGCAGTTTGCCATTTGTATCATAAACAGAAACCGTTTTATGAATAATTTCTACCTTGCAGCCATCACGACCAACAACCGGCTTTACGGCCGGAGGATTAGGTGGTATAGGCGGGTCAACCGAGCCATCACCATTCGGAGACGGTGTATAACCACCTGGAGTGAATCCTAAATCAATCATAATTGGGCCATCCCAATCAGGATCCGCAAACAGCCTGCTGACATTACGGAAGTCCATAACCACAAAATGCGTTTTGCCTTCCTTTTCACGCAGTCTGGTTCCTCGTCCAATAATCTGCTTAAACTCAGTCATAGAACCAATCATTTCATCCAAAACAATCAGCTTTGTCATCTTACAATCTGCACCGGTAGATAGCAGTTTAGATGTGGTCGCAATAACCGGATAAGGTGCAGAAACAGAAATGAAGTAATCCAGTTTCTTTTTACCGTAATCATCACTGCCGGTAATACGCACAACATAATCTGGATTCTCTTTGACCATGTCAGAGTTCAGGTTGACCAATGCCTGACGCATACGCTCCGCAGCATCTTCTGTGGCACAAAACACGATGGTTTTCGCCATTCTGTCTGTGCTTTTCAGGTAACGAGTGATTTCAGAAGCAACCTGATGAATGCGATCTTCGATAATGATATTATAATCGTAGTCGCTGTTGGTATAGATACGATCTTCAATTTCATTACCGTAAATATCTCTCTGTCCCTTGCGAGGACGCCAGCCATCACCAATATCGGTCATAATATTGATAACTTTGAACGGCGCAAGGAAGCCATCTTCGATGCCCTCTTTCAGACTGTACATATAGATAGGCTCGCCAAAGTAACTCAGGTTAGAGATATACTTGGTTTCCTTCGGAGTTGCGGTCATACCGATCTGGGTAGCAGAGTTGAAATATTCCAAAATTCTACGCCAACGGCTTTCTTCTTTCGCAGATCCACGATGACACTCGTCCACGATAATGAGGTCAAAGAAATCCGGTGTAAACAGTTCGCTGAAATGTTCCTTATCATCGTCACCAACCAGTTGCTGATATAGAGAGAAATACACCTCATGGGAAGTAATGGTACTCTTATCATCCTTGGCAACATTAATTTTATGAATAACCTTTTCCAGTGGAGCAAAGTCCTGCTGAATGGACTGGTCCACAAGAATATTACGGTCAGCAAGGTAAAGTATCTTTCGCTTCAAGCCGCTTTGCAGCATACGGTAAACAATCTGGAAAGCAGTATAGGTTTTACCCGTACCGGTAGCCATAACGAGCAGCAAGCGGTTCCGACCTCTTGCAATGGCATCTACAGTTCTATTAATAGCAATACGTTGATAGTACCGAGGAGGGTATGTATTCTGGCTGCTATAATAAGGTTGCTCAATTACCATTTCCTGTGCCGGTGTCATTCCGGACTCATGCTTGAAGCGGGCAACCAGTTCGGCTTCGGTTGGGAATTCATCCAAACCGAACTGACGCTCTTTGCCAGTAAGGAAATCATGCTCAACAAACCCATCACCATTAGAGCTATAGGCAAATGGAAGATCAAGCATCTGAGCATAGGTCATGGCCTGCTGTAAACCATGTGAAACGCTGTGTTTGTTGTCCTTTGCTTCGATAATGGCAATCGGGTTATTTGCGTTCAGATACAGAATATAGTCTGCACGCTTTGGCTTTTCACGGAACACAAAGTTACCCTTCAGGTTTATTTTACCATCAGTAACCTGTGTCTCCATTGTAATCTTGCCTCTATCCCATTTGGAAGTAATAGCAGGGGTAATATACTGCAATTTGATATCTTCTTCAGACATTTCTTTTTTCGATAAAATTGTGTTCATTTGTATATCCTCCCCCCACTAACTGTTGCTATCTGGAACAATTTCCAAGATATCGTCAATAGAACAATTTAATACTCCGCATATTTTAACTAAGACCTCTACTCGGACATCTTCATTTTTTCCTAGTTTTGCCATGGCATTTGTGCTAATCTTGGCTGCCTTGATAAGCTCTGTTTTACTCATCCCACGATCAATGAGAATTTTCCATAATTTATTATAACAAACAGCCATGTTACTACCTCCTGCCATCATAACTTCTCATAATTTTGTGTTATAAGAACATTATAACATTATTTTTTAATTTCAATTTCAGATTGCAATTTTCAATCATTGAAAGGAAGAGATTGTTTATCTAATCTTGTCGTATTTCTTCCCAGAAACTCGGAAGAAAGGAAAAGATCAGTATTACTATAATCAGTATTATTACATTGTGCTTTTGACAACTCAAAAATTGTGATTACAACAAGTCCAGAATTATCCTTTTGACAATTCAAGAACTGCATTTCCACAAAAAAAGAAAGGCTGACCTCATCAGCCAACCTTTAATATAAAATATTTCGCTCAACAGCAAATCAGTTCTGCAATGATATTTTCCTCTGCCTGCGCCCGTATCCCATTCATATGCCTGACCCAAGAAAGCTGTTCTTTTTCCTTATCTGGAGCTGGATTTATTTCTAAAAGCTTTGTTGTCAACTGATCTATTCTGTGATGTGCGGTTTCGTCAATCTCCCAAAGATGCGGAAACCACTTCTCCGTCAAAATCAAATCATTCAATAGCACCTGATTATTTTCCTCAAGAAATGCCCTACGCATCCTGCCCTATTGGCCGAGTATCTGTATTTCTGCATTTACTAATCTGATGTCAGGGATAAAGTAGTCTCCACATTGAAGATAGGGTAAATTCTGCACCATAATAGTATCTCCAATCAATCTTATTTGCATTTTGATTGTACCAGAAAGAAAAAGTGAAGTTTGTCACATATGCAAATGAGCGACACCTGATCAAAAAACCAAGTATCGCTCATTCTCTTTTTACTAACCTCAACTGCCAGATGCCGTAGTCATAGAAAATTCGTTGCTTCCTATTTTATGGGCACCGACACTTGCTGGTGCTTTTTGCTTGCCATGTCTTAGTTGGTCAGACTGCGGAGCGGCGCGGGGATCTTGCCGCCTCTTGCTACGAATTCATCTGCCTTGAAGTTGCTAATCCCCATGACAGGTGCATAGCCCATGAGGCCGCCGAACTGGACCATGTCGCCCGGCTTCTTGCCCGGTACCGGGATGAGGCGGGTAGCGGTGGTCTTGTTATTGATCATACCGATCGCTGCTTCATCGGCAAGGATCGCAGAGAGGGTGGATGCGCTGGTATCACCCGGGACGGCGATCATATCAAGGCCGACAGAGCAGACGCAGGTCATGGCTTCCAGCTTCTCCAGGCACAGGCTGCCTCTTTGAACGGCTTCGATCATTCCGAGGTCTTCACTGACCGGGATGAAAGCGCCGGAAAGTCCGCCGACACTCGAAGAGGCCATGAGGCCGCCCTTCTTGACAGCATCATTGAGGAGTGCGAGAGCCGCCGTGGTGCCGGGACCGCCGCAGCTCTCAAGACCCATTTCTTCAAGGACTGCTGCGACACTGTCACCGACAGCCGAGGTCGGAGCCAGCGAAAGGTCGATGATGCCGAAAGGCGCATGGAGACGCTCTGTCGCTGCTTCTGCGACGAGCTGGCCAAGACGCGTGATCATGAATGCCGTATTCTTGATCGTTTTGGCCACAACTTCGAAGGGGGCGCCCTTCACATCCTCGAGCGCACGCTTCACGACGCCCGGGCCGGAGACGCCGACATGGATCGCGGTATCTCCCTGCGTCACACCGTGAAAAGCGCCGGCCATGAAGGGGTTATCTTCGACCGCATTACAGAATTCGACGAGCTTCGTACATCCATAGGCGTCCTGGTCCTTCGTGAGCTCTGCCGTTTCCTTCACGACCTCGCCCATGCGCTTCACCGCATCCATATTGATGCCAGCCTTGGTCGAACCGATAGCAACCGAGCTGCAGATGCTCTTTGTCGCAGCGAGTGCCTCCGGAATGGAGTCGATGAGCTTCTTGTCCGAAGCACTCATGCCGCGATCGACGAGTGCGGAGAAGCCGCCCAGGATGTCGACGCCGACAGTGTCAGCTGCACGCTGCAGTGTCTCTGCGATCGGCACATAGCTGGCAGTCGTGAGCCCGCCCGCCACCAAAGAGATCGGCGTCACCGAGATGCGGCGGTTGATGATCGGCACACCGTATTCTCTGGAAATGTCATGGGTGACCTCGGTGAGATGCTCTGCCTTCCGGCAGATGGTATCATAGATCTTGTCGCAAAGGGTCTTCTCATCATCGGATACGCAGGAAAGGAGAGAGATCCCCATGGTAACGGTACGCACATCGAGCTTGTTTTGGTCAAACATGCGCTCCGTTGCCAGAATGTCTTCTATATCAAGCATGGTGTCTCCTTTCAGATGCGGTGCATAGCATAGAAAATGTCAGCGAGCTGGACACGGATCTCTACCCCCAGCGCTTCGCCCTGTTTCCCCATATGATCCTGGATCTCCTTTAAGGAATATGCGGCGTTCTCCATATCGCACATCAGGATCATATCGAAGATCCCGTCCACGATGGTCTGGGAAATATCAAGAATATTCACGTTCTCTTCCGCCAGCTGTTTTGCTACACCGGCGACGATGCCGACACGGTCAGCACCAATAACAGTTACAACAATTTTCTTCATCAGGTTTCATCCTTTCCTTCTTTGCTTGCAACAGCTGCCCACGTGGCATTGCCTTTATTATAGCATAAAATAAAGGGGAGTGTGGCCGCCCCATGGTCCCCGGAAAGACCTCCCCCATGAGAAACGGCGACGGATCTTCCATTTTTCTTCCATCCACCGCCTCGCCGTAAACGATGAGGATCTCTCCGGGTCACTACTCACTTCCCCTATATCGACATCTATCCATGCCATTGCCTCATGGTGTATAATTGATTTATATTATAATTATTTTATCATGATATTGGAATCATTCCCGAATAAGGAGAACACCCATGGGGACACTGAAATATATTTCCTGGAACGTCAATGGTCTCAGAGCCTGCATGAAGAAAGGTTTCATGGACGCCTTCCACGCACTCTCGGCAGACTGCGTGTGCCTGCAGGAGACGAAGCTGCAGCCGCACCAGATCGAGATGGTGCTTCCCGGCTACCACCAGTACTGGAACAGTGCCGTGAAGAAGGGCTACAGTGGTACTGCACTCTTCACGAAGCGGGAACCGCTTTCCATCACCTATGGCCTTGGCATTGAGGAGCATGATCAGGAGGGGCGTATCATCACCGCCGATTTCGGCAGTCACTATCTCATCGTCTGCTACACGCCGAACAGCCAGCGCGGTCTCACGCGTCTTTCCTACCGCATGACATGGGAGGATGCGATGGCAGACTATATGACAAGACTCTCAAAGGAAAAGCCGGTCATCCTCTGCGGCGATCTCAATGTCGCCCATGAAGACATCGACCTTGCCAATCCCGCTTCGAACCATAAGAATGCAGGCTTCACAGATGAAGAGCGCGGAAAAATGAATGCCCTTCTGGAGAAAGGCTTCACCGATTCCTTCCGTTTCCTCCATCCGGATGAAAAGGGAGCCTACTCGTGGTGGAGCTACTTTGCAAAATCCCGCGAGCGGAACATCGGATGGAGGATCGACTACTTCATCGTCTCCAATGCCCTCCGTCCAGCCATCCAAAGCGCCTCTATCCACCCGGAGATCCACGGCAGTGACCACTGTCCCGTAGAGCTCGTATTTGAGCATGAGTGACTAGTGACTAGGGATTAGTGACTAGGGATTAGGTATCAGGGATTAGACTAAAAGACTGGGAGACTGGGAAATAGACGTCTGATGTCTGATGTCTAAAGTCTAACATCTAAAGCGGGCATCGCCCTATTTATACTCTGCGGCGCTTCCATATTATTATGCGCCGCACCACCATTTCTCATTTCTCATTTCTCATTTCTAATTCAAGCGAGGCTTTCATTCGTAGCCAAGATTGCCCCCGCAGTCTCCCCTTCCCCATCGAGGCTTGTATGGAAAAGACCATCAAAGACGCCCTTCTTTTCGAGAAGACGAAGAACGGGCTGACGCAGCAGATGATGATACAGATCCTTCTCTTCATCTGCGTCCCTGTCTTCTCCGCACTGGTGCTGCTGCTTTTCTCTGCGACCTACTTTGCCGCGAATGACCCGCATCACTCGGTCGAAGTCTACGGTGCCTTTGCTGTGATCATGCTCCTCATCATCGCGCTCTCCGCTCGGATGAATTACCATTTCTACAACATGACCAGAAACAAGATGCTGATCCCGCTCCAGCAGCTGTCGATGGCCGCACGAGCGATCCAGCATGGCAATTTCAATGTCATCGTCGATCACTACAGCGATGACGAGCTCGGGCAGATGTGCGACACCTTCCGCACGATGCAGACCAATCTTAAAAGCAGTATCGCCGAGCGCGCGCATGCGAATACGAGCCGCAAGATCCTTTTCTCCGGCATCGCACATGACCTTCGGACCCCGCTCACTGCCATCATGGGCTACACCGAAGCGTTGCAGCTCGGACTCGGGCGGACGAAGGAAAAGCAGATGCAGTACCTGAACTCGATCGCCTCCTGCGCAGATGACCTCTCGCGCCTCATCGAAGAGCTCTCGCTTTACAACAAGCTCTCCACGAGCCGCATCATCTGTCATCCCCAACCTCTCCCTTTCAGCAAGGTCATCCGCAGCTTCATCGCAGAAGACCAGGACTACCTCGACTCCCGAAAGGTGCATGTGACCTATGACATGGATGACTCGCTCATCGCCATGGTGGATGAAAAAGAATTTCAAAGAATTATTTTCAATTTACTAACAAATACGATAAAATATAGAGATAAGGATATTTCCGAAGTACGTATTTCCCTCCATGCCAAGGGGAAATACGCCGAATTCATGTATACCGATGATGGACCGGGCGTCCCGAAGGAGAAGCTGCCTCACATTTTCGAAGCCTTCTACCGCACGGACGAAGCCCGCAGCAAGACCAGCAACGGCAGCGGTCTGGGACTTGCCATCGTGGCTGAGATCATCACCGCACACAAAGGCCGCTACTCGGCGGTCAACAACAATGGCTTGCAATTAATTTTTGAGATCCCGCTGGCTGAAAGGGGTAACACACAATGATCAAAGTACTGGTTGTAGAAGATGAACCGAAAATCGCTGATATGGAACGTGACTTTCTCGAAGGCTCCGGGTATCAGCCCTATGTCGCTTCCGATGGCAAAGAAGCCTTGAAAATCATGGATGAGGTCGAGATCGACGCCATCATCCTGGACGTCATGCTGCCGGGAGAAGACGGATTCTCTCTGTGCCGCAAAATGAGAGAACGCACGAATGCGCCCATCATTTTCGCCACCGCCCGCACCGAAGACGCTGACATCGTCCGTGGTCTCGGTCTCGGCGCGGATGACTACATCGTGAAACCGTTCCGCGGCACCGTGCTCATGGCGCACCTGCGCGCGCAGCTCGCCACCCACAAACGCCTCACCCAGACGGATACCATCCATCCACAGGCAGAACAGGGCCTCTATGTCGGCGACCTCAATATCCGTCCGAAAGCCCGTCAGGTCTTCCTGAAGGGCAAGGAGGTGGCACTCACCGGCAAAGAATTCGACCTGCTCTTCTTCCTCGTGCAGCATCCGAATGAAGTCTTTTCAAAAGAGCAGCTCTTTGAAAAGATCTGGAGCTTCGATCCCATCGGTGAACCCGCAACGGTCACCGTCCATATCAACCGTCTGCGTGACAAACTGAAAAATGCCGCCGGTCACCCCTATGAACGCATCGAGACCGTCTGGGGCTCCGGCTACCGTTTCCATCTGGACTGATCTGGACTGAACTCAACCAAAAAGGGTCTGTGAAGAAATGAATCCTCATTTCTTCACAGACCCTTTTTACTTTGCTTTCATTTGGTTCAGGGTTCAGGGTTCAAGGTTCAGGGCTCTCGTGGCGGCTTCGCCGCCTTTTTTTAGAAGATGGT
>OIXX01000891.1_pt1 | contig 13503 bp, 9 predicted proteins | sample 1588161 | NCBI WGS metagenome assembly OIXX01 (sample SAMN03283274) | human gut metagenome | biome: human-associated habitat; material: feces | host: Homo sapiens | place: Peru | collected 2012
CGGCGGCGTATCCATCACGCCGACCGACTCCATCACCGTCGTCAGCGAAACGGCCAAAATGCCCGTCACCGTCAGGAACAACCATCCGTATCCGGTACGGGTGAAGGTCTCATCCCTCACCGACTCCATGGAAATCGTCACATCGCGGTTCACTGAGGTCACCATACCGGCGAACAGCGAGGCGCAGGTCACGTTCGCCATCCGCGTCGCCACTTCCGGCCACGCCACAGCCCACATCACATTGCTGGACCGCAACGGCGACACGTTCGGTTCCGCACAGAACACCGACATCACCAGCGTGCTGCGCATCAGCGACATGACCGGATTCATCATCATCGGCTTCTCGCTGCTGCTCGGCCTGGTCGGCCTCTGGCGCCAATTCCATCGAAAGAAGGACCCCGACGAATGAGCACCACGGTAGGACGCAATTCGCTGATCATGGCGTGCGGCACGGCCGCGTCACGTGTGACCGGCCAGATCCGCACCATCTTCCTCGTCGGCGCGCTCGGTACCACCGGTATCGCAGCCAACGCGTATCAGGCCGGCGCGCAGATACCGCAGGTGATCTTCAACCTGCTGTCCACCGGCGTGTTCAACGCGGTGCTCGTGCCGCAGATCGTGCGCACGCTCAAGCAGAAGGACGCGGATGAGCGACTCAGCAAGCTCATCACCTTGTCCATCGCGCTGCTGCTGGCCATCACACTGCTGATGGCGTCCGGCACGCCGCTGCTGACGATGCTGTACCTCGACTCCAGCTGGACGCCCGCGCAAAGGGCGCTGGCGAACGCCTTCACGCTGTGGTGTATGCCCCAGATCCTGTTTTACGGCCTGTATACCGTTTTGGGGCAGATCCTCGCCGCAAAGGGGCGTTTCGCGACGTATGCGTGGAGCTCCGTGGGCGCCAACGTCATCAGCTGCATCGGTTTCGGCGCGTTCATCATGCTGTTCGGCAACGCGGGACGGCAGCCGATGTCGTTCTGGACATCCGGCAAGATAGCCCTGACCGCGGGCGCCTGGACGGCCGGCGTGGCGTTCCAGGCCCTGGTGCTGTTCATTCCTTTGCTGCGTTGCGGCATCCACTACCGGCCTCGCTGGGGACTGCATGGGCTGGGGTTGCGTTCCATGGGCCAGGTGGCGGTGTGGAGCATCGCCATGGTGCTGCTCAACCAGCTGATGGGCATCGTCAATTCGCGTGTTAATACCGGCGCCCCGACCGCCGGCGGCGATTTGTACGGCATCGCGGGCAACGCGAGCTATCAGTACGCGTACACGATATACGTTCTTCCCTATTCGATCATCGCCGTGTCCATCACGACCGCGGTGTTCCCGCGCATGTCCCGCGCGATCAGCGAGCATCGTATCGGAGATGCCCGCGCCGACCTCAGCTCATCCCTGCGATCCACCGGTCTTGCGATGTTCTTCTTCACCGCGGTCATGATTGCCATGCCGGTGCCGCTGGTGAAGGCGCTGATTCCGTCCACGAATGTGCATGGGGCGATTCTGATATCCGGGCCTCTGATCGGCCTGCTGGTGGGATTGGTACCCACCAGTGCGTTCCTGCTGGTGCAGCGCGCCTTCTACGCGTATGAGGACGGCCGCAGCCCGTTCCTGTTCGCGGCGGCCGACAACGCCGTGCAGTTGCTGCTTCTGCTGACCTCGCTGCGTTTCGCGCCGCCGAAATATTGGACGCTCATGGTGGCTCTTTCGCTAAGCCTGTCATATATCATCACGTTCCCATGGGTGTTCTGGCTGTTGCGCAGACGATTCGGTGGGCGGATCGACGGCAAGCGCATCGTCATCATGCATGTCAAGGCCCTGATTGCCGGTGCGGCGGCATGCGCGTGCGGACTATTCCTCAACCCGCTGGCCACGCGTTTGGTCGGCGCGAAGGTTTCCAGCGTCAACGGACATATGAGCTGGTGGCAATCCATCGTCATATGCGCGATTCTGACGATTGTGGTGACGGCCGTGTATGCCGGACTGCTATGGCTGATGCGCGTGGAGGAGTTCTCCAGCCTGATCGTCACCATGAAGGCACGGCTGTTGCGTAGGACTTCCACTGCGGCATCGGTATCGACACCGGCTGAGTCGGAAACCGAGGAAGCTCAGGCACAAAACGCGGAGGTCGAAGAGGGTACCACGGCAATTGCGGAGAATGATAATCATTACGATGATTATTCGCTGGGTGACGATGGAACCTCGGAGAATGACGGTTCTGCGGAACGGGCCGCTGAAACTGTGACCGATCTCGAACGGCCGGTTCAGGACCAACCCAGGGGGATTCCGTCCGACAACCTTCCGCCCAGCTTCGCGCCGACGGTCAACCGTAAGGGCCAACGCCCGTCCATCAAGTCCGTCGTACTGCCGAACGTCGCGGCAAACGCAGCCGGTGCAGCGGCAGGTATCGCGGCCGGCAACAACGCCCAGCCGCGAATTCCCACCATACTGCCAACGCCGCATCATTCCACTCGTCAAGCCGCGTCCGTCGCGGCTGCACAGCCGACCATCCCCACGGCTAGAATGTCAGCATCACCACTATCTCAGCGCATGACAGCAGAGCACGGAGAAACAACTACTATGAAGCCTCAATTGGGAGATACCGTCATCGGTCGCTACACTCTCGTTTCTTCGCTGCGCGAAAGTGACGGATTGAGCGCATGGATAGCCAATGACCGCATGCTGGCGCAGTCCTGCCAGCTGTTCATCATCACCGACACATCCGTTCTGCCGCAGATCAACGAGGCGGCTTCCACGCTCGCGCTGGCCAACAGCCGGTACTGCACGCCGGTGCTGCAGCTGCAGCACGTCGGCGATGCCGCGGTGGTGATCACCGAGCCGGACTCCGGTCTGGCGCTGGCGGAATACATGAAGCGTTCGTCTTCCTCGTTCCTCAGCTACGACGCGATTCGATCGATTGTGGGACAATGCACCCAGGCGGTTCAGGAGCTGTTGGACACGGGGCTGACCCATACCGCGCTGAGCACCGATACCATTCGCGTGAGCGTCAATGGCGTGCAGTTCGCCGACACTCCCGTCGCCGCCGCATTGGTCGATATCTGCAGCAGCATCGACGGCGATGTGATGTCGTATGAGCAGATGGCGACGCGACAGCTGGCCGCACTGCTGTACGCGCTGCTGACCAAGACGCCTTCAGGCACGAACACGACGTTCGACCTGAATATGCTGCCCGCCGACGTTCCCACGGAATTCCGCGTGATCTGCAAGCGTGGACTGGCCCTGCACACCGAAGATGGGGAAATCATCGTGCCGATGGCAACGCTGGCCGAGCTGAGCGCGCTGCTGGGCGCGTGGGAGCCATTCAGCAACCTGTCGGATCGTGACATCATATTGCCGTCGGTCAGTGGCAGCGCCTCGATCAGCATGGTGGCGTTGCGTGACACGAGCGATGACAAGATCGTGGAACTGCCGGATGGGCTGGTTACCTCGACGAAGCTGCCGGAATTGTCGATTTCCGAGGCGGGACTGGCAGCCGGCGCCGAGGCCAGGTTCGTCAACGAGCAGCGTCTCGCGCAGCAGGCGTTCCTGGCTCAGCTGCCCGGAGATCCGCCCTCGGCCGATCAGCCGGTCATCCCCGAAGCGGAATTGTTCGAACCGGATACCGCCGAGCCGTCGAAGACCCTGGCCTCCCTGCAATCGAAGGTCGGTCAGCTTATGGGCTCCTTGCGCAAGGACGGGGAGCCGGAGCCGCCGGTGACGACATCCACTGCGGAAGAGACCGCGATTGAGCAGCCGATGCCGGTGTATGCACCGCTGCCGGCATCGTTCCCGCCCGCCGCCAAGCCGCGTAGGTCCGCTACTGGCGCGACGCAGGCACGCACCGGCAACGGCGTGAACGTACCGGCAAACGCTGCTGGTGCGTCTGGTGTTGCGGGCGGTACCGGCAAACCCCGGACGACCGGTGCAACCGGCGAGATACAGAGCATCGTGGCCAATATGCCGAATGTTCCGCTGCCGGAAGAGGACGACAATGAGCGCACCCGCGCCGGCAGCATCCCACCGTTGCCGCAGTCCGGTGAGGCGCAGGTGTCTGAAGGCGAGCAAACCGTGGCTGGAAGCCATCCCACGACCCGTGCGGCTCAGCCCATTGCCACGAACGCCATGCCGCAGCCGCGCGCGCATATGTCGGAATCATTGGCCGCTCTTGCCGCCAGATCCGCCAAGGCCGCGGCGTCGGGCGACGCCGTAATGCCCCCGTCATTCGCGGTGTCGGCATCGGCGCCCGGAGCCAATGGAGCAGCCATCCCCGGATCATCGAAGTCGCGTACGCGGATGACGGCACCAATCAGCCGCGATGCCCTGCGGAACATGTCTGGCGGCCGTCCTGCGGCGGCTCCGGGTGCGAATGTGCCGGGTGTGCAGACACCGGCGCAGCGTGCCCAATCCGACGCCTTTGACCCCACGGTCACCGTTCCGCTGCTAGGCACTGATGGTACTTCGGTAGATCAGCTGCCGCCTATGGCCCAGATCATGCCGCCGAGCTTCGCGCCCCAGCAGGTGCACGATGTCAACGCGGCGAATGTCGGACGCAATATCGAGGAGGACCTGCCTGACCAGCCACTCTGGGGGCAGCTCAAGATCAAGGTCATCGCCATCGTCGTCGCGCTGGTTCTGCTGGTGGCGGGATTGGTCGCCGCATGGTTCATCCTGAACGGAGACAACCACGGTGGCGGATCCGACAATCAGGATTGGCCGAACAAGACCGACATCGATAACGTCCCGTTCGGCAACTCGACCACACAGAACTCCACGTCAAAGAACTCTGCGGCACAATCCAACATCGTGTACATCCGCGTTCTGTAGGCGACGCAGAAGTTCTCATAGACACCCCTTCTACTCACGGGTAGGAGGGGTGTTTCATCGTACGCGGTGACTCACGCTGTGGACTTATGCTGTGGGCCCATATCGTGCTCGTATTAGCTCCTCCGGTTTCCATGAACGCGGCATGCCTGTTTCGGCAATCTGAAAGCGACCAATCGGCATCCGAGGCGAATCCATGTCGTTGTTCGCCCACCGATGGACGAGGTCAGGTCAACTCGCTATCGTAAGGGACATGACTGAACTTTCAACCATCATCATCGGTTCCGGCCCTGCCGGATATACGGCCGCAATCTACCTCGCACGCGCCGGGTATCGCCCAACCATTCTTGCGGGTGAGCTCACGCCGGGCGGCCAGCTGGTCAACACCACCACCGTGGAGAATTACCCCGGTTTCCCTGACGGCATTCTCGGACCGGAACTGATGGATCGTATGCGCGATCAGGCGGAGTCTTTCGGCGCATCCATCGAATATCTCGATGTCACGAGCGTCGATTTCAGCTCCTCCCCCAAGACCGTCACGTGCAGCAATGGAAGCCAATATCACGCCGATGCCGTCATCATCACCACCGGTTCGCAGTACCGCAAGCTCGGCATTCCCGGCGAGACCGAGTATTCCGGTCACGGCGTATCGTATTGCGCCACCTGCGATGGTTTCTTCTTCAAGGACAAGCCCATCGTCGTGGTGGGCGGAGGAGACAGCGCGCTCGAAGAGGCACTGTTCCTGACTCGTTTCGGCTCTTCGGTGACCGTATTGCACCGCCGCGACCAGTTCCGCGCCTCCAAGATCATGGTCGAGCGCGTGCTGAACAATCCCAAGATCACCGTGAAAATGAATACGGTGGCGACAGCCATTCGCGGGCAGAAAAACGCCGCCGGCGCGCAGACAGGCGCTGATGCGGTAACCGCTGCTGCACCCGCAGCGCAGAACACCGGAAATCTCCTCTCGTTGAAGACGACTCCGATGCTGAATGTCTCCGGATCGGCATTGAATGCTCCCTCTTCGACCGGCATTTCCCTGTCGGCAAAGGCTGAAACCGCAGATGATTCCGCCGGCTTTGTGGACATTCGCGACACCGTGACAGGCGAGACGGGCACGTTGCCCGCCGAGGGCATCTTCGTGGCGATCGGCCATGAACCGGCCACGCGTTTTGCGAAGGGTTCCGTGGATATGGATGACGACGGGTACATTCTGGTCTCCGGTGCCGGAACGCATACTTCCATGCCTGGAGTGTTCGCCGCCGGTGACTGCGTTGACCGGGTGTACCGTCAGGCCATCAGTGCCGCAGGCATGGGATGCCGCGCCGCGCTGGACGCACAATCCTACCTGGCCTCACTGCACTGATCCAACAGCACGGCTCGACCTGTCGGCGATATCAAACCTCATCACAGACGATGATATTGCTTCACCGGCGGGTTGAGCTACACAAATAATGCTTGCACTGTCAGTAATCACAAACGAAACGACAGACTGACCGAAATAGCGCTGCGGACGCTTACCAGCGCCGGAGAATCGCATCAGAACGACAATCCGCTCAAATCTAGCGCATTGTACTGGACCGATTGCAACTCATATCGCTCAACATAGTTTTCGGCAATGAATTTTCAGGTGCATGCAATAGAACAGTCATACGGACAGTTCATTGCGTTAGTCCTCTGACTGCAAATGCCACGACAGTCGCTTTATACGCGTTCTGCCGGAGAGGCAATGAATACCTCTCGGCAGACCAGATCATACGGCTCATGAACGGCATGACCGTTATTTCCCGTTGTGTGATGATGGCGGCTCACACCGTTGTGTGGCTCACACCCTCACACCCATTTTGCCGCCGCGCCCTCGACTGCCGTGGGAATCAGCATGCTGAGGATGCGTTCCATATCCTCAGGGGAGGAAAACACGATTTCGATTCGACCGTGCTTTTGCGTACCCTTGATGGACACTTTGGTGTCAAAATGATTTTCAAGGTTGTTGACAATCGGAGAACCGGCCCAAGGATTGTTCTTCGTCGGCCTTACCTTCTTGGGCATGTTGCTTTCTGCGTTCTTCAGCGCCACGATTTCCTCGGTGCTGCGAACCGAAAGCCCCTCCCCTATGATTCGAGTGGCCAGCTTGTCGATTTCACTTTCGTCATTCAAACCAAGAAGAGCTCGCGCATGCCCTGCGGACAGTACACCTGCGGCAACTTTCTTCTGCACGGACGCAGGAAGATTCAGCAGACGCAATGTGTTCGCGATTTGCGGGCGCGATTTCGAGATCGACTTGGATAGTTCAGCCTGAGTCAGGCCGAAGTCATCAATCATCTGCTGATATGCCGCCGCCTCTTCCAGAGGATTCAGTGCGACGCGATGAAGGTTCTCCAGCAGTGCATCACGCAGCATCTCGTCGTCTGATGTGGTTTTGACAATCGCCGGAATCGTCTTCAGTTGTGCAAGTTGTGATGCACGCCAGCGACGCTCGCCCATAATGAGCTCGTATTTTTGCGATGTTTCACGTGAAACATCACTCTTGCTGGACTCCCCGGCCTGACGCTTGCGAACCACGATCGGCTGCAATACGCCGACTTCCTTGATGGACGCGGCCAACTCATTCAGCTCTTCCTCATCAAAGACGCTGCGCGGCTGCTGCGCATTCGGAACGATGGAGCTGACAGGAATATCCAGCAGATAGCCACCCTCGACAGGCTTCAATTCTGGAGTTTCCTTATTATCCTTTTCCTTGCCGAATGCCTTTGTGCTCTCGGAACGTTGAGCCGGCTGCGTTTTCTTGGAATCGCTCGTCCCCTGTGCTGTTGCTCCGAAAAACATGTCACTGGGGTGTGCCATATCACTGATACCGGGCATGGCAACGCGCTTGCCGCTCTTGGGCTTCTCCACCGTTGTGGACTTGTGTACGGCAGGAATGGAATCCTTCATGGCCGGAATGGTCTTACGCTTGATTTCACCAAGACGAACCGGAGCGGTAGACTCACTGTGTTGTTCAGTATCGCTCTTATGGGATTCGACCTTCTCTGGTGCAGCCGCAGCTTTCTCTTGAGGGGCTTTCTTGTTGGCTGTCGTCTCCTTGGACTCGACATCAACACCCAATTGCTGCTGTTCCGCATGAGTTGTTTTCGGCTCACCGGGAAGTGCGGGGAACAGCGCACCCAATCCTTTACCCAAACGTGATTTTGAGGTCATGAGTTACTCTCCCCTCTTCGCGTCAATTGCAGCCAGCACCGAAGGCGATCGACGGGCGATTTCCAAGGCCGCTTCGCCATAGGCACTCGCTCCCATTCCACGCGGGTCATAGCTGATGACTGTCTTTCCGAAACTTGGAGCCTCGGATATTTTTACCGTACGGGGAATCGTCGTATCCAGAACGATACTCGGATAGTGACTCTTCACCTCTGCGAACACTTCCCTGCTGAGCAATGTTCGTTTATCAAACATAGTGACCAGCATAGTCGACACAGTCAAATTAGGGTTATAGTGCTCCTGCACCAATCCTATGGTATTGATAAGTTGACCAAGCCCCTCCAAGGCATAGTATTCAGCTTGGATCGGAATCAACATCTCAGACACCGCGCACATGGAGTTGATGACCAACAGGCCAAGACTCGGCGGGCAATCGACCAGAACATAGTCATAATGATTGTTCGGATCCTGCAGGAATGATTCGACGGCTTCCTTCAGCAGATTGTTGCGATTCGGCAGATCCGCCACTTCCAGTTCCGCACCCGAAAGTTCAATGGAAGCGGGAACCACATCGAGCCCTGGGATATCAGGACAGGTTTTCAGTACCTCTCCGATTGTCATTCGTCCTTCAAGAACGTCATATACCGAAGGATCGCTGGTGCCGTGAGGAACACCGCATGCCGTAGAGGCGTTCCCCTGGGGATCCATATCGATGACCAGCACGTGAGCTCCGTGAGAGGCGAGAGCTGCGGCAATATTCACCGTTGTTGTCGTCTTGCCGACGCCGCCTTTCTGGTTGGCGACGGCCATGCATCTGGTTCTCGATGGCAGGGGGAACAATGCGGCATTCAGGCGTTCATAGCGTGACGCCTCATCTGCAATCTCGGCACCCAAAGAGGAACCATCATTCCCGAAAATCCTTCTGACCGTTTCAGAAGCAGATTCCATGGCAGGAATCGCAGAGGATTCCTGTGAATCATTGGATGTCATAGTCCCTCCTAAAAAACGAACAACATCTAATTTTTCCTAGTCGTATGGACATCTCAAGTTGTGCACAGCAATGTGGATAACTGTGGATAAGTATAGTGCATTAGTGTGTGAACACTTCGATCAACACTAGATAAACCGTTTATTTCCGCCATTTTCCTAATGTGGATTACATGTCGCAAATAATGTGGATAACTTTGTGCACTGTTTGAAATTGTGGATAACTCCATTCTTGCGAAACCATCGCTTTCGTGTTTGACATCCATTGTTTCACGTGAAACAATCTTCGGACAGTCAGCGATGTCGATGAAGATATAACAGCATTGTTTATGCGATCAAAGGCAATGGATATCGTCCGTCTCACCCCGCAATCCAACCTGCCACAGCGGAAGCAAAATTACGATTCCCGTCAGCGGGAGCATGGGATTATCGTGTGACTCCCACCCATGGGAGCCACACGATAATTAGCGCTTGTCGACGAGAACGACGTGCGTGGATTCGAGACCGGGAGCTACTGGAGCTTCAACGACACGAGCACGCACTCCCCCGGCATGGGAAATTTGATGCTTCGCCTTTTCAATCTCAGCCTGCGCCGAACGGCCTTTCAATGCGACCAGTCGACCTTGAGGGCGAAGCAGAGGCAACGTCCAACCGGCAAGCTTGGTCATTGGCGCCACTGCTCGACAGGTCACTACAGAGAATGGTTTCAATTCACCTTCGTGGTGCTTGATACGATCGATGACTTCGTCGGAACGTGCGCGAATAATCGTAACATTCTGCAGGTCCATGTCATCCACGCACTCTTGCAACCATTCGACACGACGTTCCATGGGCTCAATGAGTGTAAACGCACAATCCGGCATGCATGCTGCCGCAACGATTCCAGGGAAACCGCCGCCACTGCCAACATCGGCAATGGTCTTTGCCTTGCTTCGATCGGTGACTTCCCGAATGAACGGGACACATGCGGCGGAGTTGAGGATATGACGTTCCCAGATGATGGATATGTCGCGTGGGCCTATCAATCCACGCAGCTCACCCTCGCGGGATAGTTTCACGTGAAACACTTCGAGCTTGTCGTATGCTTCGCCCAATGCCTCACGAACTATTGCGGAATCATCCAGCTCATCACCAGATGTTTCACGTGAAACAATATCGCTCACTCTTCGCTACCTTCATCGACGTCGGATTCATCGGCGCTGCTCTTCATGTAGATGGTGACATAGCGACGCGGCTCTTCACCATGAGAACGAGACTTCAGCCCCTCCTCGCGAACCACATCATGAATGACCTTGCGCTCGAACGAATTCATCGGTTTCAAATCAACGGGCTCACCAGTGTCATGCACTTCATCAATGGCATCAAGTGCAATGTCACGAAGACGCTGACGCTTGCGCTTCAGGAACCCGTCAACATCAACAATCAGATGCGAGCGTTCGCCGGTCTTCTGCTGAACAGCAAGCCGGGTAAGCTGCTGCAAAGCATCGACCACTTCACCATTGCAACCAATGAGATGCTTGATATCCGTATCGTCATCAGCGATGATCTGCACCATCGGACGACCGTTGCGAACACCCATCTCGATATCGCCTTCGTAATCGGCGATGTCCAATAAGCCTTCCAAGTAGTCGGCGGCGATGTCAGCTTCTTCATTGAGCTGATCGATCGTCGTGGTCTCCTCCTGCGCCATATCACCACTCCTTTAAGCGAGTATTACTTCCATAGTGTAAAAAAAGGAAACCTCACGGTCAAATAGAGGTTTCCAATCGTGTCACTTTTTCTTGCGATTCTTCCGCTGGGGCTGCTTGCGCTGGTATCCCCGCTCCAGACGAACAGCGGCTTCCTGGCGCGCCTTCTCCAGTTCCTCTTCCTCAATCGAAAGCTGTCCGGCCTTGGCGCGACGAGCATTCTCCTGACGATGATCTCGAATCTCCTTTTCCTCAGCTGCACGGGAACCCGGGGTCGGGAACTTGTACACCTGGAACAAGGAACGGGCAAGGTTGCATGCGTTGTTGGTCAGCCAGTACACCAGCACGGCGAACGGGAACATGATGCCGGAGAAGATGTACATGATCGGGAAGCCCCAGGTCATGGCCTGCTGCATCTTGTACGTGGATCCCTGCATCGAAGCCTTGGGGAGGTTCTTGCGCATGTTGTTGAACTGCATGTACCACATGCATGCGCACATCAACAGGATGAAGAAGCCGATGACGACCTTTCCGGAATTGTTGGCCGTACCGAAGGTATCGGTGACGCTGACACCGAAGACGCGGGTTTGCGCGAACTGCTTGGCAGTCGCCTGATCGAATGCGCCAAGCGCTCCCCTCTTGCCGGTCGCGATATACGGAATGGCGGAAAGCATGTAGAACATGCACATGAACACAGGACCCTGAATGACGGCGGTCCAGCACGACCCCATGGGGTTGGCGTCATTGTCCTGGTAGAGCTTCATCATCTCACGGCTCATGGCCTCTTTGCTGGCCTGATCCTTTTTGCCCTTGTACTTGTTCTGAATATGCTGCATCTTGGGCTGCAAGGCCTGCATCTTGCGCATCGACTTCATCTGCTTGAGATAAATCGGCAAAATACAGGCGTGCACCACGAGCACAAGGAACACGATCGCCAGCACCCAAGAGATACCGATCGGTGCCATGCCCAGCAGGGTGAGGAACTTATGGAACAGGACCATGACCTGGGTCATGAGCCACTCAAGTGGGGTCAGCAGCTTATACAGCCAGCCCCAAATGCCTCTGTCAAGAAGAAATTCTCCGGAAGTGTTCATCAGGCCATCTCCTTAATCATCGGCCATTGGTGTGAGTCGAGGCTTCTCATATGCCTTCGACCAGCGAAATCTGTAGCACAGTGAAAAATGTTGCGGAACATCATCGATGCCGCCACGACTCCAAGGGTTGCAGCGAAGAAAACGCCAAATAAACAGCACGATTCCTCTTACCGCGCCGAAGCGCCGAACCGCAGTGATCGCGTAATGTGAGCAACTCGGATAGTACTTGCAGCATGGCGGCGTTTTCGCCGAAATGGCCCTCTGGTACCACTTGATCATGCCGATAAGCGCCGATCCGATGGCTGACATCAGCGACTCACCCTGCGTTCATGCGTAGTCGTGACTTTGGCGAAGCAACGGGAAAACTGTCGGTCAAGGTCAGCGAAATCGACACGCGATGCGCTGGGTTTGGCTCTCACGACGATATCGCACTGCATCGGAAGCATATCTTCATATCGTCTTGCGAGCACACGAAATCGACGCTTCACACGATTACGCGTTACAGCGTTACCAACAGCCTTGCTGACGGCAAGTCCCATACGTCTCATGATATCCGCAGATGCCTGAACATCACGGGTATCGTCATGCACCACAAAGTGCACGACGATATCCGAATCCGTCACCTTGAAGCGACGCTTCAGCACTGCGATGAAGTCACGATGGCTTTTCAGCCGCTTCACTCGCCTTCGTCACCTACCGCAATCAGGCGGACAGAGACTTACGTCCCTTGTTACGGCGGCGGTTGATCATCGCGCGGCCGGAACGGGTGCGCATGCGCACGCGGAAACCATGCTTCATCGAGCGACGGCGGTTGTTGGGCTGGAATGTCCTCTTCATAGTTATGCTCCCGGTTTTTGCCATGCTGATGCACGGCTCTCATGAGTCAAGCTCTATAACGGTACTCTGAGCCATGCCCAAAAATCAAAATGAAAACAATTTCTTCACGATTTATCAGTGTGTCGTGCCCCTTGCAGAGCAGCGGAAAACATTGGAAACACGCCAAAACATGTAGAAAAGTTATCCACAAATTACATGAATGTTATTCACAATTGAGGCGACACAACACGCTAAGCTGTGGATAACTTGGCTAAAGTGGAGTACATATATCCTGTTGTTGTTGTACTTATTATAGCTACCGTAGCGCATCCGCTGCGGTGCGCACCGGCACACATACCTGAAGGAGGTCACAATGTCGGATGACCTTCTCGGTCCAGCCGGGCAAGCCACGCGGATATGGTCGGACACGCTGCGTCTGCTCAAGCAGAATCCCACGCTGTCGCCGCGCGACAAGAGCTGGCTTGAAGGAGTCGTACCGGAAGCGGTATATGGCACGACCATCGTATTGTGCGTAAGCAACATGGCCACGCAGCAAGCGTTGCAGAATGAACTCAATGCGCCGCTGCTCAACGCTTTGAAAATCATATCCGGAAACGACATGTTCCCGGCGTTCAAAATCGTGGCTCCTCAGGTGTCCCAACCGGAACCGCAGCCGCCGGAATACCGGCATCCCGATACTGCGGCGAAACCGAGCGAACCGTTCCCTGCGAATCCGTCGCCGACCGTCGCCGATCTGGCTCAGGAATCCTACATGCCCAACAGCATGCAGGCAATCTCCTCCATCGATTCGATTTCCGCGGAAATGACGGAGGCGAATCAGCAACCAGGCGCCTCGGCTCCTCGAATACCCGGCGAGCCGAGTTTTCCGGTCCGGCAGCAGAAGGTGA
>OIXX01000892.1_pt1 | contig 13494 bp, 14 predicted proteins | sample 1588161 | NCBI WGS metagenome assembly OIXX01 (sample SAMN03283274) | human gut metagenome | biome: human-associated habitat; material: feces | host: Homo sapiens | place: Peru | collected 2012
TAAGACAATATACATTAACCATTCTTTTTCATCAACTTTCTTATCCCACATTAACCAATCAAGAAATTCAACATTAGTTTTGTAATCCATCTTAACCTCTCCTTTCATAACTCAATTATACCATATTCAACCCTACCTGTCAATCACAATATTAATTTTATCGCTTGTTCCGCTTTAACCTTAACCCTCATATTAACGAACCTTACGTTACCCAACTTAAAGTTTTTACCCAACCACATTAGCAGATTATTGTTCTTATTCCTAGTTAACATTGTGTTTTCTTTATGGTCATTAATCGTAAGCGCATATTTAAGCGCACACGAAACATCATATTTTTCATCAATAAAAATCAACCCTAACTTGCTATCCTGCCAAACGCCGAAAGTTGCGCCCTCATATTCAATAGCAAATACATGTTTAGCCTTAGCAGTTCTTTCACCTAAGAAATTAACATTGTCGTCCACGTAATCGCCATACTTAGCATATTTGCCGTATTCGGTTTTATCAATCATTTTTAAGAACTTACATTTAGCCTTATCCTCTTTCATTTCTTCCGTACTAACTGCCCATTGAAAAAGTACATTTTCACTATACCATATTTCCCCTTTATTAACGTTAGGTATATTAAAAGCCGGGTGCATATGGTACGGATTATAAAAGCTAGTGTTATTACCCAAAAGAAAACATATAACTTTATCTCTTTCCCTGTCAATCGTGTGATAAATAGAAAGGAATAAATCCGGTTCGTTCCACCCGTTAACATACCCTGAACTTTGCTTTTCTTCCAACATATACTCATCAAATAATAACCACTTAACGTTAGGAAATGAACGTTTCTTAATCTTAACGGCTTCACTCAAAGCAAGGCAATAACCCAAAGTTTGTTCCTCCACTTTATCCCCGTTTTCGTCCTCAATAACTAAAGTCATTTCTTCCGTAGTTGTTTCAATGCTAGCATTAGTAAACTCTTGCGCTATAACTTTAGCAAACGCTTTTTCAAAAACGCCTTTTTTCTTTTCGTCTTGTGTCCTAACCAGATATACAAATTCTTCACCCTTGCTTAACGCCCTTTCCAAAAAGAACCCCTCAACGGTATAACTCTTACCAATAGAACGTTCACCGTTAATAAGGTTAAAGCACCTTTGATAAGGTAATATACTTTTTATATTCCAATACTTTCCACCATATTTCATCTTAATTCCTCCATTCAAAAAAGGTTAGCCAATGTTTAAACGTAGGCGCAACCCCAAAATTGCAATCAGCGGATTTCACCCCGTAGCACCTGACGCAACCGTTAAAACTAATTAACTAACCTTATGCGTCAATTCTATCATATCATAAAACTAATGTCAAGCACCTTTTATAGAAAATGGTACATCTTTTAATACGATACCGCCGTTAACGTGTGCCATTCCTAACTTTCCGTTATAACTCATTCCAGTATGAAAGTTTTCCCATGTTACATATTGATAGCACCTGTCAGGCATACCCGCACAAGTTATATTAAGTTCACCGTCAATTTCTTCAATGTAACTTTTTTGTCTGATAAACCTAGCCCGTGTAAATGTGCTTTCATGTTTCCACGCTCCTAGCTTTACGGGGTCAACCTCTAGCATATCAGGTATTTCCGTACCTATTAAATGTAAACTGTCAGTATCAGCATAAACGAACCTGTCATAAACCTTTTGTGCGGAACTGATAGTTTTATATCTAGCCCATGCTGTTATAAATGTTCCAACGGGTATATAGATAGGGTCACGCGTTTCCTTTTCTCCTAGTTTATACTTAATCACTCCGTTATCATACCACGGAATTTTACTTTGTACGTTAGGATTCAAGGCGAATTTTCCATATAAGGCATTAAGCATAAGTTTAGCCAAAGTTCGCATAGCTTTATTACCGTTAAGCGTGCTTTCCATTTTAACCTTATTCCATTTATCAATATAATCTTTAAATAGTCCAATAGTTGATTTAAATTTCCACCCGCTATGCCATTCAATATTATAAACCTTATAGTGTTCAAAAAATAATTCTAAATCAACATTGGTTAAGCATAATGTTACGTCCTCACCGTCTGAACTCTCTAAATATTGCGTAGGTATAAAAGCAAGATTATTTTTAAGTTGAATCGTTGGAACGTAACCCGGCTTTAATTCAAATTGACAAGTAAACATTTGCACGTGTAAGTTATATATTTTATCCTCTACATACTTACCTTTAAAGAATATTCCCTCACCATATGGCAAAGGTTGATAATACATTACAGATGGATAAAGGCTATTAACATCTAGTACAATACCCTCTGTCAAGTCCTTTTCTTTATATTTAGGGTTAAGATACGTAAAGCCGCCCTTGTATGATTGTCGTATGTCCGGGTCATAATCTGGAATGGGAAACCATTTGCTAAAATTCTTTGTTCCTACTGTCTGTTTGTAGTCGTAAAGTGCGTTACTGCCTTGTGTCATTTTGGTCAAGCCCTGTTCAAATAGAATATGTAAGGCTCTAGCCATGATTTCAACGTCATTTCTTAAATAGTCAATTTCTTCATCTGTTAATATATGCCCTTTTTCCCTTGTTTCATGGTAATCAATTTCAAGTTTACTAATAGGAAGATTAAAACCTTTAGCAATAGCCGCCACGGAAAAAGGCAGAATCTTTAATGAATCATAAATAGTTAAACAGTCTTTTTCTTTTCCTTTTCTTTCAAAACAAATTTCCATTGAATAGAATTGACCTTTATCGTTAATAAGTGTTGTAAAGGTATTCTTTTCTAAATCCCGTCTATCATCTACAAACTTAAATCCATTTTCAAACAACCAACACAAAATAAATTCACCGTCGAACTTTAAGTTATGAAAGTAAGTTGTTACTTTACGTTGATTTCTAGCCCATTCTATAAAGCCGTCAATATCATTCATGTATATAAAGTTTTCGGGTTTTCCTATCTCACAAATACCGCAAGCCCATACACGGCAGTCGGTGGGGTCGGTAGTCGTTTCAAAGTCAGCCGTAAATAATGCCATGACATACCCCCCTATTATTGATTATTCCATACTTTCCAGATACCCTGTTAAGTGTTCCGTCATTGCGTCTATCTTAACTTGCATTTCTAACGGGTCATAGATAAAATCAATTTGTAATATAGGGTCGTCATAATACATTTGTGTTAATAATTCGGCGTTCATTTGCTTTGCTATTTCAATTAATTCACTTCCTTTTTCACCGAACGCATTTTCTAAACCTTTAATAAAGTTTTCTTTGTAACGCTCATATTTATCGGCGTTGTAACTATCCTTTGACTGTTTTTCCACGCTTTCAACAAACTTGTTCCAGTCTGATTTTTTAATCTTGTCAATATCATACTTTTTAGGTTTAAGGTTATTATTTCTAATCGTTCCCATAGTTCCCTTTTCGGTAGATGGTGCGGCTTTCTTTAATTCAGCCGCCCGGCGTTGATTAATGGTCCTAACCTTAATTTCAATTTCTTTCTTTTCGTAAACAGTGGTTTTGATACCTTCCTTTGTTACAATAGGTTTTTCAGAGCCTTTACGCATAAATCTTTCAATGCTGTTTAATTCATTTTTAAAATCACGCCTTGTTTGTACTGATTTTTTAATGTCTTTAGTTGACTTTTTAGGTGGTAAAAATTCCTCTAGTTCTGGAACCTGTTTAAGTAAACGTGTGCGTTTAGCATTAAACTTTCTAACTGCTTTAGCTAGTTCTTTTTCATCAGTGTTGCGCCATTTAATATTATATCTTTTTTGCATGAAAAAATTTCTCCTTTATGCTTAATGAGAAAACCCCTAGTTTCAATTTTAGCATATAAAACAATGTCACTTAGAATACCAAAGTTAATATTAACGTTGAATCTCTTAGATAGGGAATAAGATATAATTTCCCTATTTTCGTTAATCTTTTCTAAAAACTTTTCCATGTGATTAACACTTGAAAACATATAAGTTATTCCCTCAATAGTTGCACTATACGGACTTAACTCTAACTTGTAAACAATACCGTTTCTAGTCATCATATTAAAAATAACGGGCAAGCGACTTTTAAGCCGCCGCCCGTGTTCCTCCTTTATTATTTAAAATCTACGTCGAAAGTAAGTAACTTTCTTTCGCCCTTTGTAATCTGTTTAACTACAAGTGGCAATGGTGTTTCCCATGACGGCGCACCGAAAACTTGAATGATTTTCTTGATTGCGCTGTATACACCTAAAGAAACCGCCTGATAACCTACGCCCTTGTCGTCGATAATGACGATACGGGGGCAGGACTGCATTTCCCCGGTCTGCTGATTAACGCACTCAACAACTTCACAGAAAAGGTCTTTAGCGTTAATCGTCATATTAATACAATCGCCTACCCTCTTTTCAGGGTTGTTCATAGCCTTAAACAGCATAGCCTTTTCACTAGACGTATTTGCAACCAGTGAACAGAACGTTGTTTGTCTGCTTGTCAGGTCAGCGATAAAGTTTTTGTTGTCGTCCATAGTCATAACAGCCGTTGACGTTTCGCCGCTGTACTGTTCATTTCCAAAAGGGGTGTTGTTCTCTGCAACCGGGTTAAATTCGTTATTCTTTTTCATATCAATATCTACCTTTCTCCCCGTCATGCCGTTAGGACAGCTAAGATTATCTAATTTTATTCAGCGTCTTTCTTATCTTTTTTCTGCTGACTTGCCGGGCGTTCAACCGGAACGCTGTATTTAAGGAAAGTTTCAAAATCCATTCCCCGGACTTCCTCTTTAACATCAATACCTAACACAACCACGCTAGGAACATCTTTATACTTTGCTTTAGCCAGTTTTAAGGCTTTATCGTCCTTAACTGCCGCTGTTCCTACGTTAACAATCGGTTCCAGTTCCTTTGTTTCAATTTTGCCGTTAACAACGTCAACCCTTGCAACCTTAACCGTACTTGTAATAATACTTCTTGAAAAATCTGCTCTTGCCATTTTCTTTTCTCCTTTTCATTAACTAATTGATTTTAAGTTACCTTTAACCCGGTCAACCTCCTTTCTTGACCTACATTTAGTATACCATAAGTCGGTAGAAAATGCAAGCATTTATTTCTATTTTCTGCAAAAATATTTTAAAAGTTTATGAAGTGTGTTATAATAAGAAGTAGAATATGAAAGGAGGTTGAACCCATGGACGTTAACTCATTGATTCAGTTAGTCGGGAGTTTGGGATTTCCTATTGTGGCATGTGGTGCGTTATTCTGGCGTATGGTTAAGAGTGATGAACAACACAAGGAAGAAATGGCAAAAATCAGTGAAGCCCTTAACAATAACACAACGGCGTTAGTAAAGCTAACGGAAAAAATCGACAAGGAGAATTAACCATGACCGTAACAGCCTTTAACTTACCACAAACCGTTAGCGTTGCCCTCCTTGTAATTGCGGGGCAGTTTGGCAACGGAGAAGAACGAAAAGAAAAGTTGTGTAAGGCGGGGTACAATCCTACGGAGATTCAAGCGTGTGTAAATGAGTTGTACCCTTTACTTAACAAATACGGAGGTTAACACATGGCAAGTATTCAAACAGCCTATAACTGGGCTATTGAAAAGTGTAACGCTCCGAACATTGGTTATAGTCAAGATTACCGCATGGAAAAGACAGTAAACGGCATTACATATTATGACTGTTCGTCATTTATATGGTTTGCGTTACTGGCGGGCGGTTACGATTGTGTAAAAGCAAATGGCGGTTCGACATGGGCTTTCACTACAAGAGATATGGCTATTGCTTTAAAACTGTTAGGTTTTGTTAAGTACGCAACTACTCAACCGTGGAAACCGGGTGATATACTAATTCGTACTGGACATACTGAAATGGCATTTGACAGCAATCACACAATGGGCGCACATTCAAGTAAAGTTCCACTAGCGCAACAGGTCAGTATTAACTCTAACACTTCATCCGCTAACGATTGGTTAGAGTTGTGGCGTTGGGAAACGGGCGCAACCACGGAATGGATTAAAGGTAACAGGTATTTATCAACCGGAGAAATGCAAAATAATGCACAAATTATCTTTTCCACCCTAACCGGGAAAGGTTGGTCTAAAAATGCTGTGGCGGGTATGTTGGGAAACATGCAGAAAGAAAGCACCATTAACCCCGGAATATGGCAGAATCTAAACCCTAACCCATCGTTAGGTTGGGGGTTGGTACAATGGACACCATCAACAAACTTTACGGACTGGGCGGCGGCTAACGGGTATGAAAATGATGATGGTTATGCACAATTAAAGTGGATTGATGAAGTAACCGTTTCAGTAGGTCAATGGATTCCAACGGCGCAATACCCAGAAACATTTGGTGAATTTAAGATTAGCACCATGCCACCGGAATATCTAGCTGACTGTTTCCTAAAGAATTTTGAACGCCCCGCAGAAATTGACCAACCAGACCGCCAACGTTACGCCCGCTATTGGTTTGATTGGTGGGAGGGTTCCCCCGTGCCGCCCCCAAACCCTAGCCCGGAACCGGATTGGAGTCCGTCAATGCCTATATGGTTAGCATTAAAGAAATATTAATGTTTCACGTGAAACATAGAAAGGAGTTTTAAACATGGCAGTAAGAACCCGTGAAGAAATTTTAGCCGCTATTCGCTCCCGGTTGGGTGACGACACTAGCGACGACGCATTAGCAATTATTGAGGACGTAGACGACACCTTTAAAGATTACGAGGTTAGAACCTCCGACGACTGGAAAACAAAGTATGATTCCCTTGACGCAGAGTGGCGCAAGCGTTACCGTGACAGATTTTTCCAGAAAAACGAAAACGAGGAAACAACCCCGGAAAAGGTGGTTAACGACAATGAAGAAGATTTAAAGGAAGAAAGCGACGTTAAGAGTTTCGATGAACTCTTTGAAGAAAAGGAGGATAACAATGGCTATTAAACCAAAACAGACGGCGTTAACCGCTAACAGTGTTGAAATTCTCAACACAATTAGAAACAGTGCAACCCCGTATTATAAACAGATGATTCCACAGGCTAAAGCTAATACGGGTTCCATTCGTCAGATTGGAAACATTATGATGAACTACGAGCCGTTGCAGAATGAATTTTTAACCGCACTCTATAACCGTATCGGGCGGGTTATCATTACAAGCAAAATGTACTATAACCCGTGGGCACCTTTCAAAAAGGGGTTAATGGAGTTAGGCGAAACGGTTGAGGAAATCTTTGTTAACATTGCAAAGGCTCATACGTTTAACCCGGAAACCGCAGAAACCAACTTTATGAAACGTGAAATCCCGGACGTAAGAGCGGCTTTCCATACCATGAACTATCAGAAGTTTTACAAGGCTACAATCAGCAATGACCAGTTAAGACAGGCGTTCTTATCATGGCAGGGCATTACCGACCTTATCGCTAAGATTGTTGACGCAATGTATACAGCCCATAACTATGATGAATTTCAGGTTATGAAGTATATGTTAGCCCGCAACATCTTAAATGGTTATCTTTATCCGGTAACAGTTCCACAGGTTGATAAAGCCAATGCGCATGACATTGTTACGGAAATCAAAGCTATTTCCAACGAACTTGTTTATGAAAGCCCTGACTATAACCTTAACGGCGTTTATACTTTTTCCGAAAAGAACGACCAGTTCATTATTACAAACGCCCGTTTTGACGCTGTTATGGACGTTAATGTTTTGGCGTCTGCCTTTAACATGGATAAAGCGGAATTTATGGGGCATAGGGTTCAGATTGACGGTTTTGACCGTATTGACGAAAACCGCATGAACGAACTTTTCGCTAACGACCCTAACGCCGGGTATGTACCGTTAACGGAAGATGAAAAAGCGGCACTTAAAGCCGTACCCGCCGTACTGATTGACCGTGATTACTTTATGATTTTCGACAATCTATATAAGTTTACAGAGGACTACAACGGTGAAGGCTTGTACTGGCAGTATTGGTATCACGCATGGAAAACATTTTCTGTTTCCCCGTTTGCAAATGCAGTTATTTTCGTACCGGGTACGCCGGGCATTACTTCCGTTACTGTCAGCCCGGCAACCGCAACCGTCAATAAAGGGGCTATGTTACAGCTTAACGCCGCCGTAGTTACGGAGGGATTCGCCCCTAAATCCGTTGTTTGGTCTATTGATAGTGAACTTTCAACTATTACCCAGAACGGATTGTTAAGTGTGGGCGCAGACGAAACAGCGGGTACTATCACCGTTACGGCAACTAGCACGTTTGATGATACTAAAAAAGGAACTGCTACAATCACCGTTCCCGCATAAATCAAATACGTTTCACGTGAAACATTACAGTTAATGTTTCACGTGAAACATTAAGGAGGTAACACTTTTGTATATTGCACCAAATACAACTATACGAATGTTGAAAGATGTCCCTCTTGATAACACGTATAGAAACACGATTTACTTTGCAAATGTGGCTAATCAAACCGCATATTTTCAGGGTAAAACAAAATACACGTTTGCTAATCAAAGTTATCAACGTGTAAACCGGGGCGTGTTAAGGGTAGCAAGAAAAGCAGACGATTTATACGATTGCAATTACTTAATGTTCCAAAACACAAGCTATGGTAGTAAGTGGTTCTATGCCTTTGTTGTAAGCGTCGAATATGTGAACAACGAAACCGCAGAAGTCACATTTGAAATTGACGTAATGCAAACATGGCATTTTGACTATACTGTTAATATGTCATTCGTCGAACGTGAAATGAGTGTGACAGATAATATAGGTGATAACCTTGTTCCTGAAAATCTGGAAATAGGTGATTACATCTATCAGGATTTAGGATTGACAAGTTTATTTGATTTATATCAGATAGTAATAGCGGCTACATTTGATGAAAACATGGACGACGCAACCGGAGGAATGTATGGCGGGGTATTTTCTGGACTTCATTACAATGTATTTTCGACGTGGCAGAGTGCAGCTACATTTATAGCAGACGCAACCGAACAGAATAAAGCTAGCGGTATTGTTTCTATTTTTATGTTACCGATTGCTTTCGCCGCTGATTTTCAATCCACTATTCCAGAGGTGTTCAATATTGAGAGGGATAAACACATTAACAATATTGACGGTTATGTTCCTAAGAACAATAAATTATTCACATACCCATACAATCTTTTGTACGTTACCAACAATGAGGGCGGGGCGGCTAACTATGCTTTTGAGTATTTCAGTACGGAAAAATGTACTTTCAATGTAAGCGGGGCTATGTGTTGTACCCCTGAATGTATGCTAGTTCCGCTAAATTACAAAGGTGTACCAAAAAACTATAATGAAAAACTTATAGTCGGCAACTTCCCGCAATGTGCTTACACTGTCGATACATTTAAAGCATGGGTAGCACAAAACCAAAACCAATTAGCATTAAACGCAATAAACGCAATCGGTACGACCGTTGCGGGCGGGGCGGCTATGTATGCAAGTGGAGGTCTTGTTGGTAGCGGTATGGCATTAAGCGGAGTTCAACAAATAGGCTCACTTGTCGCAAGCACTATGGATAAAAGCACACTTCCACCACAGGCAAGGGGCGGCGGTGGTTCTATTATTAACATGGCTAACCAGATTAAAGGATTTCAATTCTATTATGCCTATATTAGACGGGAATTTGCCGAAATAATCGACAACTATTTTAATGTGTACGGTTATGCTACTCATAGGGTTAAAGTACCTAACCGTGTTATCCGTCCGCATTGGAATTATGTTAAAACCGTGAACGTTTCTTTAACGGGTTCGGTTCCCGCTGATGATATGGCAAAATTAAGAAGTATATACGACAACGGCGTTACGTTTTGGAGAAACGGAAACGAAGTTGGAAATTATGCGCTAGACAATCGACCGGGCGCATAGAAAGGAGATTACGCATGGGAAAAGGAAAGCGGGAAAAATGGGAAAGCGCATTGTTAAACAACCGCACCTATTTACAGTATTATAACCGTCTTTTGGAACTAGCTATAAACATGTATGAATGGAAAAACCTGCCTGATTCTGTTGACGAACGTTTCTTAGAGTTAACACTATTTTCTGACGGTATGGCTATTTTCTTCCGTGACGACATTTTAGGTGAACTTTGCTTACAATGTATGATTGGTGGGGAACTTGACGTTTATAGAATACCTATTGATAGAACCGCATACGCTACAAACGGGTATCGAATGCGCCTTAACAATCAGAACAGCGTTATTATTTTTAACAACTATACACATACTAATAGTATGCTTGACGTGGAAATGTATTCCCGGCGTTTATATGAAATTGAACGCACAATAGACGTTAACGTAAAGGCGCAGAAAACCCCGTTAATCATAAGAGCGACGGAAAACCAACGGTTAACTATGAAAAATCTCTTTATGCAGTATGACGGAAACGAACCTTTTATTTTTGGTGATAACAACCTTGACATGGACGCTATAAAGGTTATTCCTACTAACGCCCCATATGTTGCAGATAAGTTAAACATACTAAAACGTCAGATATGGAATGAAGCGTTAACTTACTTAGGTATAGAGAACAGCAACACAGAAAAGAAAGAACGTCTTGTTAGTGATGAAGTTAATAGCAATCTAGGCGGCGTAGCGGCTCAACGTTTTTGCAGACTTAACTCAAGACGCAAAGCGGCAGACCAGATTAACAAAATGTTTGGTCTTAACATTCAGGTAGATTTCCGTGAAGAAGTTAAAGAAATGTTTAAGGACGATAACGGAGAGGAAGAAAAGGAGGTGGAAAGTTATGAGTAAGTACACAACGGAAGTACGCTTTATATGTGAAACGGCGGCAGGACTTGACACATCAGAGGGCTATCTATCTGTTAACCAGATTGTAAAAGCGGCGTTACCGTCTGTATTTGATTTTGATTTCCCCATTTTTGACGAAACATATCGCCCGATACTGGAAACAAAAATTTTGAAACATTTCTATACCCGTGAAATTGGTTTGGAAACGGTCGGATTATGGAAGTTAAAACTTGACACTAAACTTAATGAGATTATGCCTTTTTATAATCAGCTTTACAAAAGTGAATTGATTGAGTTTAACCCCATGTACGACGTTGACTTAACCCGTGACCACAAACTTAACAAAACCGAAACAACAACACAAAAAGGTACGGAAGATATAACAGCGTCAAAAAATGGGAATGTTTCCGATAAAACAGACGTTGACGAAACAACAACGCAAGACACCCGCACAGAAAACACCACTAACAATACTAGCGAAACAAATATTAACAATACGTCAGGTAATACAAGTAAGGAGACGGCAAGCGCAACTAAAACACATTACGACAAGTATTCAGACACCCCGCAAGGCTCATTAACAAATGTTCAGAATGACACATATCTAACAAATGCCCGAATGATAAGCGACACTGACGGCAAGACAGGTGAAACAACTGTTAACGGAACAGATGAAAGCAAAGGCACAACAACAAGCGAAACGACCGGAGAGGAAACAGGCTCTAATAACACAGAGTTAACAAGCAATACCCGACGTAATATTGACACAACGGACAGCGAAAACAGAAACGCAACGCAAACGGCTAACAAAGACCTTAACAGCATTGACGATTATTTGGAACACGTTAAAGGTAAAAATCCGGGCGTTTCCTATTCAGCATTGTTAAAGGAATATAGAGATACATTCCTTAACATAGATATGCAAGTAATAAGCGAACTTAATGACCTGTTTTTAAACTTATGGTAAGGAGGATTAAAGATGAAAGATTTTACAGAGGTTAAACCCTTGTATTATTGGGTTCAACACATTCTGCCGCTAGTGTATGATGATAGTTTGTCATATATGGAATTGTTAGGCAAGGTAACAAAAAGCCTTAATGAACTCATTGCTAACAATAACAAACTTCCTGACTTCATAATGAAGTTAATAAAGGAGTACATTTCTAGCGGGGAGATTGAAAAGGTATTGGCAGAAGTTCTTTCTAATTATATGCTTAATGTCAAGTTTCCACCCGCAGGATTAAAACCCGCCACTGGCGACGGTTCAGCCGATGATACGGAGGCTATTCAAGGTTGTATTGATTACGCTTTTAACAACGGCGGTATGGCTGTTTACTTCCCGTCAGGTTCGTATTTGACGCAGCCTTTAACGCTTAGAAACAAAGCAACTCTTTTCGGTCAGGATAGGTATTCAACCCGGCTTGTCATGAAAGGCGGCGCAACAACTGCCATGTTCACAGGTGACGTTGACGAACTCACTTTAACGGGATTAGGTTTTGACGGTAACATGGATATTCAGGTTAACAACGTAAACTTGTTTACTATCACGGTTAATTCTGCTATTATTTCTAACTGCCTTTTAACCGACGGTTACGACCTTTTAAACATTACAGTCAATAACGATTTACAGTTAAACAACCTTTTGTTCCGTCACGCCGTAGAAAATTCACTTGTTCTTAACGGTGAGGGTATTGTTCAGGGTAGTAACCTTATATTCAAGAGTGTTTCTACGCTGGTAGGAAAAAACTTTGTTGTTATGGGTGTTTCAAAGTCCATTTTGGAGCAGGTGAAATGTTACGGCGCAAGTCCTAACGGGGTGTTAATCACAGGTAACAACAACGTTGTTAAAATGTGGAATGAACAGAGTTTAAAAGCATATACAGATAATGGCGTTAATAATACGGTTAAGGTATACACTCAATCAGAACAGAAGAAATTAACCGGATTCAAAAATACAAGCGTAGGTTCTGACCTGACCGAAACCGTAGGGGGCAACAAGACGGAAAGCATTACCGGAAACAAAGCCGTTAATGTTCATGACCTGACCGAAACCGTAGGGGGCAACAAGACGGAAAGCATTACCGGAAACAAAGCCGTTAATGTTCATGACCTGACCGAAACCGTAACAGGTAACAGCACTAAAAACGTTACTGGCTCAATCACACAGGACGCTAATAGTTTTTCGGAAGTTATAGCGAATGAAAAACACACAATCGCCGGGAGCGTATCGGAAGATATTAGCGGTAATAAACAGGTTAACGCCGCTAACAGTGTTGAAACAGTTCAGGGCGACAAAACAATAACGGCGGGTGACATTAGCGAAACAGCGGATAACAAAACAATCGGCATAAGCAAAATATTTCATTTAAGTGCTGAACAGATTGACTTCATTGTAACAAACGCCTTTAAAGTTAGTAGCAAAGATTTTATTATTGACAGTGCTAACCCGGCAACGTATAAAAAGCCACAGGAATACAACCGATATTTTAAAAGTGTTCCTTGGAAAGATACAGACGGTAATATTTATGACGTTCTTGTTGGAAGTCAATTCCCTATTGATTATTACAACGTTAAAGACTACGGCGCAAAAGGTGACGGTGTTGCTGACGATACCGTAGCTATTCAATTAGCATTTGATACGGCAATGATTAACGGCGGCGGTAAAGTGATTTTCCCGGCAGGAGCTTACAACGTTTCAAGTACGCTAATCATAAGACCGCATACGGCGGCGGTTGACCCCGGCGGTAATCA
>OIXX01000893.1_pt1 | contig 13490 bp, 9 predicted proteins | sample 1588161 | NCBI WGS metagenome assembly OIXX01 (sample SAMN03283274) | human gut metagenome | biome: human-associated habitat; material: feces | host: Homo sapiens | place: Peru | collected 2012
CCTCTTCGACAGACCGATTCTACCTTTTTACAACAAAGGTACGAAACTGTCTTTAGCAATCATAGTTTTACCTTGATCATTTTGCAGTTTATGCGACTGCGTCGTATTCTTCTGCAAACTTAGAGTATAATCCCGACAGCGAGCGCATATATCTTTCTCCGTTAACCATAGTTCCTGCTGACGACTGCGTTTATTTGGCTGTTTATAATTATCCTGGAGCTCCTTCTGGCAGCGGTCTTTATAAAATCGACCGTAAGGATTTGGACGATATTGCCACCAGCATCAGCAGCCCGCTGCCTTCTTCGGATAATGGCGGGTCATTAGAACTTCAGTTCGGCAACCGTCAGGTGAGCTTTGTTGCAGGAGATGTGCCCACCACATTAACTGTATGGGATGCTTCGGGACGTCGTGTGGCTCAACAGGCGGTCAAGGGTACAGCCCAGATTCGTTTCGCCGCTCCTGGTGTTTACACATATTATGCTAATTACGGCGGTCAGGTGAAAGCGGGCAAGTTCCTTGTGAAATAGAATTAGTAACCAACTAACACTAAATTCGAATGTTTATGAAGAGATTATATATGGCGCTTGCGGCAGCAATGCTTGCAACAATGTCTTTTGCACAACCACTTTCGACATACCGGTCGATGAAGGACAAGCCTACGGGCAAGCCGATGGACATTGTCATGTCGCCAGTCGGCAATAAGACAGCAATGTTGGCACGCATGAAGAAGGCTGCCGGCAATGCTGACATTATCACCGAACAGCCAAAGGGAACCCTGCATGACAATCTTTATGGTACTGGCGAGGGCTTCATGACTTTCTTCAACAGTGTGTATTCGTCGGCATCCGACGGCACTGTTGAGCGTTATGTCGAAACAGACAACGGTGAGGTGTATATTCAGAATATCGTCAGCACTATTTCTCCCAACACTTGGGTGAAAGGTGAGAAGGCTGAAGGTGATACCATTAAGTTTGTCTTCCCACAGAAATATGTGGCTCAAGAAGGAATGGACGATGATGGCAATCCGACGGGTATTGTGGAATTCTTCTATCTTTACCGTTGTAGGATAAATGCCGAGCGTACATCGCTTGACCTTGACGAAACTTCGCAGACCATCAATTATGTCCTTCGTAACGACTCGCTTATTCGTGTTGACAATCTGGACAATGGCGTGATTCTTGCTCTTTGCAATGGTGCCGGCGAATGGACAGGTTTCGGCGACTACTATCAGACTTGGACCAAGATAAAGGATGAGCCTTGTGTTCCTTCTGCATCTGCGAACATACAGAAGTATCAGCTTGACTTTGTGAATACGGGTGGTCAGTATGATTCGCGTATCATTAATGCGGCTATTGACGGCAATGACTTCTATCTTGGAGGCTTGACCGATTCTGCCCCGGACAATTGGGTAAAGGGTAAGATTGACGGCGACAAGGTGGTGTTTGAGGGCAAGAAATACATGGGCGTGGATAAGGAGAACAAATGCCATGCTTATTTCAGTGCCTTAGGAAGCGAGAAGGTGTGGAGCGATTATTATCATCAGGAGGCGGACAGCTTCTTCTTCGTGAAATCCATATCGTTCGATTATGACGCAGAGAGCAAGACCCTTAAGTCGGACAAAATGTTTGGCGTGAATATGGGTACGAGCACCGTGAAATTCATCAATGTTTTTATGGAACCGCAGATGAAGCCTTGGAATGATTTGCCTGCCAATCCTAAGGATCCCGATTTGCTGGAATTCCGTCCTTACGACCCTAACTATGGTTATGGCGCAATGCTGTATTGGCTTGATAACATGTCGGTTGACGATAACCTGCTCAATGCTGACTATCTCTACTACAACTTATATTTCGATGGAGAACTGTTTACGGCTTATCCTGACGAATATGTATTGCTAAAGGAGGCGATGACAGACATTCCTTACTCGTTCAGCGATGGTTATGATTTCAACTTCACAGGAAGTATGCACAACATGTTCTTCTATATGGACGGAGTGTCCAAGGTTGGCATTCAGGCTATGTATAAATACAATGATAAGGTGTATAAGTCGAATCTGGTGGAGTTTGAGATAACGGAAGACGGATTCAGACCTACTGCCGTCAATGGCGTAACTGATGATAAGGACAGAGTTACGGGTGTAAGCTTCTACGATCTTAGTGGACGTCGGGTGAGCAACCCTTCAAGTGGTATCTATCTTAAGACAATGAAAATGGCGGATGGTACGCAGAAGACAGTAAAGATTGTAAAGAGATAAAGAAGAAAACATAAAAAAACGATGATGTCAGAAATGGCATCATCGTTTTTTTTTACACCTCCAAGACTCTTACTTCCACGTTCTTCATCGGCTCGATGTCCTGCATTGGCTTGCCGAAGAAGACGGACTGTATGGCTTTGTTTATTATTCCGTGACCTACGGCGGCTACTGTCTTGCCGTCGTAACGCTGGCGCATAAGCTGGAGGAAGGCGTTGGCACGTTGACGCATGGCGTCTGTTGTCTCGATGTCCGGCGTCCACTTGGCGTCCTTCAGGTCGGGGATGTATCGACCGGTGAAGCTGCCCCAGTCGCGCTCTCTGAGCAGCGGAGTCTGGAAGATGTTGGCGAGGGCAGTGTGGCGGTCGCCTTGGAAGTGGGGGGCTGCCACCTCCACACAGGTGTCGACGGCACGTTGGAGGTCGCTCGATACGAAGGCGTCGATGTGTTTTTGGTTCAGTTCGGCGCCGAGACTGCGTGCCTGATTGATGCCGTTTTCTGTAAGTTTGCCCGGCGTCTGACCCTGCATGATGCGGTTTACGTTGTCAACGGTCTCGCCGTGACGTATAAGAAGAAGCTTGCATGCCATGATTGTATGTTGTTTACTGTTTGTTAATGTTTAATGTGTGGCTCTTGCCATTACATGTTGTCTATCTCTTTCAGCACCTCCAGAGCGTCGCCCACCGATGTGATGCCGGTCACAATCATGAAGCGGTGGCCTCTGGCTTCCTTGAGATTGCAGCGACGGGTGTGCGAAGATATATAGTTGAGGGCGCGTCCGAAAGCCTGACTCTTGTAGTAGGCAGACTCTGGATTGCTCACAAACTGCATCTGCATGCGGCCCTGCTTGAGGATGATCTTCTCGCAACCGAGCTTCTTGCCTATCCTTCTTAGCGGCACAACGAGGAGCAGCTGTTCTCCCTCCTTCGGCATCTTGCCGAAGCGGTCTTCCAGCCTCTTGCGATAAGCGTCCACCTGGTCGTCGTCGCTGATGTTGTCGAGCTCGCGATAGAGAAACATTCTTTCTGCCGAACCGGGGACGTAGGTCTCGGGGAAATACATCTCCAGGTCGCTCTCCAGTGCGCAATCCTCCACAAACTCGTCGCCGCTGATTTCCTTACCCTGTGCTATCTCCTCAGCGTAGATGTCCTGGAATTCCTCGTTCTTTAGTTCGGTGACAGCCTGATTGAGGATTTTCTGATAAGTCTCGTAGCCGAGATCTTCCATGAATCCGCTTTGTTCGGCACCGAGCAGATTGCCCGCGCCGCGGATGTCGAGGTCCTGCATGGCAAGATTAAATCCGCTGCCGAGTTCGGAGAAATTCTCCAAAGCCTCCAGTCGGCGGCGTGCCTCAGGCGTCAGCACCGACTTTGGCGGAGCCAGCAGGTAGCAGAACGCCTTGCGGTTGGAGCGTCCCACACGTCCTCGCATCTGATGGAGGTCAGAGAGTCCGAAGCGGTGGGCGTCGTTGATGATTATGGTGTTGGCGTTGGAGATGTCGATGCCGTTCTCCACGATGGACGTGGAGAGAAGCACGTCGTAATCATAATCCATAAAGCCGATGAGGATTTTCTCAAGCTCTTCCGGATTCATCTGACCGTGACCGATGGCCACTCGTGCGTCAGGGACATACTTATGGATGAGCGCGGCTATCTCGGGAAGGTTGGATATGCGGTCGTTCACGAAGTATACCTGTCCGTTACGCGACATCTCGAAGTTGATGGCGTCGGCTATTATCTCGTGTCCGTATACGCCAAGTTCGGTCTGGACGGGATAGCGGTTTGGCGGCGGCGTGCGTATGATGCTCATGTCTCGTGCTCCCATCAGCGAGAACTGGAGCGTGCGCGGGATGGGGGTGGCAGACATGGTGAGCGTGTCCACGTTGGTCTTCAGCTTGCGCAGCTTCTCCTTCGTAGCCACGCCGAACTTCTGCTCTTCGTCGATGATGAGCAGTCCGAGGTCGTGCCATTCCACCGACTTGCCTATTAGCTTGTGCGTGCCTATGAGAATGTCAATCTTGCCCTCCTTCAGATCGGCAAGCACCTCGCGGGTCTGCTTGGCGGTGCGGGCACGTGAGAGATAGTCCACGCGGACGGGCATCTCCTTCAGGCGGCTGAGGAAGGTCTTGTAATGCTGGAACGCCAGCACCGTGGTTGGCACCAGCACAGCCACCTGCTTGCCGTCTGTGGCAGCCTTGAAAGCGGCACGTATGGCCACTTCCGTCTTGCCGAATCCCACGTCGCCGCATACGAGGCGGTCCATAGGTCGGTTGCTCTCCATGTCATGCTTGACGTCCTGCGTGGCTTTCGACTGGTCCGGCGTGTCCTCATATAGGAACGAAGCCTCCAGCTCGTGCTGCAGGTAAGAGTCGGCAGAGAACTGGAATCCCTTTTCGTGGCGACGTTTCGAATAGAGCTTGATAAGGTCACGTGCGATGTCCTTGATGCGCTTCTTCGTGCGTTCCTTCAGTCGGTCCCACGCACCTGTGCCGAGAGCGCTGAGGCGTGGCGGTTCGCCGGTGTCGGCGCGGCGGTATTTGGATATCTTGTAGAGCGAATGTATTGACACGTCCACGATGTCGCCGTGCTGATAATAGATGCGTATGGCCTCCTGATAGCTGTCGCCGACGGGCACACGTAAGAGTCCGCCGAACTTGCCGATGCCGAAATCCACGTGTACGATGAAGTCGCCCGGCTCCATTTCCTGCAGTTCCTTCATCGTCAGCGCCATCTTTCCGGTCCGTGCAGCGTCCGACTTGAGGTTGTATTTATGGAAACGGTCGAATATCTGGTGGTCCGTAAAGAAGCACAGACGCAGGTCGGCGTCGGCGAATCCCTCGTGCAGAGTGTGGTCAACGGGGGTGAACGTGATGTTGTCAGCTACGGAGAGAGCCTCCGAATTTGGCGATTTCTGATGGCGGGCGTTGCGTACGGCACGCAGTTCGTCGCTCTCGAAAATCTCCTTCAGGCGGCGTGTCTGCTTCTCGCTGTCCGCAAGAATGTAGAGACGATAGCCCTGAAGCAGGAAGTCTTCGAGAGTCTGAGCCAGCAATTCGAAGTTCTTATGAAACAGCGGTTGCGGCGAAATGTTGAATGTGATGGTGGTTTGGGGAGTGCCGGACGGATGTGCTCCCATTTCGACGAAGCGGAAACCGCTGATAGCTTTGCGAAATTCTACGCCGCTGACCAAATTGTTCTCCTTACGCATTTCGCGCAAGATCTGCTCCTGCTCCATCTCCGTGGCGCCCTCAAGACATTCCGTGAAGGCTTGCTTGGAGAAGCCGTTGTCATAAATCTGCTCGATGGCAGAGCAGAGATAGAGGCGGTCCTTGAAGACCAGCAGGGCGTCCTCGGGCAGCATGGCAGTGAAGGGCTGCTTGTCTGTGACGGTCTGTGCCAGTTCGGGAACAATCTGAACCGTCTCCTTCGAGTCCTTCGAGAGCTGGTCTGCCACCTCGAACGTGCGTATGGTGTCCACCTCGTCGCCGAAGAAGTCGATGCGGAAGGGCAGTTCGGACGAGTAAGAATAGACGTCGACGATGCTTCCGCGCATCGCAAACTGTCCCGGTTCGTAAACGTAGTCTACCTCCTCGAAGCCAAGACTGCGCATCTTTCGTCCGAGGTCAGTAAGATTGACGATGTCGCCTACGCCGATGCTTATGGTGCGCTCGTCGAGGTTTCGCTTCGACACAACAAGCTCACTGAGAGCTTCAGGACAGGTTACCACATAGAGGAAGCCCGGTTTGTCCTTCCCTTTGCCAGCCGTATGAGCTGCCGATAGGCGTGAGAGAGTCTCCGTGCGCAGTATTTCGTTGGCTGCGTCGCGCTGTCCGTACTTCACGGCACGGCGGTAAGAAGACGGGAAGAACAGCACGTTGTCCGTACCGAGAATCTGCGTAAGGTCATGATAGAAGTAGCCTGCCTCGTCATTGTCCTGCAGTATGAAGACAGCCGTGAGCGGTTTCTGCGCCCCTTTCTTGCCGTTTTCTGTACGGCTTGCGGCTGCCGCAAAAAACACAGGAGCCGATGAAGCAACCATTCCCTTAAGGAATAAATGCTTCACCGACTCGTCATTTACAGCTTTCAAAAAAGCCCCGCACTGAGGCAGGGCTGAATATATGTTGCTAATCTCTCTTATTTCCATAAGCATTTAAGGATGTCCTCTCGACGTATCTCGAATGTTTTAATGTTTTGCCTTAGGATACTTTCTGAACCATCCGTCCCAACGCAGACGCATAACGCCGAAGAAAGCTTCGGAGAAAATGCCACCGCTCATCTTGCTGACACCTTCGCGACGGTTGACGAACACTACGGGCACCTCCTTAATCTTGTAACCCATCTTGTATGCCGTAAACTTCATCTCTATCTGGAAGCCGTAGCCTTTGAAGCGAATCTCGTCGAGCGGAATAGACTCGAGCACGCAACGGCGATAGCACTTGAAGCCCGCTGTGGTGTCGTGCACTTGGAAACCGGTGACCATGCGCACGTATTTGGAGGCGAAGTAGCTCATCAGCACGCGTCCCATAGGCCAGTTGACGACGTTGACGCCGCTTACGTAGCGCGAACCGATGGCGAGGTCGTAGCCTTCGTCGTGGCATGCAGCGTAAAGGCGCGGCAGGTCGGCTGGGTCGTGAGAGAAGTCGGCGTCCATCTCGAAGATGTAGTCATAGCCGTGCTCGAGCGCCCACTTGAATCCAGTGATGTAAGCGGTGCCGAGACCCAACTTGCCGCTGCGCTCCACGATGAAGAGGCGGTCGGCAAACTCCGTGTCGATGAGATGATGCACAATCTTGGCTGTTCCGTCGGGGCTTCCGTCGTCGATGACGAGGATGTGGAAGCACTTCTCGAGAGCGAAGACGGCGCGTATGATCTTCTCGATGTTTTCCTTTTCGTTATATGTGGGGATGATTATGATGCTGTCGCTTTTGTTCATACTACCTTTATATTTAGTTCTGTTTGGCTTGTCTTTAACTATCTATTTTGCAAATGTACGAATATTATTCTAAAGGCACGCCCGCAAACGAATAAAAAAAGCCGCTTTATGTAAGTTTTCATAAGTTTTAAAGCTTATTTATTTAAGGCAATATGCTTTTGTGGCTCCTGCCTTTTCGCCTGTAGAGCCGAAACTGCACTTTATCTTCTTTGCCTTCTTGAGACTTCCCTTCAGCTTCACCTGCAAGTTAACGGTCTGCTGCTTCTGTGCCGGGTCAGCCACGTGCAGCCAGACATGACCGTCTGCCCTGCGGCGTACCATAAGCGCACAGGGACGGTCGGTCTTCACCTCAATGTCACCGTCCTTATACTTTCCCTTCTCATGGAACACCATCTGCCAGACGCCGAGTCCGCCACGACGTACAGCCTGGAGCTTCTTGTTGTTGGAAAGAATGCTGACCTCATTGCTTTGTGCATACTTGTCGAGGGCATTGTCCGACGTGTTGTCGGGTACGATGACGTAGGCGTAAGAGGCGTTCTGCGGACGTGTGCCGTGGTCGATTGCCACGGTGGCTACGTCGACCGTAGACGTACGGTTAGGCTCCACGTTGTTGATGTCGTGCCAGTTGCCGCTCTGCTTTTTGCGTTCGACAGTCACCTTGCCACCCTTCGGAAACACGTAAGCCACACCGTTATGGCGCACCCACCGGATGTCGGTCTTCGCAATGTTGTCAGACAGTTTGAGCTGTGACTTGCCGTTGCCGTCCTTATAGTCCAATGTCCACTTGGCATTGTCCAGACATTGGTTTACGGTTGTCTGCACGTCGCTTTGCGATGACGACGTAACGCCGGCTCCGAGGCAGACCACCTCGTCGTCAAAGAAGAACCAAGACTTGCGTGCTCCGGTATTTATGCCGTCGTATGAGTCGTAGTAAGCGTACGTTGAGGCTCCGTAGATGGAGTCGGTCACGCCACCCGCAAACTGTGATGTGCCACGCAGCTCCCAGTCTTTCTTGCCCAGCGGCACACGTTCCGTCACGGGAGCAGTAACGCCGGGGATGCGCGTCCAGTTCCAAGCCGGGAAGATGTTCAGGTATTCGTCGCCCGTCTTAGTTATGGAGCAGCTGCCGTCCGACACGTAGTAAGCCTTCAGATTCTCGCCGTTGCCATACTCCATGCGTGATGTTCGCGTAGAACAGAAACGCACGCCTACGGAATAAGAGGGGCGAGTGTGGAGCGTGTAGTCAGCCCTATAGAAGTGGGTGTTGGCGGATGCGACGCCCTTGTCTGCCTTAGCCTTACCCTCTATTCTTGATACGATGTCCTGATACTGTGCGGCATATTCAGGGTCGATGGTCATCATGCGGCGGGCGTAAAGGGCTGTGTTGGAAGCGTTGAGCGAGTTGTTGCGGCTCACTCCACGTCCCAATGTATTGTAAATCTTATACTTTCCGCGTATGGTGGGATAAAACGAATGGAGCATAAACTGCCTTACCATCTCCTTCTTGTCAGCGCTGAGCGCAAACTTCGTGCCCGCAGCATATCCGGCTATCTGCGTGATGCCCTTCAGAATCTCGTCACCGTAGCCTCCGATATAGAACTGCTGTCCATGCTGAATGAAGCTGCCGTCACACTGAAAACCCTCGCCTGTAGTGTATTTTATAGGTTCGAAAGCCAGCTCCATAGCACGTTTCAGGTCGGCATCGTTACGCTCCACGGCTGCACGATAAATCCAGTGGAGGCACAGGTCGGTGCGGTTTGCACCGGTCCACTTGGCAGGATCGCCGCCGTCTTCGCGCATGTGATTGAGTATGTTCTGCTCCAGCTGTTTAGGCAGATGGTGCTTGCCCTGTCTCATCTTGACGAGCATCACGCCGAGCGACTGAGGTTCAGCCACCTGGGCGTACCACCAGTTGGTGCTCTTCGGGCGACGTTCCATCCAGTATGACAGAGCTTTCACGATGTCGTTATATACATTCTCGTTGCCATACAGCTTGCTCCTCTTGTTGGTATAGGCATAGACGAGGTTGCTGAGGCGGATGAGATGTGTGCGTGGCTGCCATCCGTCTTGGGCTGTACTGGCATAGTCGATGTCGCTGAAGTTGCCTTTCTTGATGTCGAACGTCTTCAAGTCCGCCGTTATGTCCGGCGCACTTTGGAAGTCGTTGCTGATACGTTCCACGAGCGTGTCGTAGTCGTCAGTAGCAGCAATAGTGGCCATTGGTATGGCGGCGAGGAAGAGCAGGGCAGTGGCGATGCGCTTCAGAGGAGAGTGTTTTGTGTGCATAGCGGTGTTGTTTAGGGGTTACTGTTTGGGATTATTGCCGTTTACGATGCTCTCGATGTATCGGCAGACCATCGAAATGCCCTTCTCGTTGTCTCCTCCCTCAGGTATGATGACGTGAGCGAAGCGCTTTGTGGGTTCGATAAACTGCTCGTGCATGGGCTTGAGAACCTTCAGATAACGGTCTACGACCATCTGAACGGTACGTCCGCGCTCAATGATGTCGCGCTGGATGTTTCGGATAAGGCGCTCGTCCGAGTCGCAGTCCACGAAGATGCGGAAGTCCATCATGTCGCGCAGGCGATTGTTTAGCAGGGCCATGATGCCCTCCACGATGATGACGGGCTTAGGCTCGACGTGGATGGTGGCTTCCTCACGGTTGCACTTAATATAGGAATATGTGGGCTGTTCGATGGCTTTTCCCTCGCGCAAGTCGTTTATCTGCTTGATGAGAAGCTTCCAGTCGAAAGCGTCAGGATGGTCAAAATTGATGGCATGGCGCTCCTCGTCCGTCATGCCTGTGGTGTCGTTATAGTACGAGTCGAGAGGCACCACGGCTACATGATGAGGCGGAAGAGCCTCCACAATCTTCTTCACCACGGTTGTCTTGCCTGATCCGGTTCCTCCGGCTATACCTATAATTGTGATTTTATTGTTTTCCATATACTTGTTTTTAGTAGAGATTTAGGGAATGAATATACTGTCGAACATCTTCTGATAGAACTCCGCCTTCTTCTCCACAGCCATCGGGTAAGCCCTTGAGCTGCTTGGCATCCTCCACAGACGCAGATGGCGTCCTTCAAAGCAGAACGTGGTATGTTCGCCAACCTTCGGACTTTCCTTTATGGAGAAGCTTTCGGCGAGCGTGTCGGTGGCTTTCTGTCCCGTCGTTACGATGTCGGTAAGGCAGGGCAGGCCGCTCACCATAGCCTTGAGGTCAGTAGGCTCCACGACCATGAGGTCCTTGTCCGACGCCGTGTTCTTCAGTCGGCGGACGGCTGTGGCGGTGTCGTACATGCCGATGCGCTGACGGGTAAGAAAGCTTTTGATGTCGTCAAGGAAGAATGTCTTGTGCTCTTGGCTGACGAAGCGCATCTTGTCTTGGAAGAAGCAGATGCCGAAGATGCGCCACATGTCGTTGGTGAAGTTGGGATAATAGAAGTGCATTGTCCAGCGTTTCTCCCCAGGCGGGAAGCTGCCGAGCATCAGCAGACGGCATCCTTCTGGAAGGAAAGGCGTGAAAGGATGGCGCTCCACAGGCGGAAGAGTCTGTGTGGCGCCATCCTTAAGTTTGTTTTCTGACATCATTACTTCTGCTCCTTTACGAGGTAAACCACAACGGGGAGGTGGTCAGAATATCCGTCCAGCCATACGCCGCCAGCCGTGGTACGCTTCGGTGCACCCTTGTATTTGCCCTCGCTCTGGATAAGATACGGTCTGACGTGAATCTGGTTCTGGAAGAACTTGAGAGACGAATAGTCCTTGCGTCCGTTCTTGTTGAGGAGGTTGGGAGAGAGGACAATCTGGTCGAAGAGGTTCCATGTGCCGCTGTAGAAGAGCGTTCCGCGTCCTTCCTTGGTGAGAATGTTATACCAGGGATTATACATGTCGTCCTTGCCCACCTTGTCTACGTCCGGCTTGCATGAGAGCGCCTCGGTCATAGACTTGTTTGTGGGGTCGTCGTTCATGTCGCCCATTACCATCACCTTGCAGTTCTTGTCAGCTTCGATGAGCGAGTCCTTTATCTTCTTCACCTGACGTGCTGCCACCTCGCGATAGTATGACGAAGAGAAACGGCTGGGCCAGTGGCATACGATGACGGCAACGGGCTCGCCAGCCATCTCGCCCTTCACGGTAAGGAAGCCACGTGTGACGAAGCCGGAGTCCTTTGCTTCCTCGGGAACGTAGGGATAGAGGTGTACGTCCTTTACGCTGAAGTAGCGCGGATTGTAGAGCATGGCGCAGTCGATGCCTCGCTTGTCCGGTCCCTCAACGTGCACATACTTATAGCCACGTTCCTTGAGCTTGGGCTGAGAGATGAGTGCGTCCAGCACGCGTGAGTTCTCAACCTCCGACAGACCGATTACGGAGCATCCCACACCTGGCAGCTTGTCCGTTCCGAGATCGGCGAGCGCCTGAGCCATGTTGTGCAGTTTATGGCTGTATTTCAGTCCGTTCCATTTATACGAACCGTTTGGGAGGAAGTCGTAGTCGCGCTTGCCCTCGTCGTGGCAGGTGTCGAAGAGGTTTTCCTGATTGTAGAAACCTACGGCGTAAAGGCTGTACTTCTTCTGTGCGTTTGCTCCTGTTATTGCGCAGAGCAAGAACATAAGGATAAGGAAAAAGTTCTTTTTCATTTTTGTTTGTATTGTCATTTCTTGTTGATTACAAATTGTTTCAATCTGCAAATTTCGCTAATAAATCTGATATATGCCATAACTTTTCAGCGGATTTAGCTTAATGTCATATAAATTTCTTGTTTTCTTTTATTAATTTTGCCCCATAGACCATTCATATTATGAAATACATTCTTGCTACAGACTCATTCAAAGGCAGCCTGTCGTCCATGGAAGTGGAGGCGGAGATAGCCAAAGTGTTAACAGAAAAGGGCGCGGACGTCGTCAGCCTGCCGATGTCGGACGGCGGTGACGGCATGCTGGAGGCTTTCACGAAGGCTTTGGGCGGAACCATAGAGCCGGTGTATGTGCACAATCAGATGATGCGCCGTGTGGACGCCGCCTTCGGTATGACGGCTGACGGCACCGCCATTGTGGAGGTGGCGCAGGCGTGCGGACTGGAGCTGGTGAAGGAAGACGAGCGCAATCCGATGCGTGCCACCACATACGGCGTGGGCGAACTGCTCTCAAGAGCCGTCAAGCGCGGTTGCCGTAACTTCATAATCGGGCTTGGAGGCAGCGGCACGAGCGACGCAGGAATTGGTATGCTGAGGGCGCTTGTTGACATTTTTGCGAAGGGAAAGACCTTCGACGTCGCCATGAAGACCGAGCTGGGCGAATGCCGCTTCACCTTGGCGTGCGACGTGGACAATCCTCTTTGCGGCGAGAACGGTGCGGCTTACGTATATGCTCCGCAAAAGGGGGCTACGCCGCAGATGGTGGAGCAGCTCGACAGAAGGGCGAAGCTGTTCGCAGAGAAGTCTGCTCTGCATTACGGCTACGACCGTTCGTGCTGTCCTGGAGCAGGTGCAGCAGGCGGACTCGGCTATGCTTTCATGCAGTATCTTGGCGCGGAGATGCGTTCCGGAGCCGACATGCTGCTCAGTCTTTGCCGCTTTGACGACGTGGCAAAGGACACCGACATGATAATAACAGGAGAAGGACACGCTGACCGACAGACGCTGATGGGCAAGCTGCCGCAGAAGGTGTTGCAGCGCGGACTGCAGATGGGTGTGCCTGTAGGACTGGTGGCTGGCAGAGTGGACAGCAAGGAACAGCTGCTGGAAGCTGGTTTCCGATTCGCCGAAAGCGTCACGCCTGACGGCATGTCCACAGCCGAAGCTATGAAGAAGGAAGTGGCGCAGGCTAATCTGAGGCGTTGGGCTGTTTTTCATCACCATCACGAACTCTTTAATGATTGAATCGATGTACGATATTTGCATTTCTAACGCTCAATACTCCTCGTTCAGCGCACAACAAAATCTTTGGTGCGAAATTCTTGAGTTTTGAGCGTTTAGGGTTAACGCGCTTATACACAGTGTGTTATGCTGTTTTTAGAAGAAATGTTATGAAATCAGACTCGCAAAAGAGCCGTTTTTTGCTGCAATAGCGCCACTTTTACACTCCAATAGTGCCACTTTTATCATGCAATAGCGCCACTTTTACACTCTAATAGTGGCACTATTGCAGTGTAAAAGTGGCGCTATTGTTAAGTTCGGGTGCTGTTTGCACAGCAAAACACCGTAAAAACAGCAATCCGGAACTCTAGAATCAATTTTTATTTTGTAACAGCTTTTTACTCTTTGTACGATATTTGCATGGCGGACAGGAAGACGTGTATTTTTGAC
>OIXX01000897.1_pt1 | contig 13434 bp, 6 predicted proteins | sample 1588161 | NCBI WGS metagenome assembly OIXX01 (sample SAMN03283274) | human gut metagenome | biome: human-associated habitat; material: feces | host: Homo sapiens | place: Peru | collected 2012
AACTGCGTGCCGATGATGCGGCGCTTCTGCTCGGGCTCGGTCACGCCGTCGAGCAACCTGGCATAGCGCTCCTCGGCGTGCACGTGGATGAAGTCCACGTCGAACTGCTTGGTGAAGACTTCCTCCACCTGCTCGGGCTCGTTCTTGCGAAGCATTCCATGGTTCACGAAGACGCAGGTCAGCTGCTTGCCAATGGCGCGGGAGCAGAGCGCGGCCACCACGGAGGAGTCAACGCCGCCAGAGAGCGCCAGAATCACGCGGTGGTCGCCCACCCTCTCGCGAATCTCGGCCACCTTGGACTCGACGAGCCCCTCCATGGTCCAGCTCTTCTCGAGCCCGCAGATGTTGAACAGGAAGTTGCTGAGCATCTGGTTGCCGTACTCGCTGTGGCGCACCTCGGGGTGGAACTGCGTGGAGTAGAGCCGCTTCTCCGGGCACTCCATGGAGGCCACGGGGCAGACGTCGGTGTGGCTCGTCACGACGAAGCCCTCGGGCGCGCGGGAGACGGCGTCGCGGTGGCTCATCCACACGGTCTGCTCGGAGGGCGTGCCGACGAACAGCTCGCTTGCATGACCCGCCTCGGCGTCCTCGTCAACATAGAGCTTAGCCGGGCCGTACTCGCCAACCTCAGAGTGGGCCACCTCGCCGCCAAGCGTCACGGCCATGATCTGGTGGCCGTAGCAGAAGCCCAGCACCGGCACGCCCATCTCTAGCACGGCAGGGTCAATCTTGGGAGCGTCCTCGGCATAGACGCTCGCGGGGCCGCCGGACAGGATGATGGCGCTCGGGTGCTCGGCGGAAATCTCCGCAGCCGTGGCATCGCACGGCATGATTTCGGAGTACACGTGCAAGTCACGCACGCGGCGGGCGATAAGCTGCCCGTACTGGGCGCCAAAGTCGAGGACGATGACCTTCTGCTGGGTGGCGCTTGCTGCCATAGGCTCCTCCGGAGACGTCAGGTGGACGGTTGCACTGGTTCGACGGCCTCGCGTTGGCCGCCGCCTGCGACCGCAGGCTCGCTAACCCGTCAAGCATACGACATTCGGCCATCCTGTGGACTTTCCGCAGCGCACGCCCCATGCGAGTACCATTGTTGCGTTTACGGTTTGGCTAGGTGCGACAGGAGGCTTGCAAGGCCACCCCGCACCTCGCGACGCACCGCCCGCTGCGAACTCGCCAGCGCAAGGGCGTCGCCCCACCGACCCGAGGAGCTTGCATGCCGCGACGCAAGATCGGCAACAGAAACATCGACAGGAACGCCCCCTTCCGCAGTAATGCCAGGGGCAGTTCCCGCAGTGGCGACCGAGGCGGCATGCGCCCCCGCGACGCCAGACAGCGGCCGGGCACGGACCGCCGGAGGAGCTTCGACCGCCCACGCGCCACCAGCGACGACCTCGGCGGCGCATCTGCCCGCACATCCGCTCGGCCAGACTCCGTGAGAGTCCGTCCCGTCGTCCCCGACGCTCGCCCGACGGCCGACCCCTCGCACAACGCCCCCGGCAACAAGCCCGGGCAGGAGTATTCGCGCGAGTCCATCGGCCACTACCGCAACGTCCAGGGCAAGCGCAAGCGTCGCTTTGGCCTGCGCGTGCTCCTCATCACGCTCGTGGCGGCCTTCGTACTCGCTGGCGGCGTTGCCTTCGCCTATGTCTCGGGCATCTCCGCCAAGCTCAACGCCGGCATTGACTCGGCCCTGCGCGGCCAGCTGACGGAGACCTCCGGTGGCGACCCGTTCTACATGCTGCTCATCGGCATCGACAAGTCGTGGGACCGTGAGGAGAGCTCCGACTACGGCTCGCAGGACTCCGCCTATCGCACTGACTCCATTCTGCTCGCACGCATCGACCCCACGGAGAAGCAGGTCACGCTCGTCTCCATCCACCGTGACACGCTCGTGAACTTTGGCTCGGACGGCGGCAAGCAGAAGATCAACGCCGCCTATTCCATCGGCGCGGCCAAGCAGGAGGCCGGCGAGAACACGAGCGGTGCGGCCTACACGGTCAAGACCATCTCCGAGTTCGCCGGCGTGCCCATCTCGCACTATGCCGAGATTGACTTCGACCAGTTCGTCTCGGTCGTCGACGCCATCGGCGGCGTCGAGGTCAACGTGCCGGTCGACGTCTATGACCCCGAGTACACCGGCGCGGACATCAAGGCCGGCTACCAGACCATCAACGGCGGCCAGGCCCTTCAGCTGTGCCGCGCGCGTCACGCCTACGACAAGTACGGCGACGGCGACGTGTACCGCGCCGCCAACCAACGCATGGTCATCGGCGCCATCCTCAAGAAGCTTCTCGCGAGTGACGTGGGAACGATCACCAACTCGGTCAACACACTCGCGGGCAGCGTCAACACCGACCTCAGCGTTCAGGACATCCTGTCGCTGGCAACGACGTTCCGCGGCTTCAACGCCGACACCGACATGTTCAGCGGCATGGAGCCAACCAACTCCAAGTACGTGAACGATACCTGGTACGAGATCTGCGACACCAAGGCCTGGCAGAGGATGATGACCCGCGTGAACAAGGGCCTCTCGCCCTACGAGAGCGAGTCCGAGGACTCCACGCTGGGCGTCGCCGGGGCGGGAACGGCCACCAAGAACGAGGACGGCACGACGAGCTCCACCGCCAGCGCCACCACCGAGGGCGCGAGCGGCGCGGAGTCCTCCTCCGCCGAGACGGACTACTCCGGCACGGTTAAGGTGCTTAACGGTGCGGGCGTGAACGGCCTTGCAGGCCGCGTGGCATCGTCCCTTAACAACCAGGGCTTTGACGCAACGGCGTCCACGGCGGACAGCTACGACCACAAGACCACGAGCATCTACTACGTCGGCAGCGACAACAAGGCCAAGGCCCAGGCCGTTGCCGACACCCTCGGCCTCGGCAACGTCAAGGCCGACGACGGCACCTACAAGGGCAAGGCCGACGTCGTGGTGGTTCTCGGCGCGGACATGGCGAACAGCTAGCGCATGGGAAGAGGCGGAGCAAGGCACATGGGCGTCCCCGTGAGGGAGCAGGGCGCGAGACGGGAGCGGACGCTGACGTACGCCGCTTCGGCGCTGCTCCCTGTCTGCCTGACGCTCGTGTCTCTCGCGCTCGCCGGCCGCTGGCCCTTCGGCGACGCGACGGCGTTTCTGGACGACATGCTCGTTCAGTACGCGGACTTCTACGCGTGGTTTAGGCGCGTTCTGCTTGGCCAGGACTCGCTCATGTACTCGACGGCGCTCTCGCTTGGGCAGAGCACCTGGCCGCTCTACAGCTACTACCTGGCAAGTCCGCTCAACCTGCTGGTGCTGCTCACGGACGGCGTGCACCTCGCGGGGTTCGTCCTTGTGACTTGGTGCATCCGGCTTGCGCTGCTAGGTTGCAGCACGACGGCGTACCTGCGTGGTCGCTTCGGACTCCGAGGGCCAGCGTGCTGCGCGCTCTCACTCGCCTTTACCTGCGGGGCATGGGTCACGGCCAACCTGCGTAATCCCATGTGGATCGACGCGGTCGTCATGCTGCCCCTCGTGCTGCTCGCGCTCTGGCGCTTCCTGCGGACTGGACGGCGCGGCGCGCTCGTCTCTGCACTCGCCGTGACGGCCGTGCTCAACTGGTACGTGGCCTACATGGTCTACCTGTTCGCAGCACTCTGGTGGCTGTTCGAGCGTGCCATCTGCAAGTCCGACGGCACGAGCCTCCACGAGCCGCACCTGGGGCGTGAGCTTCTCCACCTCGCCCCGGCCGTCCTCGCCTCGCTGGGACTCGCCGCCTGGACGCTCGTGCCCACGGCGCTGGGCATTGCGGCGGCGGCCCAGGCGTCGTCGGTCTCGGGCTCGGTGTTTCAGCGCGGGCTCACCGTCATCGCGTCCCCCAGGGGCGTGGCCCTCGTGCTTGCAGGATTCGTCGGCTGCGCGCTGCTGCTTGCGCTGTCCCTGCTGGTCGCTCGGAAGCGCGGAATGCGAGTCACGACCGTGCTTGCATGCGCCGGCATCGTGGCGCTGCTGGGAGGCACCCTCGCCTGCGGACTTATCCCCGCGAGCTCCGGCCTCGCCAAGCTCCGCACCGCCACCCCGACCGAGCTTGCCCTTCCGCTCGTCTCGGCCTGGAAGGCGGGGGCCGGGGCGCCCCAGACGCACGTGGGACTGCCGGCGCTCGCGGGTGCCATGGCCCTTCTCGCCCTGCGCCGGGTCACGTCGGGCGTCAAGCTCGCGTACGGCTTCGTCCTGAGTCTGCTCGTCGCAAGCGTCTGCCTGCGCCCGCTCTACTTCGTCTGGTGCGGGTTCGCCGCGCCGCACGGCTACTTCAGCCGCATCTCGTATTTGCTCTCGTTTGCCCTCGTCTGGGGCTGCGGCTATGCCCTGCGCGCGTGGGAGCGGGGTGCTGCGACGGTGACGGACCGCGCGGGTGCGGCGAACGCCGCAGCGAGCTGCACGGGCGCGATGGCCACAGCAACGATGGAACGAACGGGTACGGCGGAGCACGCGGGGCCGACGCAGGCACCGACCGCCCGTCCGATGTGGCCGCAGGGTGCCGTCGCCGCCGCGCTCGCCCTCACGGCCGCCCAGCTCCTCGTCGTGGGTACGCTCGTCTGGTCGCAGGGCATAGACACCGCCGTCACGCAGCAGCAAAACGACGCCTACCTCACCGAGGCCGCCACCCAGCTCTCATCGCTCGAGGCTACAGACCCCAGCGCCTGGCGCCTTGAGAAGACCTACGACCGCAACACCGGCCCCGGACATCCGGCGGTCGACGAGAGCCTGGCACTCGGCTTCAGCCGCATCTCATCCTATTCCTCCACCACGGCAGCGGGCTCGCTCACGCTGCTCCACGCGCTTGGCTACGGTTTCCCCAATGAGGCCTACCTGCGCTATCAGTCTCCCATGCTCCCTGCCGACGCGCTGTTGGGCGTGCGCTACGTGGCGTCCACGTGGCAGCCGGCCGGCATGACGGAGACGGACGAGCCCGCAACCTCCGTGGGCGCCCGCGTGTGGGAGAACCCCTGGGCGCTGCCCGTGGGCTACGGGGTCGCTGACGGAGCGGCGGGAGCCACCCTCTCGCCGGACACCGGCCTCTTCCAGGCCCAAAACCAGCTCGCGAGCGCGCTTGTCGGGCGCGGAGTGACGCTCTTCCGCCCGATTGCGGCCACGGCGGTGGAGTCCACGCCGGGGCGTCAGACCTGGCAGGTCACGGTGCCTGCGGGGACGATCGCCTACGTCTACCCCCTGCCACAGCCCGGATCGCTCTCCTCGAGCGATCCGACGTGGCTCACTATTGACGCCGGCGCGCCCCTTGCCGAGAACCTCATCTTCAACCACGCGGCCTGGGCGCTTGCCGACGGCACCGCCAGTGCGGACGCCTCGCACACCGTGTCGCTCTCCATGTCCGCCGACCCCAATGCCGATCCGGCCACGCTCCCGGCCATCCCCAGCGGGACCACCTGCGTCTTCTACGCCCTCGACGCGAACGCGCTCCAGCAGGTCACCGACGAGCTTGCATCGCAGCCGCTCGAGCTCACGGAGTTTGGCGGCAGCCACGTCTCTGGCACGGTCACGACGGACGCCGCCTCCTCCGTACTACTCACCATTCCCAACGAGCCCGGCTGGACGGTCGAGGTCAACGGCGAGCGTGTGGAGCCCGTAGGTGCCTTCGGCGACGGTCTCATGGTCATCCCCGTGACCCCTGGCACGACCAACACGATCGAGATGCGCTTCATGACGCCCGGTCTGCTTGTCGGCTGCCTGGTCACGGTCACCACGGTCGCGAACATCGCCGTAGTGGCCCTGCTGCGCAGGAGGGCACGATGACGACGCCCCGACACCGCAGTATGTCGCCCATGGAGCAACGAGCCCGCGGGGAACGTGTCGTCCGCCGCGCGCACGCACGTGACCCGCATCGCACGATGACGCCGGAGGAGCAGCGTGCCCGCGGGGCCGAGGCGCTCCGCCGCGACAGCCCCGTCGCGCGCGAGCCCGCAGGCAGGCCCCGGAGCGTCACCAGCGGCCTTAACCCCTACGGCGCCGGCGGCGGCGCGATGGGCAGCTACTCCGCTCAGGACCGACTGCGCGACGCCGGCCAGGGACTCGCTGGGGCGGGCCGTGGTCTCGCCAACGTAGGCCGGCGCCTCCCCTTCCGCAGGCGGGCCGGCGGGAGGGCCGGTGTCGGGCGCGTCGCGCGCCGATCGCTGCTCGTGCTTGCTGCGCTGCTCGTCGCCTTTCTCGTCAGCGTGACCATGCGCATGAACGCCGGCATCGACTCCGACACACGCTCCGCGCTCACTCCCGCCCTTCCTGGTCAGCCGTTCTACATGCTGCTCGTGGGTTCGGACAAGTCGACCGGACGCGTCGCCGACGGCGACACCGGCGGCGTTTTCCGCACCGACTCGATCATCCTCGCGCGAGTCGACCCCATCGGGGCCAAGGTCACGCTCGTCTCCATCCAGCGCGACACGAAGGTCCAACTCGACGGCTATGGCACGCAGAAGATAAATGCCGCCTACACCCTCGGCGGGCCTTCCCTCATCATCCGTGAGGTGTCAAAGCTGGCCGGCGTGCCCATCGCCCACTACGCAGAGCTCGACTTCGACAGCTTCGTGAGCGTGGTGGACGCCATCGGCGGCATCGACGTCAACATCCCCATGGACCTCGACGACGACCTCGCACAACTCCATGTCAAAGCCGGACGGCAGACCATCGACGGGCCCACGGCGCTCGCCCTCTGCCGCGCGCGTCACGCCTACGACGCCTACGGCAGCGGCGACTACTTCCGAGCCGCCAATCAGCGCATGGTGCTGGGGGCAATCCTCAAGAAGGGGCTCTCGGGCAACCCGGTGACGATGCTCACGACCATCAACGCCGCCGCGGACAGTTGCACGACCGACCTCACGGGCTTCGACCTCATGCTGCTGGGGGCGCGGTTCGTTGGGTTCGACGCAAGCAAGAACCTGTACTCGGGGCTTGAGCCAACCACGCCCAGCTACGAGGGTGGCGTGTGGTACGAGCTCGTTGACGAGAACAAGTGGAAGGCCATGATGGAGCGCGTGGGCCAGGGCCTGCCGCCGTACGCGAGCGAAGCCGACGACCCCACGGCGGGCGTCGCGGGCTAGCGACGCGACGGGTGCGTGGTTGGGAGTCGGGGCGCAGTGCCCCACAAAGCCCCTCGGCGCGCCCCATCTCCGCCCTGCCAGGCAAAAGTGCAGCAAAAGTACCGGTTTCTTCTGGATGCTATCGGTAGGACGCTTAATGCTTCCAGATAACCGCAGGTAGCGGCGTTGTTAATGCGAGGGCATCGGGCAGCTACTCAAGGTAAGTCACGAAAACCGATATTTTTACTGCACTTTTCAATCGCAGGGGTTTCGCCACGCCGAACGGACTACCTACGGCCGCGCCTCAAGGCAGCGGCAACTGCCAGCACCGCGAGCGAAACCGCGCTCATCGCCAGCCCGGGCACGATACCGGGCGACAGGTACGTGAGGCGCACGTGATTCGTCTGGCCCGACGCCACCGGAATCACCATGAGCCCGTTATCGAACGCGCCCGCAGGTTCCACGCGCTCGCTGTTTACCTCGACCGTCCAGCCCTTCGCGTTGGGCACGGTGAGCAACAGGGACGTCGTGTCGGCATCCGCCACAAAGTCGCCTTCGATGAAGCCGTCCTCCCAGGTCGCTGCCTCGAAGGGCCGGCTCGAGAGCTCGCCGGTCAGCTGGGCGAGCGCGTCCACGTCGAGTGCGTAGAACGTGCAGGTGGGCCTCACGAGGAAGTCATCACGATTCCAGTACCCCACGTCCGCGTCCGAGCTCGCCGTGAGCGTCACGGTGTGGGTCGTCGCCTGCGTGTCGTCCGGCTCACCCATCGGGTGCACGGAGTGGTGCAGCGCCGTGCCCTCCTGGATGGGCTCGCCTCCGTCAACGGAGATCCACAGCGGCGATTCGACGCGCGGCGTGAGGTAGCTGTCAACCGAGGTGTACAGATAGCCCTCGAGCCCGGCGGGCACCTCGACCTGCCAGGTCATGGCGCCCGCAGAGTCCTCCGCGAGCGTCGCCTCCAGCGGGCGCCAGAGCGTCACGTCGTGGCCCACGAGTGCGCTCGCCATCGCGTTCTGGCTCTCGAACGGGCTTGCCGAGGAGTCGCCGGCCGCCGCCGCGCCCGTGGCGCCCCACTCGCCGAAGCCGGCGCCCGCCGCCGTGCTCGCCACCCCATAGCCAAGCGGCAGCGCGTAGGGGTTCTCCCACACGCGTGCGCCCGCGCCGAGGTACGCCGTGCGCTCGCCAAGTCCGGCGTCAACGTAGCCGAAGGGATGGAACGAGGACGAGACGTACCGCACGCCAAGCAGGGCGTCGGCAACGAGGTTGGAGTCCGTATAGCGCACGGACCACCAGCCGGGTAGGCCATAGCCAAGCGACGTGAGCATGCCCATGGCGTTGGCGTCGGTCGCAGACACGTAGGCCGAAAGCGACAGCTGCCCGGCGCTCAGACTCTCGTCACCCGAGGTGAACATCTGCTCCTCGGCACGCGAGTAGGTGCGCTCGACGCGATAGACGCCCTGGTCGGCGGAGACGATACGCGCGGCCTCGTCAGCGGAGTCGAGCGCGTAGGCCTCGTAGTCGGCCTCGGTCATCTCCGACGCCGTCGCCCCGACCATGACCGCCTGCGAGAAGGCCATCTCCGCGCAGAGCAGCACGATGAGCCCCGCGGTCGCGAGGCGCGCCGGGGCGAAGCCGGGGGCACTGGTCCCAAGCACGTCAGCGGCACGCGTTCGGATGACGAGAAGCGCGCAGGCCAGCACGCAGCAGACGGGTGCGGCCATAGACAGCAGCTCGGTCTTGCCCGTCACAACCGCGGCACCTGACGCCGCGAGTATGCCGACGAGACACGCGCCCGCCGCCCGCGCGAGCGTCGACCGCGCGACGCCCCAGGTCGACACACCGCCCCTCGAGCGCGCCGCATCACCCCGTGCGGCAGCGTCGGCCGCCGTCCCAGCGCGCTCCCCCCGCAGCGTCAGCGCATACGCCGCCGCCCACTCGAGCGCAAAGACAAAGAAGACGGCCATGCGCACGTGGTAGCCGTTGGGCATGCGCATCCCGCACCACACGTAGTAGAGCGGCCGCAGCAGAAAGCCGAGGGCCAGGAACCCAACGAGCATGCCAAACGCACGACGCACGCCCGCCGGCACCCGTGGGCTCGCCACGAAGACCGCGACAAGGACCAGCACGGAAGCCCCCGCGTAGAGCTGGGGCGTCACGTTGGCCTCGCGCGTGCCGAGGAAGAGGCCGATGAGCGCCTGCGGCAGGTCGGCCACGCGCAGGCGAGCCGGTAGGGAGCCCTTGGGCGCAATCGAAATCGCCAAAACGACCAGCACAAAAAGCACGCCCACGGCAACGAGCGCACGCCGCACCCCGCCTCCAAGCCCCGCCCTGCGCACCCTCCGCACGACAGCCACGGCCGCGACGGCCACCGCCACGGCGAGAGCGGCCGCAAGCGCGAGCACGACCGGCACGAGCGCCGAGGGCAGACGCCGACCCAGTGCCGCGACGACCTTCGCAGGCAGCGACGTCCCGCTGCCGCCGGCCGACTGCGCCATCGCCATGACCGTGGGCACGAAGCTCGCGCCGGCAACGAGCAGCGCCCCCAGCATCACGCAGCAAAGCCGCGCGAACGGCCGCAGGAAGCCCGCGCCAAAGGGTTCGTTGCCCTCCGCTCGGCACACGGCCCGCTCGAACGCCCAGAGCACGACCACGAACAAGAACAGCATGTACGCCATATACCAACAGGTCACAACCGCCACGACAAGCTCCGCGAGCAGCCCGCCCCAACGGCCCTCGCAAACCAGCCGCCACGTGGAGAGACCCGCAAGCGGCAGAATCGCCACCACGTCGAGCCACATCGGGTTCGTGAGCTGCGTCGTCACCCACACGCACGAAGCCAGGCCTGTCGAAAGCAGCAGCGCCTCGCCCGGCCGCAAGGCAAAGCGACGCCGGAAGTACACGAGACCGCACACGCCGATGACCCCGACCTTAATCGCCACCACAAGCAGGAAGAAGTAGCTGAGATGCGCGTCATCGAACAACAGCACAAGCAGGTTGAGCGGGTTGGAGAGGTAGTAGCTGAACACCGGCCAGCCGTTCTGGCCGAGACCGATGCCGCCCATGTAGAAGAGCGACGCGCGCCCCTCGAGCACGCGACGGAACCAGGCGTAGAAGTCGACGTACTGGGCGCGGATGTCGGCCGAGACTATCGACTTGGCGCCGAATGGAGCCACGCCCGCAAGCACCAGCCCGGCCACGAGCACCGCCACCGGCACGACAAACGCCAGCGCGTACCAGCCCAGATTCGTGCGCATCGGACGTCGGGCCGGACGCTCCTCTGCCTCCCGCGACCCTGCCGCCCGCTCGGCCGCCTTCGTCCCCGAGACCGCCCGCGCGCCGCCCCTCGCTGCCGCCGCGCCAACCCGTCCGGCGGCCCGCGCGCCGCCCGCCATATGCTTCGCCATGAACGCTCCCGCCACACACCCCAAATGGGGCCACAAACAAAGACGGCCGCGGAGCCCTCAAGCCCCGCGGCCGCAGAACCAACTCGCCCTCTTACACGTTGAACCTAAAGTGCATCACGTCGCCGTCCTGCACCACGTAGTCCTTGCCCTCCATACGCAGCTTGCCGGCCGCCTTGCAGCCCGCCTCGCCGCCGAGGGAGACGTAGTCGTCATAGCTCGCGACCTCGGCCTTGATGAAGCCCTTCTCGAAGTCGGAGTGGATGACGCCGGCGGCCTGCGGGGCCTTGGCGCCAACGGGCACGGTCCAGGCCTTGACCTCCATCTCACCGGCCGTGAAGTAGCTCTGCAGACCCAGCGTGCGGTACGCGGCGCGGGCCAGCGTGTCCAGGCCGCTCGCCTCGAGGCCCAGGTCGGCCAGGTACTCGGCGGCCTCCTCGGGCTCCAGCTCGGAGAGCTCGGCCTCCACCTTGGCGCAGATGGGCAGCGGCTCGATGCCGTCGATGGGCGAAAGCGGCTTATCCAGCGCGTCCTCGTCCACGTTGGCCACATAGATGATGGGCTTGAGCGTGAGCAGGAACAGCTGTTTGGCCGCGGCGCGCTCGTCGTCGGTCATGTCCATGTCGATGGCGCGGTTGCCGTCGTTGAGCCAGGTCAGCAGCCGGGTGGCCACCTGGAACTTGGGCATGAGCTCCTTGTCGCGCTTGCCCTCCTTCTCGAGCTTGGGCAGCTGCTTCTCGAGCGTCTGGATGTCGGCGAGGATGAGCTCGGTCTTGATGGTCTCGGCGTCACTGGCCGGGTCGACGAACTCGGCCGCGCGGTCGTTCTCGCGCATGACGTTGGGGTCGGAGAAGTAGCGCACGACCTCGCAGATGGCGTCGGTCTCGCGAATGTTGGCGAGGAACTGGTTGCCGAGGCCCTCGCCCGCGGAGGCGCCCTTCACGAGACCGGCGATGTCGACGAACTCCACCGTGGCGGGCACGATGCGGCCCGGGTGCACGATGTCGGCGAGCTTCTGCAGGCGGCCGTCGGGCACGTCGACGATGCCCACGTTGGGGTCGATCGTGGCAAAGGGATAGTTGGCCGCGAGGCCACCCTTCTTGGTGAGGGCCGTGAAGAGGGTCGACTTGCCCACGTTGGGCAGGCCCACGATGCCGATTGAGAGAGCCACGATCGTTCCTTTCGCACTGGTGCATTACAACCCGAGCATACCGCGCCCGGGAACCGTTTACTTGTCGAGCTTCTCGAGGAAGTCGAGCCCGCGCCTGAGCTGCTCCATGCCCTGCTTCTTGAGGCGAGCGACCTCGGCCTTCTGCTTGGCCTCGCGCTTCTTGCGCTCCTCTTCCTCCTTGTCGGGAACCACGAGCACGTGGGGGTCGTAGCTCTCCCAGGTGAGGGCGCGCTCGCCGCAGGCCTTGAGGCAGGCGCCGCACTCGGTGCAGTAGGACGGCTCCACGCGAAAGACCCCGTCGTCGGTGATCTCGCAGGCGCGGGTGGGGCAGACGTCGGCGCAGTCGCCGCAGAGCGTGCAGCGTTCCGGGTCGCAGGAGGGCATCTTCGGTGCGAGACGAACCGCGAGCTTGGGATGCTTCTGGAGGGTGGTGAGCAGCAGCTGCCTGCGCTGGGTGAGCACGCGGCGCTTGCGCGTGGCGTTGGGCGCGGTTTCGCCCTCGATGGCGTGCGTGAGGGCGTTGATGCGCCGAGTGTTGGCGTCGAGCTTCTGCGTGATGGAACGCGCCACGGCCACGGCCGGGTTCACGGCGCCAAGCGCGGCCATGCCCTGCTTGGCCAGGCTGTCCATGAACTCCTTGCGCTCGAAGGCGTGGTTCTTGGTGCGGTCGAGGGACTTCTCGTCCACCTCGAGGCCGAGGCCCCTGCCGCTCATCTCCTCAGCCTGGCCGATGGCCTCCACGTACGCGTCCTCGCCGGTGGTGGTGCGGCAGCGGTCGCAGATGCCCATGGGCAGATAGACCGACACGTTGGGGTAGTCGGCGAGAACCGCGAACCAGACCTCGGGAGAGACGGCTCCCACGCACGGCAGCACGACCTCGTTCTCCTCGGGGATGCGACCGAGTGCGCGCGTGCAGGTGACGTAGGCGTGCTCGTAGGCCGAGGCGGCACGGGCGATGCGCTCGTAGAGCTTGCGCGGCATGATCTGCGGCGCATTGAGGCACTCACTGGGGCAGGCCGCGGTGCAGAGTCCGCACTTGCGGCAGCTGTCCGCAAGCTCGATGACGCCGTCGGACAGATCGATGGCGTTCACGGGGCAGACGTCCGCGCAGCGGCGGCACGACTTGAGGTCATGGCTCTGGCAGGTGGTGCACGGCGTGGAGTTGGGGCGCGGACGGGCCTTGTACTCCCCGGGGTTCCAGGTCTTCACCTCGTCGGGATTGGCGGCAAGGGCGTTGGCGACGTCCGAGACGGGATTCGAGAGCGACTGCCAGTCGTTCTTGATGTCGATGAACTCGTCGATGAGGTCGCGCTTCTCCGCCATGTCTCTCCCTCGTGCCGCGCGCCGCCTTCCCCGAGCGACGCAAGGGTTCATTGTATCCCGGCCGGCGCGGGGCCGGGCGACCGACGCTCGCGTCCTCGCGCAAAACACGCGGTGCGGGATGCTCGCTAACGGTCACCTGGCCTCGCGTCCTGCGTAAACAGCAGACGGCCCGGAGCATACCGGAGCGGAAGGCCGGGGACTTGCGAAGCAAGTGACCTTCCGCGGAGGTATGCGCCGGGCCGTCGTCGAGAAACGCTAGAGACGCGAGACCGGAACCTCGCAGGTGGCTAAGCCGTCATCGGGCTTAGTACATGCCGCCACCCTGGCCGCCCTGCGCGGCAGCCTGGGAGATGGCCTCCTCGATGGTGGTGTCCTTGGGCTCGTCGGTGACCGTGGCCTCGGTGATGAGGATCAGGGACGCGACGGAGGCGGCGTTCTGGAGCGTGGTGCGCGTGACCTTGACCGGGTCGAGCA
>OIXX01000900.1_pt1 | contig 13357 bp, 11 predicted proteins | sample 1588161 | NCBI WGS metagenome assembly OIXX01 (sample SAMN03283274) | human gut metagenome | biome: human-associated habitat; material: feces | host: Homo sapiens | place: Peru | collected 2012
GCTCCGCCTCCAGCTCCGCCTCCAGCTCCGCCTCCAGCTCCGCGAAGGAGTCTAGTATGCGGACGATCTCTTGTTGAATCTCCATGGGCGGAACGGGGATTTGGATAGTCGCAAGGTCTGTCGGCTTAACCTCGATGACCTTGGCTCCCCGAGCAATCTTCTTTTTCTGCTTCCAGAACCCCTCGGTGCCAAAACAGTAGGCGATATAACGAGGGTTCATGTCGGAGTGGAAGAAGCAGGCATGGCCGCTTACCGCCACCGGCGTCGTGCCCTCCCAAACAAGAGGGGTGCAGACGTCCTCAACGTTTTCGCTCGTAATTGCGATAACGATATCGTTCGGCAAGGCAATCTTGCAACGCTTGTACTGAGCCTCCGGGATGAAGGAAAGGGCATGGTCGGTAGTCATCCCGAATCGGGTGTAAATCTGCCCGTAGTGGATGCAGGGCTCGCCAGCCTCCACGAAGTCCTTCTTCTGGATACCTGAACCGCGCGTGAAGGTGCCCACCTCGCCCAGCGCCTTGTACTCCACGCCGTCCGGGCAGAGTCTGGCCACCAGTTCGTCGATCTTGCTCATGTCACTCCCCCGCTCTTCGGTACTTCTGATTACGGCCGCGCGGTTTGACCGGTATAGTTCGCTCAACTAATCCCTGCTCAAGCGCGGGATTGAGATAGTTCTTAACGAAGTTCATGCGGTCCGCCAGTCCCATTGCCTCCATGAGTTCGCGAACGCCCCTCGCCCCGTTCCCCAAAGCCGCAAGCAGACTCCCGACTTGTGGGGTTACTTGTAGGGTATCTTGTGGGGTCTTTTCGGCAAGCTCGCCGAGTGCCTCCTCGAACAGCCCGAGCATGAACTCCACGAACCCCGTGCTCTCGCCTTCGGCATCCGCCTGTCCCAGCGCCACGTAGTAGCCCGCCTGCCGATCCCTGATGAGCTCCTCCACCGGAAGCCAGAAGAACAGCTCGTATGCCATGCGCTAACCCTCCAAATCCGCGACGATGGCGTCAATCTGGGAACGGAGCTCGACCTCGCGCTTGACGATGCCGGCGATGCGCTCGTTGAGCTCGGTGATGTCGACCTTCACGCGGGTGTCGCGCTTCTCGACCCAGGTACCCACGGACAGGTTGCAGTGGTTAGCACCCTCGCCGATTTCGTCAATCCCCACAAGCTTGGAGAAGTGCTCCTCCTCCGTGCGGTCTATGACAGCGCTAGCGATCTTCTCGATGTGTTCAGGCCCCAGCACGTTCTTGTTGCCCACGTGACCGAAGAGCTCGCTCGCGTCCACGAAGAGCACGCGGTCGTCGGCCTTGTGCTTGGAGAGCACGATGACGCAGGTGGCGATGGTGACGCCGAAGAAGAGGTTCGCCGGCAGCTGGATGACGGCATCGACGAAGTTGTTGTCGACGAGGTACTTGCGGATCTTCTCCTCCGCGCCGCCGCGGTAGAGCACGCCAGGGAACTCGACGATGGCGGCCGTGCCGTCCGTGGAAAGCCAGGAGAGCATGTGCATGGTGAACGCCAGGTCGGCGTAGCCTTTGGGGGCAAGCACGCCCGCCGGGCTGAAGCGCGGATCGTTGATGAGGGTGGGGTCGTTGTCGCCCACCCACTTCACCGAGTAGGGCGGGTTGGAGACGATGGCGTCGAAGGGCTCGCCGTCCCAGTGCTGGGGGTTCAGGAGCGTATCACCGCGCGCGATACTGAAGTCGCTGAAGTTCACGTGGTGCAGGAACATGTTGATGCGCGCGAGGTTGTAGGTGGTGGGGTTGATCTCCTGGCCGAAGAAGCCACCGTGCACGTTCTGGGTGCCGAGGATCTTGGCGAACTTGAGCAGCAGCGACCCCGAGCCGCACGCCGGGTCGTAGACCTTGTTGACGCTCGTGCGGTGCCCGATGACGATGCGGGCCAGGAGCTCCGAGACCTCCTGCGGGGTGAAGAACTCGCCGCCCGACTTGCCGGCCGAGCTCGCGTACATGTTCATGAGGTACTCGTAGGCATCGCCGAACAGGTCGATGCTCGCGTCGCGGACGCTGCCGAAGTCGAGGTCGCGGATACCGCCGATGATCTTGGCGAGACGGGCGTTGCGCTCGTCGAGCGTGCCGCCGAGCTTGTTGGAAGTGACGTCCACGTCATCGAAGAGGCCCTTGAAGTCATCCTCAGAGGCGGTGCCCACACTTGAGCCCTCGATCGCCTCGAAGATCTCCTTGACGTGGATGTTGAGCTCGGAGTCCTTGTCGGGCGCCTTGGCCACGTTGCCGAAGAGCTGTGACGGCAGGATGTAGTAGCCCAAGTCGGTCACTACGCCCTCGCGAGCTACCTCGGCGTCCTCGTCGGAGAGCTCCGCGAAGGAGAAGGATTCGTCGCCCGTGGCCTCGCGCTCGCTGGTGTCGATGAACTCGGCGGGATCCTCGGAGATGAAGCGGTAGAAGAGGAAGCAGAGGATGTAGGCCTTGAAGTCCCAGCCGTCCACGGCACCGCGCACCTCGTCCGCGATGCCCCAGATGGCCTTGTGGAGCGCGTCACGCTGCGCCTGCCTGCCGATCTGTACCATGTGCTGAACCCTTCTCGCCTGGCTTGATTCAATGGCTCATTATTCTAGGCGAGGACTAGCTGCCGGGCCGGCCGCCTTGGCGGCGACTAAAGGACGGATGGACGAAGCACTCGAGCTTGGGATCGTACATGGGGCCTCCGTCCTGGCTTGCGCGTCCAGACAACGATAGCCCGCCGGTGCCACTTTGTGACGCGCACCCCGCATCACAACTCCTGATGACGAAAACGGAGCGAAGGAGCTCGTAACGGCCTCATTACTCCGATTTCGTTGTCGTCAGCGTCGGGGTCCAAGAGGCACAAAAAGGCCGGCGCCCGGGAACCCGGACGCCGGCCTGCAGGCGTTCGCCAGCTCGTCTGGCGACAAGTCGCCAGCTACGCAAGCGCCTTCCGCAACAGCTCGTTGAAGAGCTTCGGGTTGCCCTTGCCGCGGCTCGCCTTCATGCACTGGCCCACCAGGTAGCCGATGACCTTCTGGTTGCCGTCGCGGTACTGCTGCGCCTGGTCGGGGCAGTTGGCAAGCACCTCGTCGACGATGGGCTGCAGGGCGCCCGCGTCGCTCACCTGGCGCATGCCGCGCTCGTCCACGATCATCTCCGGGTCGTCGCCCGTCTCGGCCATGGCGCCAAAGACCTCGTGGGCCTGGTTGGAGCTGATGGCGTCCGAGGCAAGCAGCTTCGCGAGCGACGCCACCTGGGCCGGCGCAAGGCCACTCTCCGCAAGGCCCGTGCCCGCCGCCTTGAGGTACGCCACGAGCTCGTTGACCACGAGGTTCGCCACCGTCTGCGCGCCCTTGGCGTCAAGCCCCTCGATGGCCTTCTCGAAGAACGCCGCCGTCTCGGGGTCACCGGCAATCTGCTCGGCATCGGCGCGCTTCACGCCCGCCGCCACGTAGCGGTCGCGCTTGGCATCCGGCAGCTCGGGAATCTCGGCGCGGCAGCCGTCGATGAAGTCGTCCGTGAGGTCGAAGGGCGCCAGATCCGGATCCGGGAAGAGGCGGTAGTCGTCGGCCGTCTCCTTCACGCGCATCACGACGGTGCGCTTGCGGCTCGGCTCCCAGTGGCGCGTCTCCTGGTAGATGACGCCACCCTCCTCGAGCACCTCCGCCTGGCGGCAGATCTCGTACTCCAGGCCGTCATGCAGGCTCTTGAAGGAGTTGAGGTTCTTGAGCTCGGTCTTGGTGCCAAGACGCGTCTCGCCACGGCGACGCAGGCTCACGTTGCCGTCGCAGCGCATGGAGCCCTTCTCCATCGAGCAGTCGGAGATGCCGAGCGTCAGGAACACGCGACGCAGCTTCTCCATGAACAGGCGCGCCTCCTCCGGCGTGCGGAGGTCGGGCTCGGTCACGAGCTCGATGAGCGGCGTGCCGCAGCGGTTGTAGTCGACGAGCGACTCGGTGGCCGCCGTGATGCGGCCCTCCTCGCCGCCCACGTGCACCATCTTGGCGGCGTCCTCCTCCATGTGGATGCGCAGGATGCGAATCGGTACGGTGTACGAGCCGTCCTCGGCGCGCTCGGGCACGGCGAGGTTGGCGGTGTCATAGGTACCCTGGCTCGAGGCCTTGGGACGCGCCACGGCATCGCCGCCCTCGGGCATGTGCTCGCTCATGGACGTGGAGAGACCTACGGCGTTGGCGCTGGCGCTCGCGAGGCTCTGGGCCTCCGCCTCGCCAAACGCGCAATCCGGACGCTCGGCCGCGCCGCGCCCGGAAACCTCAAGGTCGAGATGTCCGTGCATGCAGAAGGCGACCGGGCCCTGGGTGGTCTGGAAGTTCTTGGCCATGTCCGGGTAGAAGTAGTGCTTGCGATAGAACATGCTGTGCCGCATGATCTGGCAGTTTGTGGCAAGGCCGGCCTTCACGATGGAGCGGATGGCCTCGCGGTTGGGCACCGGCAGCGCACCGGGAAGCCCCAGGCACACCGGGCACACGTTGGCGTTGGGCTCGTCGTCGTGGGAGAGGCGGCAGTTGCAGAACATCTTGGTGTCGAGCGCGGTGAGCTCCGTGTGGATCTCGAGGCCGATGACGGCCTCCCAGTCCTGGAGCACCTCGTTGAGCTTCTTCATCTAGAGCTCACCCCCCTTCCCCGCGAAGTCGGGTGCCACGGAAAGCGCCGTGGCGGACGCACCGCCGTCCGGCGCGACGGCAGCGGCGGCCCCGGCCTTCTCGGCACTGGCCTTCTCCACGGCACGCGCGAACGTGAGCAGGTCGCGGTCCTTGAACGCAGGTCCCACGAGCTGCGCGGACGTGGGCAGCCCGGAGTCGGCGCCCAGGCCCAGCGGCACCGAGACACCGCCGTTGCCCGCGATGTTGATGCTGATGGTGTAGAGGTCCGAGAGGTACATCTGCGTGGGATCGGAGAGCTCGCCAAACTTGAACGCCGTGCGGGGCGAGGCCGGCATGAGGATGACGTCGACCTTCTCGTAGGCGGCCTGGTAGTCGCGCGTGATGAGCGTGCGCGCCTTCTGCGCGGCAAGGTAGTACTTCTCGTACACGCCGCTGGAGAGCAGCCACGCGCCGAGCATCTGGCGACGCTTGGCCTCCGCGCCAAAGCCGTGGGCGCGCGAAAGGTCGCTTTGCTCGGCCAGGGTGGCGCAGCCCGGCTCCTGATAGCCGTAGCGCACGCCGTCGAAACGGGCGAGGTTGGAGAAGGCCTCGCACGGGCCCAGCACGTAGTAGGCGGCGATGGCGGCGTCGAGGTTGGGAAGGTCGACCTCGACGAGCTCGGCCCCCTGGGCGCGCAGGCCCTCGGCGGCGGCCTTCACGGCAGCGGCAACCTCGGGCGCGAGGCCCTCGGCGTCCATGAGGCGCGGCACGATACCCACGCGCCTGCGCGCGACACCGTCCTCGAGGTGCTCGGTGAAGTCAACCGCGCAGTCCTGGCTCGTGGAGTCCATCTGGTCGTGGCCGCCCGCCGTAAGCGCGTTCATGGCAAGCGCCACGTCGCGCACGCTGCGGCCGAAGGGACCCACCTGGTCAAGCGACGAGCCGAAGGCCACCACGCCGTAGCGGGAGACGGCGCCGTACGTGGGCTTCATGCCCACGACGCCGCAGAGCGCCGCCGGCTGGCGGATGGAGCCGCCCGTGTCCGAGCCGAGCGCGAGCGTGACCTCGCCCGCCGCCACGGCCGCGGCGCTGCCGCCCGAGGAGCCGCCGGGGACGCGCGCGAGGTCCCACGGGTTGTTCGTGCGGTGGAAGGCCGAGCTCTCCGTGGAGGAGCCGAACGCGAACTCGTCCATGTTGGCCTTGCCGATGGGCAGGCAGCCCGCGTCAAGCATGCGCTGCACGCAGGTGGCGGTGTAGACGCTCTCGTAGTTGCCGAGCATCTTGGAGGCGCAGGTCGTGCGCGTGCCCACGAGGTTCATGTTGTCCTTGATGGCAAGCGGCACGCCGGCGAGCGCGGGAAGCTCCTCGCCGGCGGCGCGGGCGGCGTCCACGCGGGCGGCGGCGTCAAGCGCGAGCTCGGGCGAGACCTGCAGAAACGCCTGGACCGCGCCGTCGCGCCGCTCGACGGCGTCAAGCGCCGCGCGCGCGACCTCGCTGGCCGTGAAGTCGCCGGCGACGATGCCGTCACGGATGGCGGAAGCGGAAAGGGTGTCGAGCGTGGCTGCCATTACGCCTCACCCCCACCCAGGATGGACGGCACGCGGAAGTAGCGCTCGCGCGTGGAGGCGGCATCCTCGAGCGCCACGTCGACGGGCAGGCCGGGACGCTCCACGTCGGTGCCCATGACGTTCGAGAGGTCGCCGATGGGATGGAAGGTAGGCGGCACGTCCGCCGCGCCGTACTGGAGAACGGGCTCCAGCATGCCGATGGCGTCGTTCATGTAGGCAGTCATCTCGGTGAGCTCGTCGGGCGCAAGCCCGATGCGGGCGTACTCGGCGATGCCCGCCACGTCTTTCTCGGATAGAGCCATGGGGCCTCCTGCAGCCAGCCGCTGGATTTGCAAGATGCCATTTTACGGCAGCCGCGAGATGCGTCGGCGCTCCCCGATCAATTGTGAACGGACGGTAACACGCGTCGCCTGCGGCCGCAGGCCCCTACGCGCGGGCCAGGCGGGCGATGTGCACGATGAGGTAGGTGAGCTCGTCGGTCGGCACGGGCGAGCCGTACTGGGACTCCATGTACTCGGCGATCCTGTCGGCCGTCTGCGCCTCCCGCGGGTGGGCGGCAACGAGCTGCTCGTGGAGCAGCTCGTCCGTGTCGCCCAGCATCGCACCTGTGAAATAGCGCTCCACGAAGTACTTCACGTGCGTAACGAAGCGCAGGTAGTGAATGCTCTTTGGGTCGATCGGGCGGTTCAGCGAGAATAGGACGAGGTTCACGAGCCTGCCCATGACCTTGGCATAGCGCATGGCGTCGTAGTCCGAGCCGTCGCTGCGCGCGTTGGCGAAGTGGAACGCGAGGTTGGCGGCCTCCCCCTCGGGAAGCTCGATGCCCAGGCGCTCGCGGACGACCTGCAGCCCCACGAGCCCCGCACGGAACTCGTCCGGGTAGTAGGTCTTGATCTCCCAGTACACGCGGTTGGTTATGCGCACGCCCTCGCGCATGCGCTCGATGGAGAAGCTGAGGTGATCGGCGAGCACCAGGTAGACGTTCTTGGAGAGCCCCACGCCCAGCAGCTTCTCGGCCGCTGCCACAATCTCCGTGGTCGACGAGCTGGAAGCGCAGGCGGGTGGAGCAGTGCTCGAGGTGGACGACATTGTCCTCGCCCCCGACGCACGTCACGATGGTTTGCGCAAGATCCTGGTAGTCCATGCGAATCTCCTTCGTCGTTGCCGCTGGGCGGCAGGTGGGCGCATTCCCCAGGGACGAAGAAGGGCAGCATCCGCTCCAACATCGACTGGGGATGTCAGAAGGATCCTGCCCGCATGACCGGTAACATGTCCTTAGTAACATCCTGCAAGCTATCGGAGGAGTCCGGCCCTCGCCAGCGCCTCGCCGCGAACGGTAGGAAAACCGTGGTGAACGGCAGCGCCGGCCTCATATTACCGCGCCATATCCAAACCGCCGCGCCGGTGTAACGCGCGCGTTGCCGAGAAATGTACTTCGCGTCATGAACTCCTGAGGCTGGTACAACGTCCGAAGGGGCGCGCAGGCACCCCGAGGAACTTGTCGAAGGAGACTCCATGAGCGAAGACATCATCACGGTATCGACCGTCACCCTCCAGCCCGAGTGGGGCGACAAGGAGCGCAACCTCAACCGCATCCTCGGCTTCATGCGCGCCGCGGCAAAGAAGGGCTCGGACCTCGTCGTCTTCCCGGAGATGGCGCTGACCGGCTACGACGACGAGCCCGACAAGCCCCTCAAGGAGAAGATGCAGTACCGGCTCGCCGAGACCGTCCCCGGCCCCTCGACCGACGTGGTCGCCGAGGCCGCCAAGAAGCTCGGCCTCTACGCGGTGATGGGCATGCCGATCCGCGACGAGGAGAAGCCCGACACCATCTACAACGGCCTGGCGATCTTCTCGCCCGACGGGCTCGTGGGCAGCTATCACAAGATGCACCTGCCCGCGCCCGAGCCCAACTGGGCGACGCGCGGCGACAAGCCCTTCATCCTCGACACGCCGTGGGGCCCCGTCGGCTGCGCCATCTGCTACGACACCTACTGCTTCCCCGAGCTCATGGACTACTACGTGGCCAAGGGCTGCAGGCTCTACATCAACTCCACGGCGCTCGCCCACTGCCACGGCCGCTACCTGGGTGACACCACGCTGCAGGCGCAGTGCGTGCGCGAGGGGATCTACATCGTCTCCTCCAACCTCGGCGGCCTCGACGTCGACAACTACTTCTGGGGCGGCTCGTCGATCCTGGGGCCGGGGCGCGGCACCTGGGAGCCCAAGTACTACGCCGGCATGCCCTTCACGGCAGACGGCGCCGACGAGGAGGCCATGTACACGGCGACGATAGACCTCTCGCTGGCGACGCGCTTCCTCTACAAGGACAACCCGAGCGTGGGCGGCACCGACTGGCGTCCCGACAAGTACGTCGAGATGTTCAAGGACGTGCTCGCCGACGAGAGCTTCGGCAAGTAGCCGCGCCGCCGCCCGCCGCTCGGCCGCCGGCGTGTCGCGCCCCCGAGCGCTCTGCTCCCCCGGGCGCGTCTCGTGCGGGCGCGCGTCTCGCGCTTGCCTGCAAGCCCATATACCGCTTATGTGGAGGCACCCGCGTCCGAGGCGCCTCCACACATTTCTTTACCGAACGCAAACACCCTCAACGCCCAGCGTACATGCTATATAGTTGAGCTGCGCCGCAAGACTTCCCCAACTATTTCGGAGTCTTGAAGTAAATTCCGGTTAACTAATGGTATATATAGGCGCAGCAAACGCGGGTCGTGGTCGTCCGGGGAAAGGCGCCACACTCGCAGCGAGGCCCCAAGGGGCAGCAAGGAGAAAGCATGAGCGAGATCATCGACGTGTACGGCCGCCAGGTGCTCGATTCGCGCGGCAACCCCACCGTTGAGGTTGAGGTCACCCTTGACGACGGCTCCTTCGGTCGTGCCATCGTGCCGTCCGGCGCCTCCACCGGCGAGTTCGAGGCCGTCGAGCTCCGTGACGGCGACAAGTCCGTCTACGGCGGCAAGGGCGTGCTCAAGGCCGTCGACCACGTGAACAACGAGTGCGCCGACGCGGTCCTTGGCCTCGACGCCACCGAGCAGCGCGACGTCGACGCCGCCCTCATCGCCGCCGACGGCACGCCCAACAAGGGCAAGCTCGGCGCCAACGCCATCCTCGGCGTCTCCATGGCCGCCGCCCGCGCCGCCGCCGAGTCCGTGGGTCTTCCCCTCTACAAGTACCTCGGTGGCCCCAACGCCCACGTGCTGCCCACGCCCATGATGAACATCCTCAACGGCGGCGTGCACGCCACCAACAACGTGGACTTCCAGGAGTTCATGATCATGCCCGTCGGCGCCCCCACCTTCTCCGAGGCCCTGCGCTGGTGCACCGAAGTCTACCACACGCTCAAGTCCGTCCTGGCCGAGTCCGGTCACGCCACGGGCGTGGGCGACGAGGGTGGCTTCGCCCCCGACCTCAAGACCAACGCCGAGCCGTTCGAGTGGATCGAGCGCGCCGTCGAGAAGGCCGGCTTCAAGCCGGGCGAGGACTTCCGCTACGCCATGGACCCGGCTACCTCCGAGTGCTACAACAAGGAGACCGGCATGTACGAGCTCAAGGGCGAGGGCCGCACGCTTTCGTCCGACGAGATGATCGACTACTGGGAGCAGCTCATCAAGAAGTTCCCGATCATCTCCATCGAGGACGGCCTTGCCGAGGAGGACTGGGACGGCTGGGTGAAGCTCACGCAGCGCATCGGCAACAAGGTGCAGCTCGTCGGCGACGACCTGTTCGTCACCAACAAGTCCCGCCTCGAGAAGGGCATCAAGCTCGGTGCCGCCAACGCCCTGCTCATGAAGGTCAACCAGATCGGCTCGCTCACCGAGTCCTTCGAGGCCATGGCCACCGCCGAGCGCTACGGCTACGCGCAGGTCGTCTCGCACCGCTCCGGCGAGACCGAGGACACCACAATCGCCGACATCGTCGTGGCCACCAACGCCGGCCAGATCAAGACCGGCGCCCCCTGCCGCACCGACCGCGTCGCCAAGTACAACCAGCTCCTCCGCATCGAGGACGAGCTTGGCGACTCCGCCGTCTACGCCGGCATGAGCCCCTTCCGTTTCCTGAAGTAGCTTTTTGACGCACGGCCGCTGCGGGTCTCGGGTTTTGCCCGCAGCGGCCCTTTGGAAGCCGACCCAACCGGCCGGTTTCCAAAGGGCCAAGCCCCAGAGCTCTCGTCGATGGCAACGGTACCTCCGCCCACGCGGCTCGTTTCGTTCGCTTTACCCGATGTTCGTGGGTCCTCTCCCCCACGAACTAAAACTCCAGGACGCGCGTGTCCCCGCACGACGCGTCCCCAGGGTGACCGTGTCCCCGCACGGCACCCTCTCTTCCCAAGGCGCCCGCGTGTCCCCGCACGCGGGCGCCACCTTGTCTCGAAAGGCTGCCGAGGTTGGGCCCTATCGTGATGCGTCGTCGCCTGGGGATGCCTTGCCCTAGGCGCCTACAGCGCGCGCTTCCTTTCCGTGTCTTGCTCGCCCCGCGTGAGCGCGCGTGCGAGCGCGGCAACGACGACAAGGCTCGCCACCGTTGCCGGCAGTGGCGAGAGGGACAGCATCGGCATTCCCATGAGCAGGCCGATGAGGTATGGGACGAGCCAGACGAGCCACACCACGGTGCTGAGTCTGTGGAAGGCCTCAAGCGCTCGGCCGTCTCGACGAAGCAGCGTCACGAGCGCCCAGATCGCATGGAACAGCATGAGCACGATGGCGGCGGCGCCCGTGACGGCGTGGACGAGCGGCATGGCCGCGCCGGAATCCGCGCGCGCCATCGCCGTCATGATGGCCGTACCCGTCGAGTCGCACACGAGGCCGCACCAGAACAGGACGACGTGACGCACATGCAGGCTGCCAACTCGCCGTTCCCCAAAGACACCGACCGTATAGAAGACAAGTGCAAGCGTAATGGCCGTGCTCGCAAGCATAAGCTGCATGGACACTCGTATCCCCTACCTTTCTTTGGGTAGTTCCTGAACGTTGTTCATTTTAAACAGGCCGCATGTCTAGGCTTACCTTTGAAGCCTTTAATGAACACTGTTCACAATCTCGTCACACGGTTCCATGGCGCATTAGAATTAGCTACGTACCGGACGCTCCGCCTCTCAATACGGGAACGCGCCATTTTCAAACCAGTAGGAGCGACTATGCCAAGAAGGCCTGAGACGAGCAGGGAGGACATCCTTGCGGCCGCAACGGAGCTGGCCCGCAAGGACGGGCTTGCCAAGCTGAGCATTCGCTCGGTCGCAGCCTCGAGCGGTGTGTCCGTTGGGACCATCTACAACTACTTCCCCGATAAGGATGCGCTGGTAACCGGCGTGGTGGGAAGCTTCTGGCACGATGCCCTCGACCCATGGCTCTCGAGAGCGGGCTCCCTCGGGCTCGTCGAGGCTTGCGAGGAACTTGCTGCCTGCCTCGTGGGTTCGCTCTCGGAGTTTCGCGGCAGCTGGATTGCCAAGTCGGAGCTGCGGCGACCGCGCAGGGAAGGCGAGGCAAAGCAGGGAGAGAGTGACCTCATTGGCCAGGTCGTCGAGGCGCTCGCGGCATCCGCCCGAGACGATGCGCGCATCGACCAGAAGAAGATAGCCGACGTCGGCGCCCACGAGCTCGCCAAGCTTTGCTGGCATGAGGTCCGGGATGACGCACGGGAAGGCTCTGCCTCATGCCTGGCGCTTGCCAAGACGATCGAGCTTGCCTTCTACAAGTAAGATATCGGCGGCCAGACCCCACAAGCCGACGCCCATCACGGAGTGATGGGCTGGGCCCGGCCAAAAACCGAGCCTTAAGCGCGCCAACCAACTCGATAGAACAGCCCGACGCTACGCGCCCTCACTCGAGCCCGAACGAATCCTATGCCGCATCACGGTCCCAAAGGCGCCGGCGAGCATCTGCTGGAAGAGCGTTCCCATCATGACCGGGAACACGACCTCGCCGGGGAAGAACTGGGCGGCAATCACGGCACCGGCCGAGATGTTGCGCATACCCACGCCGAAGGTCATGGTCACGAACGTGGACGTATTCACACGCAACAGCTTCGCAAGGCCCATGCCCAACGTGAAGCCAAACGAGGTAAACAGGCAGATGTAGGCCATAACGGCAAACAGCTCGGGCGTGATGTGACGCATGTATTCGCTCATCTGCGTGGCGTTGGACGCCATGATGAGCATGAGCAGCACGCGCACGCCCGGGGCAATCGTGGGAGAGAGCACTTTGTGCCCCCAACCGTGCGTGGCGTCGTTCACAAGCATGCCCGCCAGGGCCGGCAGCGCAATCATGAAGATCATCTGCGTCATCATGCTCACCACGTCAACGGCCACCGTCTCGCCGAGGAGCACCTTGAGCGACAGCGGAATGGAGAACGGCGCCAGCACCGTAGACACGAGAATCGTGGCGAGCGCCAGCGAACGATTGCCGTCGTACATGTCACACCACAGGAAGCTCACCACGGCCACGGGCACGCAGTACTCCAGCGTGGCACCGATGACGAGGTTGGCGTCGTTGCCAAACAGCAGGCCCGACAGCGCACGTGAGGCCAGCGGCATCACCACCATCGTCATCGAGAGAATGGCCAGCATGTAGCGCGGGCGGCGAAACACCTCCAGGACGCTCCGAAGATTGTTGTTGAGCGACCCCTGGAACGTCATGATCGCGAACATCACGGGAACCGCGTGCTCGGTCACACCAAACACATTCGGGAACAGCACGCCCGTGATGACGCAAAGCGGCGCGATGAACATCATGTGCGAGCCGATGGCGTCGCCAAACCTCTTCCAGCGCTCCACGCGCAGACCTCCCACAACCCGGACGACACAAGGCAATTCTCGAATAGAACCGCCCGCTCCATAACCCCTCGCGGTTTTGGGTATTATGCCCAAAACCCGGTAAACCCCACTTTCGGTGGGGTATTATCGACAAGGCTCGTTCGACAGGCAAGGTTAGGACACGCGATGGAACACCTTCTTAACATCAACGGCGTCTCGGCAAGCGCCGATGAAAAGCCCATCCTGCACGATGTTTCCCTCACGCTCGGCAGCGGTGAGTGCCACGTGCTCATGGGCCCCAACGGCGCTGGAAAGTCCACGCTCGGCCACGTCATCATGGGCGACCCCGTGTACCGCACCACCTCGGGCACCATCGAGTTCAATGGCGCCAACATCACCGACGACTCGCCCGACAAGCGCTCGCTCGCGGGCATCTTCCTCTCCTA
>OIXX01000901.1_pt1 | contig 13320 bp, 10 predicted proteins | sample 1588161 | NCBI WGS metagenome assembly OIXX01 (sample SAMN03283274) | human gut metagenome | biome: human-associated habitat; material: feces | host: Homo sapiens | place: Peru | collected 2012
ATCCATATCGAAGATAACGGCCTTGAACGGATAAACAACGCCCATGTTCAAACGGTCCTTTCACGTCCACCAAAAGCGGGCGCACCGGGAAACCGGCATCACATAGTGAAGGTGTAGCGCGATCCGATGATATACTGCCTGCCCACATACAAGGGTTTTCCAAACTGATCGTGATAATGACCGAGCAGGTAGAAAAGCGGCTCCCCGATCGCAACATCAAGGAGCTCGGCAAGATGCTCATCGGCGAGCATGATGCTGAGGGACTGAGTGCTCCCACGCACCGCATGCCGCCCCGTTTTCTCCACAATCAGGCTGAAAAACGATACATTGTCCAGAGGAGCACTCTCCAGAAACTCCAGACCGGGCGCTGCGAACAAGTTTGACTCGACCATAAGCGGTCGGCCGTCCGCCGTACGCACGCGGCCCACGGCGATCACCCGGTCAACGTCAGGCCCGAAGAAGGCTCTCTCATCCTCGGGCACCGCCGCAACAGACCGAGAAAACAGCACGGCCCCGGGAACCACGCCGTTTGCGCGGCACGACTCCGAGAAGCCCATTACCTTCTTGCTGCGGTCGTCCCGAATCTTGCGGGAGGGACCACTTTGGCAGACAAATGTGCCCTTCCCCTGGAGCTTGGACAGCAGACCGTCCTCCACAAGGAGTTGGATGGCCTTGCGAACGGTGATCCTGCTCACCGCGTACAGCTGACTCAGCTCAGGCTCCGGGGGAATCTTCTGTCCGGCACGATAGACGCCGCGCTCAATCTTTGCCCTCAAATCGTTCGAAACCTGTAGGTACAGAGGTATCGAAGAGTCTTCCCGTAGCTTGACAGCCATACCACTAATATCCCTTCAGATCCCTTCAGCGAGGTGCCGGTTCGCTCATTTTATACACAATAGAATGACATAATACTAATGGCAGCAAGGTTTGTTCTCCGAAGAAAAGACCTTGCCGCCACGTCATCAAAGCCAGTCAGACAGAAGACGAACCGCTACCTGTATCAGGCAAGGACGCCCGTGAAGGCACCGAGCACGCCCACCACCATGGTGATCACGATGAGGACCATGGGGCTCACCTTGTGGCTCAGCGCCCAGTAATACAGCCCGAGCGCCACAAGCGCAAGCGTACCGGGAAGAATGCCGTCGAGAACGCTCTGGATGGTCTGAACGCTCTCACCCTGGCCGAACTCAATCGGAATGGAAACAGAGGTCATGGTCACCGTCATAGCGCCGATGACCATGACGCCGATGATGCCCGCCGCATAGATCACCTTATCCATCAGGCCGCTCTCCTGCGCTTTCGTCAGAAACGACACGCCGAGCTCATAGCCTTTATGGGCACCGATGATACGTGTGAGGAACGTCGGGATGTTGTAAATCAACAGAAACGCGATGGGGCCGAACGGGTTGCCGTTGACGGCAAGACTGATGCCCACGGCTGCGGCGATCACGCGCAGCGTGCCCAAAAAGAGCGAGTCGCCGATACCCGACAACGGACCCATAAGCGCAGCCTTGACTTGGTTGATGGCCTCAGGGGCCATCTCCCCTTTCGCCACGCGCTCTTCCATCGAGGCGACCACGCCGCCCACAAACGGAGCGAAGTACATCGTGATGTTGAAAAATTCAAGATGACGCTGCAGAGCCTCTGAATATCCCTTCGGGTCATCCTTGTAAATCTTCTTCAGAAGGGGGTTGAGCATGAGGCAGAACGGAACGCTCATCTGCTTGGGGTAGTTCCAGGAGTACTCCATTCCCAGGGCACCGGGGTTCACCGCCATGCGCGTGAGGTCTTTCTTGCTGATACTGCCCCGGTACGCATCCTGCAGCGTCTTGTCGGACATCTTAGAAGTCATCATCGTCGCCTCCATCTATGCCTACAGCCGCCCTGGCAACCATCGGGCGCTCATCCAGGAACTCCAGCTTCTCGATTGCAATCACGACCGCAAAAATCGCGACGGCGAGAACGGAAAGGTTAAGGAAGGCCGCCAGCGCGAAGCCCGCAACGAAGAAGGGGATGAGCTTCTTGTTGACGATCATGCGCATGAGCATTGCGAAGCCCATGGCGGGAAGAATACCGGCGGCGATTCCGAGACCGTCGAACACGAAGGACGGAACGGAGTTGAGCGCAGCGGTTACCACATCGGAGCCAAGGAAGAATGCGAAGAACGTAAGCGTGAACGTCCAGATCGTCTTCCCGAAAAGGCCCAACAGCACATACGTAAGCTTGATTTTTCCGTCATCGCCCTCTTGGGCACCATGATCGGCTATGGGCAGGATGAGCGGAAGAATCGCGTAGAAAACGTTCTTGATACCAAGTGCCGCAAGTCCGATGGGCATGGCGAGCGCATAGGCGGCCTCGAGGCCTGAACCCGTTGAAATCGCGAAGGCGGTCGCCAGCACGCCTCCGGTGATGACATCGGGCGGAATATAGGCACCGACCGAGATGGCACCCATGAAAAGGAGCTCAAGGTTTGCCCCGATAATAAGACCCGTTTGAAGGTCTCCCAGCACCAGCCCGACAAGCGGACCGAGCACGATGGGGCGCTGGATATAGCTGGTTCCCAGCGCGGTGTCGAGCGTTCCGAACGCCGCGACGAGGCCAATCAGCAATGCCTGCATCAGCATGATTATCTCCTCTCAGAATGATACAGCTGTCTGTCGTGTGTCGAATAGAGGCGGAAAGCTGCGGGCGGGCACCGAGATGCCGCCAGGAACTCGCCCGCTCAGCCCTAAAGCAAGGGAATCACGTTCGTCTTGAAGTCTGCCGCCATCGGCCGAATCTCGCATTCGACCCCGCGGCCATCGAGCTCCCTCAGCATCTCCATCTCATCGGGCTCAAGGAAAATCTGGCGGCTTACCTGTTTTGTAGTCGGACTCTCCTTCGTGTTGCCCAGGTTGATGCTCGTTATGGAAGGGCATCCGTCAGCCAGGCGCTTCGCGTCGGCAATGGTCTGAACAACGACGATGAGCTTGTATTTATCGGTCACCCCGCTGTTGATGGCCGCGATGGAATCCGCGATGTTCTTCATCACCAGCTTGCAACCCGAGGGCTTGCCGAGCTTGAGCGTGGTCTTCCATACCGGATCGTTCACCACCGTGTCGCTTGCAACGAGAATGCAGTCGGCACCGATACCGCTAACCCACGAGACGGCAACCTGCCCATGAAGAAGCCGATGATCGACACGTACGAGTTTTATCATGAGAAAGCTCCCCTCCGTTTAAAAATCCTCATCCTCACCTGCATCTGTGCGAAGCTCATCGTTGCAGTAGCGGGGTGCTATGTCATCCGAGGCGATCACCGTGCGAATAAGCTTCTCCGTATCCGGCTCAGATGAGAGAAAGAGCGCAATGAGCATCGGCAGATTCATGCCGGCGATCAGGTGGACCTGCGGATTAGCGGGCAGTGCATTGAGGAACTCATTGTTCACGCTGCCCCCCAGAATGTCGGTGCATACTACGATATCAGCACCTTCGGGCTCTGCATCCAAGGCATCTTGAACCAAGGCCTTGATATCGCTTGAACCGTCGACGAACGCGCAGACCGTGGCGATGTTCTCCTGCTCGCCGAAGACCAGCTCGAGGCTCTCCCGAATACCCGCTGCGAAATGCCCGTGAGTCGCCAAGATAAAACGCCGCATGACGCGAACCTCGCTCACGTTTTAGTACGAGAACTGACGATAGTACCGACGATAGGCGAGATTGTGTTTGGTTTCGCTCTCGTAATGCTTGGACAAGCGCTCGTGAAGCGTCGCCGCGGCAATCATAGGCGAGACGAGGGGGCGGAACTCAGGATCGAGCCCATCGATCGCGTACTCCGCCGTATCGATGACCGCGAACTTATCGGTGTATTGACGGCAGAAGGTCTCTACGCGGTTATCAAGCTCGCGGCATTCATCCTCACCCTTGGTAAGAATAACCGGCACACCGGGCTCGACGAGCTCGAGCGTGCCGTGGAAAAACTCTGCCGAGGTGACGGCACGCGTGCGAATCCACTGCATCTCCTCGAGAACGCACATGGAGAACAGCACGTTCTCGCCCCAAAGCGCACCGGAAGCAATGAAGATGGTGTAGGACTCGTGCGCGAACTGCCGGGCGATCTCCTCCGCACGCGGCTCAAATTTGATGCGGATATCCACCAGGTCGTGGAAGATGTTCTTCGTCTGGGCGATGAAGTCATCGTAACGGTCGAAGTCACCGCGAAGGTTGAGCAGGCGCAGCGCGAACGCATCGAAGAGCAGGTAGGTAAAATCGCAGCGGCCCGTTGCGACGGGGGCAGCGATCACCTTGGTGGCGAGCTTGCCGAGAGGGGTCTCTTTGCGCGTGAATGCAATGACGCGAATGCCCTGGTTAACGATGGTGTCGACTGCCTGCACGATCTCTTTGGTGTCTCCCGATGCCGACGCCGTCACGACAAGCGAGTTCTTCTTAAGACGGTTGCTGCCGAGCACGTTGAACTCGGCGGCGTTGATGAGGTGGACCTCCACCTCGGAGTACTTGTTCAAAAAATAGCGGACCATCTCGAGCTCATCATAAGTTCCCCCGATACCGAGCAAGAAGATGTTGTCATAGCCCTGCTCGTGGATCTCGTCGGCCACAGCCTTAGCATCGGTGCACGCCGCGACCGTGGCGTCGCCGTCCCGAAGATACTCGTCGATGTCGAACTTCGAGAGCTGGATGGTTTCGGCTTCTGCCATAGTGTTCCCCTTTTGGAACTATCGTTATATGACGATATGGACTATAGCAACTCATTAGTTTAATACGTTGTAGAACATTATATGTTCCTATGAACGGTATGAAATCGTCTGTAGACGTCATATACCTCCGTGGAACAACGGCTCGCCCTTAATCCTGACGCCGTCATATCGTCGCTGTTATCGGGCGCTCCTTGCGGTGCGCTCGTTAGAAGGCGATAAGCGAGCGGGTGGGGGCATCCTGCTCCGCCAGCGCCTCATCGTCGTGGAAGGCCGGGGTGATCTGCTTGGAGAGCTGCTTGCCAAGTGGAGTGGTCAAGGTTTTCTGGACAATTATTCAAGCATCTTCAGACGGCATCTCGCTCTAGTCGCAAGGCGCCATATATCCGTTCTTGGAATGCACCCGCCGCCCGTTGCAGCAGGGCTCGATGTATCTGAGCACCTCCCGCCTCGCCCCGTCCCTGGATTCGTGTCTCCCACCATTTTCCAGCTCTCGCTTGAGCGCCTTGAAGAACGACTCGGACAGCGCATCGCCCCGCGGATCTCCAGGCCTTGGCATCGACCGGGCCATCCCGTGTGACTCGAGGCATCCGGCGCGTTCGTGCGCGAAAGCCCGGAATGGCAAGCGAGCGTATAATCGCATCCAATCAGCTTGACGACTCTGAGCGTGAGGAGCTCGCATGGCACATCTCGACCACACCAAGATCGGTTTCATCGGATTCGGCAACATGGCGTCCGCGCTGGCAGACGGCCTCATCGCGAGTGGCAAGGTTCCCGCGGAGCACCTCGTCGCCTGCGCCGGCCACTTCGACGCGCTCAAAACGCGCACCGAGGCTCGTGGCATGCATGCCGTGAAGGACGCCGCCGCGCTCGTGGATGCAGCGGACCTCGTGGTCATCGCCATCAAGCCCGTCATGATCGAGCGCGTGCTGGCGCCGCTCGCGAGCGCGCTCGCGAACAAGCCGATGATCTCGGTCGCCGCCGGTTGGGACTGCGCGGCCTACGAGAACCTGCTTCCCGGCACGCGTCACCTCTCGACCGTGCCCAACACGCCCGTCTCCATTGGCGAGGGCGTCATCGCCTGCGAGCGCGATCACACGCTCACGGTCGGCGAGCGCGCGCTTGCCGGCGAGCTCCTCGGCAGCGTCGGCACCGTGGTAGAGGTGGAGAGCCGCCTGCTCTCCGTGGCGGGCACCGTGGGTGGCTGCGGCCCCGCCTTCATCGCCATGGTGATCGAGGCCTTGGGAGACGCCGCTGTGAAGCACGGCATCCCGCGCGCCGCCGCCTACGAGATGGTGAGCCAGATGGTCGCCGGCACCGCCAAGCTGCAGCTCGCCACCGGCGCGCATCCCGGCGCCATGAAGGACGCCGTCTGCTCGCCGGGCGGCACGACCATCAAGGGCGTGGCGGAGCTTGAGGCTTGCGGGCTCAGAAGCGCGTTCATCCGCGCCATCGACGCGATCGAGGGCTAACCGGACCTCATTCGAAGGCGCAGCAAGAAGACGCCCCCCCGGTGCGAACATCTCTCGTTCGCGCCGGGGGGCGTCGCCATACCGTGATCGGAGCAGGTAGCGGCTAGTTCGCGAAGGTGAACGTCGTGACGTCGAACATGCCCTCGGGGCGGATGCGCAACTCGGGTATGACCGGCAGCGGCAGGAAAATCATGCTCATGATGGGGTCGAGCGGAGGCTCGATGCCCATCTCACGGCCCTGCGCGCTGAGCGCGTCGTGCTGACGAGCTACCTCTTCGGCATCGCCATCGGACATGAGGCCGCCGAGCGGTAGGTCGAGGCGCGCGGCGACCTTGCCGTCGCGCACGGCCACGAAGCCGCCCTGGCCCACGGCCTCCACCGCGGCGAGCATATCCGCCGGGTTATCGCCCACCACGCACACGTTGTGGGAGTCGTGGCCCACCGTGGAGGCGATGGCGCCCAGGACGGGGAAGCCGCGCACCCAGCCGCAGCCGATGTGATGGCCCACCAGGCTCGCCCCGGGGAAGATCTCATCGTCCGCATCCTTCTGGGCCGCGACGCCGCGCCCGTGGCGCTCGATGAGCATGATGCGGCGCAGGCCGTCGGCCGACTCGGGGCGAATGAGACCGGTCACGGCCTTGCCCGGAATCACGTCGATCACCGCCTCGCCGGGACGGAACTCGTAGTCGAACACCTCGGGCGAGAGCACGGGCAGGTGCACCGAGCCGCGCAGCGACGCCTCGAGCTCCTCCACGCGCTCGCTCGCCGGCGCGATCTCGCCCACGAAGTGGCCCTCCTCGGCCACGAGCGCGCCGCCGGCGTACACGGCATGGGGTGCCTTCTGGAACGACAGGTCATCCAGAACCAGCAGGTCGGCACGCTTGCCGGGCGCCACGGCGCCGCGCCGGCCCCACTCCCCCGCCGCGGGACCGTGGTCCAGCCCGAAGCACTCGGCAGTGGAGAGCGTGCCCATGGAGATGGCGACCACCGGGTCGATGCCGGCCTCGATGGCCACCCGCACGGCGTTGTCGATCATGCCGAGCGCGAGGGCGTCCGAGGGGGCGCGGTCGTCGGTGGCGAGGCAGCAGCGGCTCGCGCGGGCCGGGTTCTCGCGCAGCATGGGCGCGAGGTTGGCGAGGTCGTGGCTGCAGGTGCCCTCGCGGAGCATCACGTACATGCCGCGGGAGAGCTTGTCGAGCGCCTCCTCGAGCAGCGTGGACTCGTGGTCGGCGATGATGCCCGCGGCCGCGTAGGCGTTGAGGTCGCGCCCCGCCACGAGCGGCGCGTGCCCGTCCACCAGGCCGGACACCGTGGAGCGCGCGGCGTCGATGCGCGCGCAGGTCTCCGGATCCGCCATGAAGACACCGGGCAGGTTCATCATCTCACCCAGGCCGAAGACGTCGCCCTTGTGCGCCCGGAAGAAGGCACGCATGTCCTTGGCGGTGATCTGGGCACCGGCCTGCTCATCGGGGAGCGCCGGCACGCAGGACGGCATCATGAACTTGAACGAGATGGGCGCACGACGGCCATCCTCGATCATGAACTCCAGGCCGTCCAGGCCGCAGACGTTCGAGATCTCATGGCTGTCGGCGATGGCGGTGGTGGTACCGCGCGCGAGCGCCATCCGCGCGTACTCGGCGGGGCGCACGTTGGAGCTCTCGATGTGCAGATGGCCGTCGATGAGGCCGGGGGCGAGGTAGCGCCCGCCGCAGTCGATGACCTCGGCGGCCTCGTAGCCGGCGGCGCGGTCGGGCTCGCGGTCACCGAAGAGCACGCCCACGATGAGACCGTCCTTCACCGCCACCTGGCCGGGAACTACCCGAAGCCCGTAGACGTCCACGATCTGCGCGTTGACGAACAGCTTGTCCGCGGGCACGCGGCCCTCGGCAGCGTCGATGACGGCGCGAAGCTTCTTGGTTGACATAGCGCTCCTCCCTCAAGGGAATATCGTCCGTGTCGAACAGTCAGGGAACCATCTTACCCGCACCGGCACCACCGGCAAAGCCGCGGCGGCATCTTTGGCAAAGGTATGGGGGTCCGGTAAAGGTTCGGGTAGGAAACGGACCCCGCGGATTAGCTTAGCTGCCCGCGCGGGTATGCTCGTCGCGAGCGCAAGCTGCGGCACCCCCGATTCGTGAAACCATCTGCGCGGGCTGCCGCCGAACGACAAGACAAGGAGTTTCATGATCAAGCTCATCGCATCTGATATGGATGGCACGCTGCTGAACGAGCGCGGCGAGGTGCCGCCCGAGACCTTCGACCTCATCCGCGCGCTTCGCGTGCACGGCGTCCACTTCGCCGCCTCATCCGGTCGCCGCTACGACCGCCTCTGCCAGTTCTTCGAGCCCGTGCGCAATGAGATGGACTTCGTGGCCAGCAACGGGGCGCAGGTGTACGCCGACGGCGAGCTCATCGACCGCGAGGTGTACTCGCACCTGGCGGTGAAGCGGCTCGCGAGCACCATCGCCCTCTTCGACAACATGCACCTGGCCCTCTTCGACCGCACCAAGTCCTACCTCCTGGACGACGAGGACAAGTTCGTGCGCGAGGTCGACAAGGACCTTCCCAACGCCGAACGCATCTGGGACCTTCCCGCTCCGACCGTCAGTATCGTCAAGGCGTCCATCTACTGCGACGACGGCAACGTCATGGACAACGCCTACGTGCTCCAGCGCGAGCTGGGCGACCTCTTCACCTTCGCCCCCTCGGGCAACAACTGGATCGACTCCATGCAACCCGGCATCACCAAGGCATCCGGCGTCTCCCAGCTCATGGAGCTCTACGGCATCGAGCCCGAGGAGGTCATGGCGTTCGGTGACTCCATGAACGACTACGAGGTCATCCGCCTCGCCGGCACGGGCTGCGCCATGGCCAACGGTCGCCCCGCCCTGCAAGCCGTGGCCGACCGCGTGATCGGCTACAACCACGAGCAGGCCGTGCAGGCGGAGATGCGCCGCGTGCTGGAAGGGCTGTCCTGATTCGACAGGGCGGGACGGGCGCGCCTCAGATGCATCTCGAACGTACCCGAACAGCCACCACGACCCCTATCACAGGGCAGTCGCTAAGCAGAATTGCCACGAAGAACACGTTGCTAAGCAAAGAGGACGCTAAGAGCCTGAAAACAGGTCCTTAGCGTCCGCTTTGCTTAGCAACTACCCCTTGGTGACGCATATGCTTAGCAACTACCCCTTGGTGGCGCATCTGCTTAGCAACCGCCCCTAAGCGTCGCGTCTGCTTAGGGGCGGCCCCGCAACGGCCCGCAAGAGGGGCGGCAGCGTCCCGTCTACGCCAGGCGCGTGAAGTGGCGCTTGCCCACCTGGAGCACGGCGCCCACCCTGAGCAGCGCGGGATCAACGTTGTAGCTCTTGGGCGCCAGCGCCTCGCCGTCGATCTTCACGCCACCGCCGTCGATATCGCGACGGGCCTGGCCGGCGGAGGTGGAGAGTCCGGCCGCCACGAGCACGCGCGGCAGGTAGACGAGGCCGTCCTCGTTCGCCTCGATCGAAACGGCCACCTCTTCCACGTCCTCGGGAATCTCGCGGTTCCGGTGCACGAGCAGGAACTCCTCCTGTGCGCTCCAGCCCGCACCGGCCCCATGGTAGAGGTCCACGATATTGCGGGCGAGCGCCTGCTTAAGCGCGTACGGGTCGGCGGTGCCGGCGGCGAGCTCGGCGTCGATGGCGTCCACCTCGTCGATGGTGAGCGTGCTCGCTAGACGGTAGTACTTGCCGATCATCTCGTCGGGGATGCTCATGAGCTTGCCGAACATATCGGCCGGCTCATCGGTGAGACCAACGTAGTTGCCGTAGCTCTTGGACATCTTGCGCACGCCATCGGTGCCCTCGAGCAGCGGCATCGTGAGCGCCACCTGCGGCTCCATGCCCATCTTGTCCATGAGGTCGCGTCCGGCGAGCAGGTTGAAGAGCTGGTCGGTACCGCCCATCTCCACGTCGGCCTTGATCTCGACGGAGTCGTACGCCTGCATCACGGGGTAGAGGAACTCGTGCAGCGCGATGGGCGTCTGGCTCTGGTAGCGGTTATGGAAGTCGTCGCGCTCGAGGATGCGCGCCACGGTGAACTTGCTGCAGAGTTCCAGCAGACCCTTGAGGTCGAGTGAGAGGATCCAATCGCCATTGTGGACGATGGTGGTCTTCTCGGGGTCCAGAATCTTCATGGCCTGGGAGACGTAGGTCCGCGCGTTGGCCTCCACCTGCTCCTGTGTGAGCTGCGGGCGCGTGGAGTTCTTGCCGGAGGGGTCTCCGATGAGCGCGGTCCCGTTACCGATGATGAGCGTGACCTTATGGCCGAGGTCCTGGAACTGGCGCATCTTGCGCAGCGGCACCGCATGGCCCAGGTGCAGGTCGGGACTGGTGGGGTCCACGCCCAGCTTGATGTTGAGCGGCACGCCCCGCTCGAGCTTCTTTCGGAGCTCGGCCTCAGGAACGATCTGCGCCGCCCCGCTCGAGATGATGCGCATCTGCTCGTCAACTGATAGCACTGCCATCTTCCTTTCGTGTGTGTAGCGCCCTCGCCGAATCCGCCGCAACCAGGCAGGAGGCGGTGCTTGTTTTCGCAACCCTTATATAGTAGCGAAGTCCTGCGCGCGTGTCCCCCGGGAACCGCCGCCGCCCCGCCCGCCCGCGCCCGGCCCCGGTTGCCCCCACCGTCTTTCTGAGCGAGCTGAGGAAACACCGCGCCGAATGCCCGGAACGAAGCGCGGCTCCGTCCGGGCTGAAAGTGCGGGGACATCTTCGTTCGCTTCGTTCCAGCGCGTTCGGCGCCGTGTTTTCCAGCTTCGCGAAGATGAGGTGAGGGGCAACCGGGGCCGGGCGCGGGCGGGCGGGGCGGCGGCGGTTCCCCAGGCGCAGCATGGAACTTTACCGCAGGCACGGGCACCAGACCCGCGCCCTGCGCTCTTTGCGCTAAGGTGTTGGCATCTATTGTGTTTTCGCACCTACGTTGGAGGTTCTCATGGGCCCTCGCGAACGCCGCAAGCATTCTCGCTCTAAAACGCACACCGTTCCCATCATCATCGCTTCCTTCTTCGGCTTCATCTTGCTCGCCGGCATCGCGTTCGGCGTGGGCATGCTCGCAAACGTGAGCCGCTGGCTCTCCGACCTGCCAAATTACACCGATAAGAACCAATATCTGGTGAGCGAGCCCTCAACCATCCTCGACGCCAACGGCAACGAGATCGCCACGCTCTACGTCCAGAATCGCCAGAACGTCGCCCTCGACCAGGTGTCGCAGTACGTGCGCAACGGAACCGTCGCCACCGAGGACGAGCGCTACTACGAGCACGGCGGCATCGACCTCGTGGGTATCGCCCGCGCCGTGGTGGTGCAGCTCACCGGCGGCTCCGAGGGTGCCTCAACCATCACGCAGCAGCTCGTGCGCAACACCATCCTCTCCGAGGAGCAGTTCGACCAGACCATCGAGCGCAAGGTCCGCGAGGCCTGGATCGCCATCAAGATGGAGGAGATCTTCTCCAAGGACGACATCCTCGAGATGTACCTCAACACCATCTACTACGGACACGGCGCCTACGGCATCCAGGCGGCGGCGCACACCTACTTCAGCAAGAACTGCTCCGACCTCACCCTGGCGGAGGCCGCGCTCCTGGTGGGCATTCCCAACGCTCCGAGCACCTACGACCCCACGGTGAACCCCGATCTTGCCAAGCAGCGCCGCAACATCGTGCTCGACCGCATGCTTAGCAACGGCTGCATCACCCAGGAGGAGCACGACGCCGCGCAGGCCGAGGACATCGTCCTGAACGTGACCGAGGCGCCCGAGAACGGCACGCTCGCCTATCCCTACTTCGTGGACTACGTGAAGTCCGTCCTGCAGGAGGAGTTCTCCACCGACATGATCTTCAAGGGCGGGCTCACGGTGAAGACCACCATCGACCCCACCATGCAGGCCGCGGCGGAGCAGGCGGTCGACGAGACCTATACCGCCCAGCGGGCCGACGAACTCGATTGCGGCGCGGTCGCGATCGATCCCAAGACCGGATACATCAAGGTCATGTACGGCGGGCGCAACTACAACGACGCCGCGGGGGCGCACACGAACCATGCGCTCGCGCGTCGCTCCGTGGGCTCCACCTTCAAGGGCATCACGCTCGCGGCAGCCATCAAGGCCGGCATGGACCCCAGCGTGACGCTGAACTGCTCCTCGCCCATGACCATCAAGACCTACAGCGGCGGGACCGTCACGATCAAGAACGCCGGCAACCACAACTACGGCGTGCGCACCCTGGCGAGCGCCACGGCCGTCTCCTCCAACACGGCATACGTGCAGGTGCAGGCTGCCATCGGTTACAACGCGCTGAAGACCATGGCGTCCGACCTGGGCATCGACACCGAAAACGAGACGGCGGAGTTCCGCGGCCAGGACAACCTGACCCTCGGCACCTGCTACCTCACCCCGCTCGAGATGGCCGAGGCGTACGCAACCTTCGCGAACGGCGGCTACCATCGCGATGCCGTGGCCATCACCGAGGTACTCTCGCGCGACGGCTCCCAGCTCTACGCGCACCAGGACAACCCCACCCAGGTGCTCACGACCGGCCAGGCCGAAGCCGTGACCAACGTGCTCGAGACGGTCATCAAGAGCGGTACCGGCACCGGTGCCCGCCTTTCCGTCGACCAGCCCGTGGCAGGAAAGACCGGCACGGCGTCCAATGGCGACGACCGGACCACCGATGTCTGGTTCGTGGGCTACACACCGCAGCTGTGCACCGCCGTCTGGTCCGGCCGCTCCAGCTCGAACGAGCCGATCGGCTACGGCACGACCCAGCTCCCCATTCCCATCTTCCGTAAATTCATGAACGCGGCGCTCAAGGACGCGGAGCACGAGAACTTCCCCACCGGCGAGAAACCTACCTACAAGCAAAACAGTTCTTGGAACTTCTCGGGCGGCGGTGGCGACACCGACAGCTCTAGCAAGTCGGAGAACACCGAGAGCACGGACAGCACGGTCACCGAGGAGGGGGCGACCGAGGGCGGCACGACGACCACCGAGCCCACGCCCAATCCCGGCACGGGCGGCGATACCGGCGGCTCGACCGGCGGGTCGACCGGTGGCGGCGGCTCGACCGGCGGTGGCGGCACGACCGGCGGCGGGTCGACCGGTGACGGCACCGGTGGTGGCGGC
>OIXX01000903.1_pt1 | contig 13306 bp, 6 predicted proteins | sample 1588161 | NCBI WGS metagenome assembly OIXX01 (sample SAMN03283274) | human gut metagenome | biome: human-associated habitat; material: feces | host: Homo sapiens | place: Peru | collected 2012
GAAGTATCTAAAGGATTTGCGCAAACCTTATTTACACAAACTATTTTACACTACCCCTTTTATAGTGTAAAGATAGAGTAAGCCTAAATTTACACATGAGATATAGTGTAAAAGCAAAGACAGAACAGCATAAGAGCAACAGCAAAGGACAGACGACAATACCGCCAGTCCTTACATGTGTATCTGCTCACTGGGAAGCGGAACACATGGAGCAGGTGAGATACAAGAGCAACGGTCTTGACGCTCCAATACATCTCAGTCCATGCCGTTGGCTGTCGTGTCTCGTGTGGTCATCATGGTTCCTGCTGCTGGTAATAAATGAGAAAGAAAACGAGAATAAGCCAATCTCCTCAGTCGATACGAATGATTCAGAACGCACGCAAGCTATGGGGGAATCACGCCAATTCATTCGCTGTATATAAGGCCTCACGGATTTTTTACAATTTTTGGAGTCACATATTTTACACTGGCTATATACAATGCTCCTATGTGGCCTATAGAAAAAGGGTGGTACATAAAGAAAAGCACCCCATATCTACGGCTGTAGAAATAGGGTGGTAGCGTCTTTGTGGTCTATATATAGAGGTGGTCTTTACTGTTTCGTATTGACATACTATGTATTCATCGTGTATTATCTCTCTAGGGAATTTATTCCCTCGGTGCTGTATCACAACGGCAGGCGGTTACATTCGCCCCTATAGTTCATCTCGAACGAATGGGGGTGATTGCCCATGAGCGATATAAACGTAACATTGTTATTGTTAATCGTGTTGGTCATTTTACTTATGCAAGTGAACAAGTAAAAAGAGTAACCGCCTTAGTTTCGCCACTATATCGGTTACTCTTTTCTTAAGATAATCACTATAGGGGCTGTAACCGTTTGCCGATACAGCACCGTTTTTCTATATCTACTATAGCAAAGGTCATGAATGAAGTCAAGCCTTTATTCATGGTCTTTTTTATGTGTCTTGTATAAATTATCTATCAATGAAATAGTATTTTCTGTCTAAGCGAAGAAAAACATGTGTCTATTTTCCGTTCTAAGCGATTTTTATAAACTGGTCTATATGATTAGTCGTGAAAAGTATAAAAATTCCTTACAAGAGAAAATAGAAGGGGAAAAGATGAAATACACACTTTATCATGTTTTTGGTGTTAAATGAAAAAGGATGAATGTTTGAGCCTTTTCTTCACATCGTGGGGGCCGTGGGTTCGAATCCCTCTAATTCCACCACGAACAGCCTAGGTCATAGCTGTTTCTTGCAAGAGCCTTGCTATTTATGGTAGCAGGGTTCTTTTTTTATACAATCGTTATGTGGTGTTTAATCAAGAGAATGAACGTTGCCAGTGTTTGCCAATGAGTGCCGCAGATTCCGCCTTGAGTGGCTCTGTCTGGGCCTTGTCAGCATAGTAGTAGGGCATGCGGTCGTTTTAGGCTCCATGCGTTTGTCCGCTCATCATAACGCAGGTCATCCTACGTCAAGGCCAGCATTTCACCTCGCCGCATGCCTGTCATGGCAAGCAAGGGGACGGCAATCCAATAATATTGACCGTATGACGCCTTGTACCTGGCCGCTTCATGAGGTCGATGATGTTGTGACGGATAAAATAAAAGCGATTGCGCGCGACTAAGAGACGTGCCACATAATCGATAGTAAAAACAATCCAAACGAAGCGGTCAAACCATTGCGTTTCCATTATAAAGGTAATATTGCGGTTATAGCGGCTGTCAATAATGAGGGACACGATAATGCCTACGGCGAGAATCGCCATGAATATATCATACCAAATGCGGTGTCGATCAATGACCGCGACGAGGCGGCGTAATGTATGAATCATCAAGAGAGACTCTCCTTCATATGACACTAAAACTATATGTTTATCATACGAAGTACGCTCCATAAGTCAATGCGTCAGTACGCAACTTTTACAAGCTTGACAAATATATTACAGATAAACCAATACCCCAGACGTCGTTCAAGAGCGTCCGGGGTATTGGTTGTTATGTTGTGTTGTGTGCGCAGGCTAGATAGACTATGACATTATTTTTTGAGGACTTTTGCTTTGCCATCCGTCACGATTTTACCATCCTGGTTAGTAACGGTCGTGCGGAAGACGAGACGGTGTTTGGCATCGTCTTTTTCGAGGCATGTGACCGTTGCCGTCAAGGTATCACCGAGGAAGACAGGTGATAAGAACTGTAATTCCTGGCCCATATAAATCGTATTGATACCAGGTAGTTCCGTGCCGAGGACTGTGGAAATCAGGCCAGCTGATAACATGCCATGGGCAATGCGCTGTTTAAAAAGTGACGTTTTGGCAAATTCCGCATTAATGTGGACCGGGTTAAAATCACCAGTCACGCCAGCGAAGGAATTCACTTCGTATTCTGTAATGGTTTTCGTAAACGATGCGGTATCACCAATTTTAATGTCTGCGTATGCTACGTCTTGTGCCATTGTAAATCTCCTTTCTCTACGCTTATAAGGTCAGGCCCATGGGCTTATCTTCAAAAATCCGGCTATCCATCGGTTTGACGTCTTTTATAATCGGTCGGAAGTCCATGTAAGCTAAGATGTCTTTTTCGATGTCAATGCCGGGAGCTACTTCTGTTAGTTCCAATCCTTCCGGTGTGAGACGGAAGACGGCCCGTTCCGTAACGTAGAGAACTGGTTGGTTGACGCTCAGCGCATAACTACCGCTAAAGGTGATTTGCTCTACATCTTTTTTGAATTTCTTGTTGCGTCCTTCTTGGGTGATGATAAGTTTCCCATCTTCACATTTCTCTTTCAGGCCCCCTGCCGTAAAGGTACCGCAGTAAATGACCTTTTTCGAGTTTTGCGTAATGTTAATGAAACCGCCGCAGCCTGCAACGCGGCCGTTAAACTTACTAACATTTATATTCCCATGTTCGTCTGCTTCAGCGAGGCCGAGGATGGCTAAATCTAAGCCGCCGCCGTCGTAGAAATCGAACTGATAGGGCTGGTCGAGGATGGCGGCTGCATTCGTCGCGGCACCAAAGCTCGTGCCGCCAGCAGGGACGCCGCCAATGGTTCCTGCTTCTGTCGTGAGGGTGAGTTCATTGCCTAAGCCTTCTTCAGCGGCAACGGCGGAAACGCCTTCAGGCATACCGATGCCGAGATTGATGACTGCGTTAGGAATTAATTCCATGGCGCAACGGCGGGCAATGATTTTACGATTGGTTAAGGGTAAGGCTTCCAATTCGCCAAGAGGCGTTTTTTGGTCGCCATTATAATAGGGATTATATTCGTGCTCCCACGTCATGAGATGGTCATCTCCTGTTGCTTTGACGACATAGTCGACGATAACGCCGGGGATTTTAACGAGCCGTGGATCGAGAGTGCCGCGAATGGCGATTTTCTTGACTTGAGCGATGACGATACCACCGCAAGCGCGGGCCGCTTCGGCAATAGCCAGGGCTTCGCCAGTGCCGCATTCTTCTTCCATCGTAATGTTGCCATCTTCATCGGCTGTAGTGCCGCGGATAATGGCGACGTCAATTTTTTGAGGTTTATACCAAAGCCATTCTTGCCCTCCTAATTCGAGGACGTCGATTAATTCTTCTTTCGTGACATCATTGATACGGGCGCCTTCGATGCGAGGGTCGACGAAGGTGCGCAGACCAACTTTGGTAATGGTACCGGGACGGCGTCCGGAAATTTCGCGGAACCACTGGGAAATGGTGCCTTGTGGGAAGTTATACGCTTCTACTTTATTTTCCATTACCAATTTGCCGATACGGGGCGTTAAGTTGAAGTGGCCGCCAATGACTCGTTTTAAGAGTCCTTCTTCGCCTAAATGGTTGAGACCCCGTTCGCCGCCATCACCTTGGCCAGCGGCATAAATAATGGATAAATCTTTTGGCGTACCTGCTTCTAAATAGGATTTTTGGATTTGTTTTAATATCGCTTCAGGAATGAGGCTGCCGACGAAACCGCTCGTCGCGATAGTAGCACCATCCTTAATTTTTTTCACTGCTTCTACAGGGGTCGTAAAGATTGGCATAGTATAACATCTCCTTTATATTGAAGTTAGTATGTTTAGTGTAAGCCCGTAACAGAGTAAATGAAGATAATGACGAAGACCGCGAAGGTTTTCAGTAAGGTAATGGCAAAGATATTTTTGTATGATTCACGGTGTGTTAAACCGCAGACTGCGAGAAGCGTAATGACAGCACCGTTATGGGGGAGCGTATCAAGACCGCCAGATGCCATGGAAGCAACGCGATGGAGAATTTCAGGAGACATACCGATGGAGTTTGCCCAAGTCATCCAATCATGGCCCATTAATTCAAGAGCGATAGCCATACCGCCAGAAGCGGAACCTGTAATACCGGCGAGAGCCGTGACGCTGACTGCTTCAGAAACGAGGGGCGTACCGCCAATGTGAATGTTGATGAGGAAATTTGCTACGTGAACGAAGCCGGGGAGCTGAGAAATAACGTTACCATAGCCAACTTCAGAAGCCGTGTTCATAATGGCTAAGAGGGAGCCGATGGCACCAGCGTTGAGGATTTTAGTAAGGCCTGTAACGCCTTTGACTTCGCCGCGGCCAATGAGAAGGGCGAGGAAAATACCGATGACTAAGGCAATGATCAGAGCCCAAATGGAGGCTACGTTTTTAATCTGAGCTACGACAAGGGGAACGCCTTTCATGCTCTGGAAGGGTTCCAAAATGGATGGATGCCAGACGATAAATTCTGTGACGACAAAGTTGATGATAAGTACTGCTAAAAGGGGAACAACTGCTAATTTCCAGTCTACTAAGTTTGCATTGGGATTATCTTCAGGTTCATTGACGGTGTGATTGCCATAGCCTTCGTTGTTAGCAATAGCTTTTTTCAAGCAGTGCGTCATGTAGGCGATGCCGCCAGCGTAAATGATTGCGGCTCCAATAAAACCTGCAAGTGGCGCGGCATAAAGATTCGTGCCGAAATAAGCTGTAGGGATAATATTTTGAATCTGCGGTGTACCTGGTAAGCAGTCCATCGTGGCAGTGAATGCGCCGAGGGCGATGATGCCAGGGATTAAGCGTTTTGGATAATTTGCTTCTTTAAATAAGGCCGCTGCGAAAGGATAAACAGCAAAGACGACGACGAATAAGCTGACGCCGCCATAGGTGAGTACTGTTGCGGCAATGACGACGGAGAGAACCGCTTTTAATGGTTCTTTACCAAGGCCGTTAATGATGGAACGGGCGATACTACGAGCGAGCCCTGTATCTTCCATTACTTTACCGAAGATAGCGCCGAGCATAAAGATGGGGAAGAAGGATTTGATATACGTGACGGCTTTACCCATAAATAATTCCGTATACGCTGGCATGATATGGAGTCCTGAAATAGCGGCTGCTAAGAGGGCCATGATCGGTGCCATCATGATGACCGAGAAACCCCGGTAGGCGAAGGCAATTAAGCCAATCAAACTGACGATGATGATAATTACGTTAAAGTCCATGTGATGTCACTCCTTTTTTAGGGGTAGTATTGATGTTGCGCGCGTCGTGCAAATTGTGATTGAACAATGACTTTCCGGAATGTGTCTATGCGTTTATTGTAGCCATTTCGTGAACAAATGTACAATGGTGGCGTTTCATGCAATAGATGAACAAAATTCATCAATGCATGCAAAAAAAAGATACTACACGAGTGTGTAATATCTTTTCTGCAATTAACTATTTAAATTATATTCGCCAATTTTCGGAATCCATAGGTACATCACGACTCTTGATCATGTCGATAAAGAGCTTTATTGGCGATGTGAGGAACTTTTCTTTATGATATACCAAGGTAGGAATCCAGGGAAATACAGGTTCTATCAGGTGAAGAGCTTTGACCTTGCCGAGGCAAAAGGCGTCGATAATAGGACGTGGTAGAATCGTGATGCCTTGCCCATTGGAGACTGCTTCGACGAGCAAATCCCATTGGGCACTTTCAAAGGTGACATGTGGTTTAAATCCTGCTTCTTCGCATTTATTGATGATTAAATCGTGAATCATGAACGTATTATTGAGGAGCAGGAAATTTTCATTTTTCAATTTCTCAAAGGAGATGGTTTTGTAATTTGCTAACCTATGGTGAAGCGGAACGACACACATCACTTCAGAATACATGACTGGTACTTGGTTGAAATCAGGATCATCAAATGGCTGTATAATAATGCCAATGTCGAGGGTCCCGTTTTTCGTCAGCGAGTATACTGTCTGCGCGCCGAACTCAGAAATATTCAGGAAAATTTCCGGATACATGGAACGATACTGATAGAGCAGGGGATAGACCGCCGTAATCGTCACGGGTGGCACGCCGAGCGTGAGCGTCCCGCGGCGGCTATGGAGTCGGGCCATGAGGATTTCCGTTTCTGACTGGTAATCCTGTACGATTTTTACGGCGCTGGTATAGAAAATCTTGCCTGCGGACGTGAGCTTAAAGGTCTGCGCTGTCCTGTCGATGAACTCAGCGTCGTATTTTCGCTCTAGTTGCTTAATGGCTTTACTAATCGTCGATTGGCTGACAAATAATGCTTCTGCTGCCTTGGTGTAACTGGATCGCTTGACGACTTCGATAAAATACATGAAGTTCGTAATATTCATAGACATTTCTCCTATACATAGAAAAAATCTAAAAATTGTGTTTATATTTTTTATGATAATCGAAATGTTTCATTTTTGCAATGAAAAGAATTCATGAGAACTTTTTCCTTTGTAGATTTGTCAATCATATGTTACATGCTATACGAAAAGAGTCGAGTACCTCTTCGCCAGCGTAAGCGGTAAATGAATTGCCGGTTCCGATGGTATTTGATAGCTGCCTGGAGTACGCCGTGTCGTTGTGCATAGTGTAAAAGAGATAGACGATACCGACCTTCTTGTGTTATGCTAAGCATGAGAGAAAACCTCTTTTCGTGTGGATTTGGTGTGGTAACTTAATCATAACACAAAGAGGCTTTCTCTTTTTGCATTTTGTAACATATATATTTTAACCCTACAAATCCCCATAAAAAACGGCCGCCCGCAGGCAGCCGCTTTTTATGCTATATGAAATTGTCAGCATTGCAACGATTACTTACTAGCTTGCGCTTTCAGTAACTGCTGAATTTGTTCTTGCATTTCTTTAATCGTTGCGCTTTGTTCTTCTAATTGTTTGCCTTGGTCGGCAATTTGTTGATTCTGTTTAGCTAATGTATCCGTTAAGGTCTTGTTATCAGCTTCTAAGGAATCAATCTTGTTCGCCATAGCTGCACGGGAAATGCCAACTGTCGACTTGCCATCGCCAAATTTGAAGCTTACGCCGGCATTGACCATGTTTTCACCACCGCCGAAGGAACCACCAACACTGAACATTACCTTTTCGTTAGGACGATAGTAAGCGCCGATTGCTGCAGCGTTTTCACCGCCGTAGTTGCCGTAGCCTGCAGAGAAGGTCAGTTTATCGTCCGGATCAAAGTCCATCGGATGCAGTGCTGCCAGAGCTGCTGCGCCTGCGCCAACCTTGTTTACACGGCTGCCCAGCTTTGTGATACGGTTGGTGTTGTTGGCAACCTCTTGATTGGTAGCATAGAGCTGGCTGCCATTTACAGCGTCCTTGGAGGTTGCGCTGAGTTCACCTGCAGCAACATTGGTAACTTTTTGGTCATTAGCATTCAGGCCTTTATCGCTGATATAGGTCTTGTCACCAACTTTTACACCTTCATCGCTGATGGAGGTTTTGCCTGCGGTTACAGCAGTTGCAGTTACGCTAACCTTGTCGCCAACCTTCAAGCCATCGTTGTTCATTACAGTTTGACCGGTGGTTACACTGTCAAGCTTAATGTCCTTGTCCAAAGCAACCTTGTATTCCTTGCCACCGTCTGCATTGGTGTCTTCGGTTACAGTAATGTTGTCACCTTCGGTAACAGTGGTGTGTTTCTTAGCAAGCTTTTCAACATCGGTTACACGATTATCAAGGTTCTTGATATCGGTCTTGTTTTGAGCGATGTCTGCTTTGTTTTGAGCGATGTCTGCTTTGTTTTGAGCGATATCTGCTTTGTTCTGAGCAATGTCTGCCTTGTTTTGAGCGATATCTGCTTTATTCTGAGCAATGTCTGCCTTGTTTTGAGCGATGTCTGCTTTGTTTTGAGCGATATCAGCTTTGTTTTGAGCAACATCCTCATTGGTCTTATGCAGTTGGCTGCCGTTGATAGCGTCAGTGGAGGTGCTGCTTACTTCACCTGCAGCTACGCCGCTGATCTTGCCGTCTTTATCTACGGAAACCTTGCTGTTGATTACGGTATAGCCCTCCTTCATAAAGATAGATGCGCCCTTGCCGTTAATCATACCTGCAGTTCCTGCTGCACCGTCCAGTGCCAGGTTAGCACCGCCGTTGCTGATGGACTCAATGCCTTGCAGGTCTTTATTCAGCTTAACGCCGTAGTTGGTTACGTTGTTTGCGTCCTTCGCACCGGCAGTTACTACTACATTGCTGTCACCGCTTACGGTTGTGCCGTCGGCATTTACGGTGTAAACAGGAGTGCCGTCTGTTGTTTCGCTGGGAACTACGCTTACGTTAGTGCCTGCTTTAACCTGGGTACGCTTGCCTGCTTCGGTTGCTACTTCCTTCAATTGCTCTTCGGTTGCAGCTTTACCTTTGCCGTTAGCAAAGCCATCATAAGCAGTAGTCTGATTGCCAAGTCCGCTTACAGTTGCAGTAGTGCCATCCATAATAACATTGCCTGCTTCTACACTGCCACTTGCCCAGATATTGCCTTTGCTGCCGCTGATGTTTACAAAAGCGTCATTATCGCCGGAAAGAAGAATATTATTATTCAGAGCCAAGCCATCTTGATCTACAACAAGATTGCCTTCGCCTGTTTTCAGCTTAACAGAAATTGCATTGTTCTCACCGTTAATTGCAATGCCATTGCCTGCAGCATATTTAGTGTCGGTATCAATAGAAGAAAGGTCTACGCTTGCAGTATCTCCGTCTTTACCAGTTATTGTCAGCTTTTTACCATCTAATTTTGCACTAGATAATGCATTATGGGTATCGGTATCTGTAATGGTAGTTGGATTGCCATCTACAGTAATAGTTGTAGTTTTCTTTGCTGCATCTTGCTTAATTTCTACCTCAGAACCGGATTTGATCTTATATTCCAGACCATTAATTTTAACGCCTGTTGTAGCTTCTTTAGTACCAATAGCCTCTACCTTAGAACCGGTAGCAAGCTCTTGGGTAACTTTTCCATTGGAAATACTAACAAAAGTGTCCTTGCCACCAGCACCGCCGCCGCTGGTAACGGTAATAGCACCTTCGACAGGCGCACCTGCTTCGGTATCGCCATTTCTCAGCAGGCCGATAGTTGCAGAATTTGCTTTGCTAGTATCCAAAGTAACTTCTTTTATATCGTTATGAAATAGCTTCTTATCATTATCCACTAATTCATCCAAATCTTTCTTATACTCAACCAAGCGATAAGATGACATGGTAGCGCTCGGGTCGGTAACCTCGGAAGCCCAGTAGCTATAGAAGTGGCCATTATCATCCTTTACTGTCATAAGGATTTCATTGTTTTTGCCAAAGACGGTGCCTTTATAGAAATCACTGCCATCTTGATTAGTAAACACACCCATCTTACCATTAATAACATATACGTTGCTGTAATCTACCGGTTTGTCGTTATAAGTGTAGGTCTGCTTAGCATCATCCCATTTTAAGAGTCCATTAGTTACAAAGCCTTTAGGCATCGTTGAGCCAACTAAATCAACATAACCGTCTTTATAGTTTCCTTGCACAACATGACCTTTCCAGCTGGGATCATGAATAATATAATCCCAATTACCACGAACCTCAGTTCCGCCACTGTGGCTTACACCAGCAAAAGCACTTGCAGTAATCTTGTTTAATGATTCGCCCATATTGGTTACTGTACCACTTTGTGAAACCACCGAAGTTACTGATTGCAAAATGCTGCCTCTATCACCTCCACCAATATACGCTACATCAGAAGATTTGCGATTGGAGGAAAGCGGTGTATGCATATCGCCATTTTCTTCAAGCATCAGTTGATAGCCTTCACGCACCCAATATTTATTGGTTGCATCATATTTATAGTAATAATCGCCTATTTTCTTTGTGCCTTTTCGTTGCGCACTATATTCCTCCCTATCAGGAGTGCCTATCAATGGTCTTGTATTAAACTCTTTTGCCTTTAATGCTACATATTGGTAATCAGTAGTCGTTTGCGCAGCCGGTTCTGCTACCGGCATAACCAACCGGGGTGCCGCCAGCACGTCAAAGCTTGCACAGGTCATCACACCTGTTGCAATCAGCATTGCCAACAGCTTCTTCGTAGAGCAGCTTTTACTGCCATGATTTTTCGCAATTTCGGAGACAACAACGTAAGCGTTGCGAGCCTCGTTCCAAATTACTTTGAAAACTTTGTTCATCAAAGATTCCTCCCTCATACATTTTTTTATATACTGTACACGACACCTGCCGTGGAAACAAATTAAACAACTATTGTATAACTGTCCCTGCACTGTGATATGTACCAGTAGTTTAATAATTATGAGTTTGTCAATCATATGTTACATGATATACGAAAAGAGTCGAGTACCTCTTTCGGTGATTTCCATCCCAGCGGCTTCATAGGAAACCGATTATATTCCCGATTCCGCACCGCTAATTGCTGTTTAAAATCAGCAAAAGAAAAGAAGGTATGCCGTGCATAGAAATATTCGTTATCCTTGCGGTGAATACGGAATCAACTCCCCTTTTATATTTACTATTCATTTATACCACAATATAAGTGAAAAGGCAATACAAATGGCTATGTATACACAATAAAACTACATATACAACATCCCTCACGGCTTCCATAAGCGATTCGCACCATTTTGTGCATCGCTGCGCTCCTACAAAACGGGCTCTCTGCTTATCCCGGAACCGGGAGGATAGGAATCTTACATATACAAAAAAAACACACATGTGAAAACATGTGTGTTTTAAATGAATCAGCGGCTTCCTATCCTCCCGGGAGGCCTCCCTCCAAGTACTTTCGGCGTTTGCGGGCTTAACTGCTGTGTTCGGCATGGGAACAGGTGGATCCCCGCAGCTATCGCCACTGAATTATATTGTTAAGGGCTCGTACCCTTACAACTGCATAGATTCGTATGTTTCTTAACGAACTTCTCTAACCTTTTGTAGTCAAGTCCTCGGTCTATTAGTACCGGTCCGCTCCAAACCTCTCGGCTCTTCCACTCCCGGCCTATCAACCATGTCGTCTACATGGAACCTTACTTATTGCTAATGAGAAACCTCATCTCTAGGCTGGTTTCACGCTTAGATGCTTTCAGCGTTTATCCGTCCCGGACGTAGCTACCCAGCTGCACGCCTGGCGGCATGACTGGTACACCATTGGTCCGTCCACTCCGGTCCTCTCGTACTAGGAGCAGCCCCTTTCAAGTTTCTTCCGCCCGCGATGGATAGGGACCGAACTGTCTCACGACGTTCTGAACCCAGCTCGCGTACCACTTTAATGGGCGAACAGCCCAACCCTTGGGACCTACTTCAGCCCCAGGATGTGATGAGCCGACATCGAGGTGCCAAACCTCCCCGTCGATATGGACTCTTGGGAGAGATAAGCCTGTTATCCCCAGGGTAGCTTTTATCCGTTGAGCGATGGCAATTCCACTCTCTACCACCGGATCACTAAGCCCGACTTTCGTCCCTGCTCGACCTGTCCGTCTCGCAGTCAAGCTCCCTTCTGCCTTTACACTCTGCGCGTGGTTTCCGTCCACGCTGAGGGAACCTTTGGGCGCCTCCGTTACTCTTTCGGAGGCGACCGCCCCAGTCAAACTGCCCGCCTGAGACTGTCCGTGCGCTCGTTACGCGCCCCGTTAGAATTCCAATGAAACAAGGTTGGTATCCCACCAATGGCTCTGGTAATACTGGCGTACTACCTTCGCAGCCTCCCAACTATCCTGTACATCTTCCACCGGAATCCAATCTCAGGTTACAGTAAAGCTCCATGGGGTCTTTCTGTCCAGTCGCGGGTAACCTGCATCTTCACAGGTACTTCAATTTCACCGGGTCCCTCGTTGAGACAGTGCCCAAATCGTTACACCTTTCGTGCGGGTCGGAACTTACCCGACAAGGAATTTCGCTACCTTAGGACCGTTATAGTTACGGCCGCCGTTTACTGGGGCTTCAATTCTCTGCTTCGCCTTGCGGCTAACACGTCCTCTTAACCTTCCAGCACCGGGCAGGTGTCAGCATCTATACATCAGCTTTCGCTTTAGCAGACGCCTGTGTTTGTGGTAAACAGTCGCTTGGGCCTCTCTTCTGCCGCCTATTTTAGCTCCAGCCGTTACTGGCTCTCACTGACTTTAGGCTATCCTTTTCCCGAAGTTACGGATACATTTTGCCGAGTTCCTTAACGAGGGTTTTCCCGCGCACCTTAGAATTCTCTTCCTGCCTACCTGTGTCGGTTTCGGTACGGGTGCCTGATGTCTCACTAGAAGCTTTTCTCGACAGTTTAGTGCGGGCCCCTTCGCTTCTGTTTCCAGAAGCTCCCCATCGCGTCTCAGCTTTTAGAACAGCGGATTTGCCTGCTGCTCAACCTACTCGCTTGGACATGCTCTTCCAATCGCATGCGCGCCGTCCTTCCTGTGTCACTCCTTCGCTCAAACAACATCAGCCAGTACAGGAATCTCAACCTGTTGTCCATCTCCTATGCGTCTTCGCCTCGGATTAGGCCCCGACTTACCCTGGGTCGACGAGCGTTGCCCAGGAACCCTTAGGCTTTCGGTGGAAGGGATTCTCACCCTTCTTTTCGCTACTCATACCGGCATTCTCTCTTCCTGCCTGTCCACCTGTCCTTCCGGTCAGGCTTCTCCCATGCAGGAACGCTCCCCTACCCAAGTATCTTAGATACTTGCCAAAGCTTCGGTTCCGTACTTTAGCCCCGGTCATCTTCGGCGCAGAGTCTCTCGACCAGTGAGCTATTACGCACTCTTTTAATGGTGGCTGCTTCTGAGCCAACATCCTGGTTGTTTTCGAAATTCCACATCCTTCGCCACTTAGTACGGCATTGGGGACCTTAGCTGTTGGTCTGGGCTGTTTCCCTCTTGACTACGGGCCTTATTACTCGCAGTCTGACTCCCATGTATAAGTACAGCCATTCGCAGTTTGATTAGGTTCAGTAGCCGGATAGGCCCCTACCCCGTTCAGTGCTCTACCGCCTGTACTCTCTCCATGAGGCTAGCCCTAAAGCTATTTCGGGGAGAACCAGCTATCTCCACGTTCGATTGG
>OIXX01000904.1_pt1 | contig 13296 bp, 14 predicted proteins | sample 1588161 | NCBI WGS metagenome assembly OIXX01 (sample SAMN03283274) | human gut metagenome | biome: human-associated habitat; material: feces | host: Homo sapiens | place: Peru | collected 2012
AGATGAGCTTGATCATGTCGATGCCTGGCGTCGTCTCTCCGCGCTCCCAGCGCGAGACAGCCTGCCTGGTCACAGAGAGCTTGCGGGCCATCTCTTCCTGCGTCAGGCCGGCCTCGGCGCGGATCTGCGTGATGGTACTGCTCATGGTCATGGGTGCTCCCGTCATTCAAGGTGGACGACGCTCTCATTGTCCTGGGCGCGTCGGGGAACCGTCAAGAAACGGATGGTTGCGTGGCCTGCCGCCTGCTATTTGACTCGTGGATACGGAGAGAGGAGGCTTCAATTGATTGACGAAACCCGTATCGTCCTGGGCGGGTTGAAGCTATAGAAGATGCAGAAGTCCTCGCCGCCTCTGCGCAGCGAGTTGAGGATGCTCCGCACCGCGTCGATCCCGTCGAACTGGTCGAGCTCCTCGAACCACACCGCCGCGTCGTAGCCCTGCGTGAACTTCACGCCCTCGAGCTTCGGCGGGTCGTCCGCCCCGCGGAACACGATCCGCTGCCCCGTCGGCACGTACGGAATCCGGGCGTGAGCAGCGCGATCACCTTTCCCGGGTCGGAGGTTCCCCGCGCGAGCCCGGCGGACCATGTCGGCCGTGGTGATGGTCTGCGTCGCGTAGGTTGTCTGCGTCCGTGTCCTTGGCCGCCCCGTGCCCTCGGCCGTTCCCGTGCCAACTTGGGCTTGTAAAAACCTCTTGCGTTTCTCGGTAAGTTGTTGCTATCATAGCCCACGCGCTTTTGCGCGCACATACGGGCGTTTAGCTCAGGGGGAGAGCGCTTCCCTGACACGGAAGAGGTCACAAGTTCAAATCTTGTAACGCCCACCACAAATTGCGAGGTCAGAGCATATGCGCTCTGGCCTCTTTTCGTTTCTGTCCAAATTCTGTCCAAACGACTGTCCAAATTCAGCCGGAGCGGGCGGACAATATGGAATGTCAAGTTAGGCTTGGACTAGTGGCATTTTGGCCTCGAGGGGCCAAAAAAGTTCCACGCAAGCTCCATCGAATTCAACTGTTTCGACACGTTGTGCCCTACGCTCTCGGCGCTGCCCTTGGCCGATGAGAGCGTTGTGAATGAGAGCGTTGTGAGTTTTTGTCCTCACTGGGCTGTAGTCTATTGCTCTGTATAATTGGTGCTGTCGGAGTCAGGGAGAGGTTATGACGCGCAGGAACACTTTGTTAAAGCCGGTGCTCAAGTGGGTTGGCGGCAAGCGTCAGCTGCTTGATGAGATTCTGCCGCGCCTGCCCAAGTCGCCAAAGCTCTATGTGGAGCCCTTCGTTGGTGGCGGAGCGGTGCTGCTTGCTTATCAGCCTAAGCACGCCGTTGTGAACGACTACAATGCCGAACTGGTAAATGTCTATGAGGTCATCCGCGATAGTCCGGATGACCTGCTTGACCTCTTGCGCGAGCATGATGCTAAAAACACAAGCGAACACTTCTATGAAGTGCGGGCGCTTGACCGCGAGCCAGGGTTTCCCGACATGGACAAAGTTGAGCGTGCTTCGCGCATCATCTACCTCAATAAGACCTGTTTCAACGGACTCTATCGCGTCAATTCGGCAGGCCAAATCAACTCTCCTTATGGCCGCTACAAACATCCGAACATCATTAACGAACAGGGCGTCCGCGCCCTATCGAAGTATCTCGCCGGTGATGTTCGACTCACATGCGGTGATTACGCCGAAGTTCTTAAAGACCTGCCAAAAGGGTCATTCGTCTATCTCGACCCGCCGTATATGCCCCTGTCTGAAACGTCGGCCTTCACTGGCTACACGGAAGGCGGCTTTTCTTACGCCGAGCAGGTTCGTTTGCATGACGAGTGCATCAAACTTCGAGAGCAAGGTATCCGATTCTTGCAGTCGAACAGTGATTGCGAGGCCATCCGTGAGCTATACGCTGATTTCGACATTGCGACTGTGCAAGCGAAGCGGGCAATCAACTCGAAGGGCGATGGTCGGGGTGCCGTAAGCGAGGTGCTTATCAGTGGCTGAGAAGACTGCTCCTGCATGGAATGAACTGTTTGTCGCACATCCGGAAATCATGCGTAAGGTCGAGCGTACGGGTCTATGCGAAGTTTCTGCTAAGACTATCAAACAGTTCCGGGAACCTCGTCTGATGACAAAACATGACTCGATAGATGGCGTTCCGGCTCCGCTTAAAGAGCGCGGCCTCAATATCTTGGCTATTTCTCGCAGTGCTTATGTTCTTGGTGACTTCGAGGTCTTCGAGGCATTGCCCGACACAACCGATATGCGGCCCGAGTTCCGCGACATCCCGACATACGAGACTCTGGACATCGACCATATCAGCTCGGAGTCGAACGCCATCAATGCGCTCGTCATCAGTGATATTCTCGACGACTTTCTTGGCGAGCAAGACACGGTTGAGACGTTCAACGGTAGGATGGGAACAGGTGATTTCGATTTTGAGATTGCCCGCCACGGTGGTGGACACTCCCATATCGAGGTCAATGGCGCGCAGCTTGAGATAGACGGTGGTTTTGAGAACTGGCAATCCGTCATCATCATGGAGACCAAGAACGTTCTCCACCCCGATTTCAACGTTCGACAGCTGTACTATCCCTATCGAAAGTATTCGGCTTTTGTACGCAAACCCATCCGCCTCTTGTTCTCGCAGTACACGAACCTGACGTATCACCTTTTTGAGTACGAGTTCCAAGACCCGAAGGACTATAGCTCCATCAGGCTCGTACGCAAGAAGGCATACACATTCGAGGACTCGCGCATATCGGCAGACGATGTCTGGTACATGTGGAACGGCGAGAAGGTCATTTTCGATGACGACCGTTCGAAGCACGATGGTCTACCGCCTTTCCCTCAGGCAGACAAAGTGGAGCGCATTCTTTCGCTCGTCGAATTCTTGTCAGGTCGTCCAGATGGAGCCGCAACCGATGAAATCACTGAGTTCATGGGCACAGTAGAAAGGCAGGCGGCATATTATCCTTCGGCTGGTATCTATCTTGGACTCTTCGAGAAGCCGAAACCTGGTACCACGCGCCTTACCGACGAGGCGTGGAACTTGTTGAAGCTTCGCAACAGAAGCGACCGTCTGCTTCGGGTGGCCCAGCTCATGTTCAGGCACAAGATTTTCCACGACCTATACGGCAAGACGTTGAAGTTAGGCTATGTGCCCGATAAGAATGACGTCGTCGCTGTCATGGTGGAAATGAACGTTATCGAGGGCAATAGCGAGTCGATGCTCTATCGTCGCGCACAGACAGTCATTGCGTGGCTGAGATGGCTCTTCGAGTTGCCCGATGAAGAGTGAGCGGACAAGAGACGTCAGACGAAGTCGTTGAAAGCGTAGTTGGTCGCGGCGCTCTGTTGGATGATACCCATGCTGTGTTTGGGCCAATCCGCAACAAGCGGATTGGCCCTTGTCCTTCGGCGGGAGCGAGTCAATCTCGCGGCGCGCCACACCCCGAGCGCCTGCGCGAGGGCAAGATGATTCGGGAAGGCAAACCGGAGGGACGACGGTTTGTCCGGACGAATCCATATCTTGCAAGCACGCAGCCGCGCTGTGGGCTTGCAAGCACGCAGCCGCGCTGTGGGCTTGTGAGCCGGGGGTTGGCCCGGATGCGACCCTTGGGAGCAACAGGGGCCTCCCCGGCGAGAGCCCGAGACGGGCGAAAGGTGCCGGTGGCACGTTTCGCGCGTCGCGGGCGGCGTGAGCGGAGGCGAAGCGGAGAGGCGACGTCTGGAAGCCTCGGAGCGTGCCGCAGCGAGAGCGAGGGCGGAGTGATGGCAAGGGACGCCGAGCCATCGAACGCAGGCCGAGCGGGCGGAGGCCCCCGCTTGCGGGGGCCGGAGCATCGCGCCGTCGACGCGATTCCCGCGTGGGGTCGCATGGCCGGATGACGCCACGGGACGGGCTGCCCGCGACCGTTGCGGCCACGGGCGGCCTGAGCCCTACGACTTGGCGACTATTGCCGTGACACGGCGCGCGGCTTGGTAGAGCGCCCGGGCCTGCACGTCGAGCCATTCCTCTGAGGCGTTGGGGCGTCGCTCGCCTCCACGGCAGCGCCTGAGCTCCGAGGGGCTGCAAACGCGCTCGGCTATCTGGGCGTCGTAGATGAGCGAGCACCCGCCCCAGCTGTACTCGCGCCAGTCGGGCGCGCCGTTGAGGAGCGCCTTGCTGGCCTGCCTCGGGTTGCAGAGCTCGACGCCCTCGTCGATGTCCTCAAGGATGTCTATTGCGTAGGCGGTCACGGCGCGCTCCCACGCGCTGCGGTCTCTGCGCTGGCCCAGAATCTCGATAATCTCGCTCGGCCTCATTGTTGTCGTCCTCTCTGCTAAGGTGAGGGCGAGCGCCCGGGCACTGGCTGCAAACCCGCCCGGGCGTTCGCCTTCCTAGTTACTATCGGCGGCACTCGCTCACGGGCTTGGGCTCGAACGCGGTCTCGCGCTCGATGACCTCGAAGCCCTGGGCCTCATTGACTGACTCCATCTCGGCTATCGAGAAGTAACCCCACTCCTCGGCGAAGCCGCGCACGAGCCCGAACGCCTCGCGCGTCTCGGGGTCGTACTCCGTCATCCACCAATCCCAGTGGTTGAGGATGCAGAAGAAGTGTGCGAAGGCCTTCGGGTCTTCCTGCCCGTCCGTGGCGTAGAGCCTCGGCGTCCTGCCCTCAATCTCTTTCGTGATGAGCTGCTGCATGGTGTTGCTCCTCTCGTGCGTGGCGGTTCCAAGCCCGTCATCCTCTCGCTTTGCGGGCGAAGCCAAGGGCGGCGCTCGCGTCGGCCTTGGCTTCGCTCCCTGAGAAGCCGCCCGGGAGCGGAGAGGGGTCAAGGGATGTTCGCGACAAGCTCCACCAATCCGCGCCCCCTGCGGATTTGTGCGAGCTTTCGTGAGCGCCCTTGACGCCGCGCAGCGGACGGGCCACTGCGAGTGGCTGCGACATGGTGATGCCTCCGCCGACCTCATCGGCCCGTGGAGTTCGACCACTCCAAAGCGAGAGGCCGCCCGTAGGCGGTCTCTCCTCGGCCCCCATCTATCCGGTGCCTATCGCTCGCGACTGTCGTTCTCCATGGAGCGCTCGACCGCGCGTCCCAGCTGCCGAGCGAGCCCGAGGGTGAGCCTCGCACCGCCGACGTCGAGCCCGATTGCGCGCCCCGTGCGACTCACGAGGCGGCCGAGGGCCGCACCGTTGATTCTGCGCACGAGCCCCTTCCCGCTCCTCTTGAGGCTTTCCGACTCGAAGCGGTATTGCAGGTCTCCCGTCTTCGAGCGCGTCATCGTGATGCCGTCCTCCTTGAGGCGGCGCGCAAGCTCGCGCGGGCGGTTGGGGCACTCCGGGAGCGCCGCCACCTCGCACGCCCTCACGGCGACATGCTCGCGCACGAGGTCGTTCTCCGAGCGGTGCGTCCTGTCGCGCCGCTGCCACTCCCGCTCTGCCTTGGAGGGCTGGCGGGCGTGCGACCTGTCGTTGCGCCCGCGCTCAAGCTGCCTGAGCCCGTAGCGCTCGTCAAGCTCCCGGACGGTCTTCACGCGCGCCTGCGCCGCCTTGCGGGCGGGGCCCTCGTCGAGTCGCCTGCCGCTGCCGTCGAGCAGGGAGCGGTTTAGCCCGATGTGACAGGCGTAGCGATCGGTGCCATCGGACTTGCAGTGCTCCCTGTGAAGCACCATCAGCGCCTCGCAGTCGGGGTAGCGCGTGGCGACGTACTCCCTCGCGTAGCGCATGCACAGCTCCGGGGTCATCTTCCCGCCGTTCATCTCGCACTCGTCCGGCGAGAAGGCGAGAATCTGGTGCTGCATGTACGTCGTTTTCGCACCGGCCCTGCCGGGGCGGTTGTGCCCGTAGGACTCGCGCGTGGCGTCCATCTCGCGGAATATCCCCTTGCAGTCCTCGGCGATGAGGTTCTGCGTGTCGTGGTCGAGCGCCTTCTCCCTCTCCCAGTCGAGGTAGGATTCCAGCCTCTTGAGATGCCGGGGACTCTTGACGCTCACCTGCTTTATCGCCGTCATGGTCAGCACCCCTCCCTGTCAAAGGCGCTCCACTCGTCGTCGGGCTCATCATCATCCGCACACGTCGCGGGCCACTCTGGGCACCACGGCTCAACCTCGAAGCCGTGGGCCGCCGTGCGCTCGTCTAGACGGCGCTGGTAGTCGAGGCGCTTTGCGGCCTCGTGCTCGCGGGTTCCGAGCCCGAAGTGCTCCTTGGTCGGTGTGTTGGTGCAGTCGGTGAGCGGTGCGCGGAAGGTGCCCGCATGGGCCTTGGACACGCCGTTCTCGGCCTGCTTGACCACGATGGCACCGTCGCGCTCGGGCGACATCTCGACCCACTCCCAAGCGTGGATGACGTCGTCGGCATGCTCGCTGTAGCTCGTCGAACTGGACGACGTGACGCCCCTGCTCGCGCTGGTGCCCTGCGTGTGCCGGGTGGTCTTGCCAACCAGCTCGGTGAAGTACTGCCTGTCCTCCTGCTCGCCGAGCTTGAGGGCGACCTTCACGCCGCAGTTCGCCAGCACCTTCCTGCGACCGTCGCGCTCGCCGTACTTGTTGAGCTGGGCTATGTTCTGCGTGCTGCCCATCCATGAGATTCCGTAGGAGCGCCCGAGCGAGAGCAGCGAGGGCAGGCACTCCACCTTGGGAAGGTTGCCCCACTCGTCGCCGAGTATGGCGAGCCTGCGGGGCACCTTGCCACCGCTGGAGTCGGCCACGAGGTAGACGGCCTTGTAGAGCTGGTCGAAGAATACTGAGAAGAGCGCGTTGTACGGGCTGCCCTCGTCCATGACGTGCAGGAAGAGCGCCGTCTTCTCGGTGAGCACGCGCCTCGGGTCGATGTCGGAGGCCGACGTGAGCCACGCGACGGAGGGCGAGGCGAACATGCGCAGGTGAACCTTGAGCGTGGAGAGGATGCTCCTCAGCCCGTTGCCGCCGCTGCTCAGGAACTGCGAGGCGAAGCCGCGCGCGGGGTGCCCTTGTGGCAGCTCGCGGAAGAGGGCCTTGAGCGGGGCGGCGGGGTCGTCGCCCTCGCCCTCGGTGCCCTCGTTGACGATGCGGCACACGGTCGCCATGTGCCTCTGCCCCCTCGGGCAGTCGTCGGAGGTCGCCACGTAGAGGATGACGGCTGCGAGGAGGCCGCGCGCAGACGTGACCCAATGGCTCGTCTGCCCCTCGCGCTCCTTGGGCACGAACGTCGCCGCCACATCCTCGGCAGTCTGCGTTGCGCCTTGCAGGTCGCCGCCCTCGGCGTAGTCGCACACGAGCCTGAGCGGGTTGTAGCGGTGCCCGCGCGCGGGGCGCTGAACGTCGAGGAGCAAGACGGAGTAGCCGCGCGCCCCCACAGCGTCGCCGCACAGCTCTATCAGCTCGTTCTTGACGTCCGAGACGACTACGTTCCAGCCGCCCTCACCGAACGTGAGCAGGTCGAGCGTCGGGATGTTCTGGAACCTCGTCTTGCCTGATCCTGTCTGGCCGCAGACGAAGCAGTTGCTCGTACCCGACTCGTAGAGGTAGCGACCACGCGCGAAGCCATAGACGTAGCCGCGCGACTTTGGCTCGCTGCGCCCGTCCCATGTGTCCGAGCCCCTTATGGCCTCAATTCCGGACTTGACACGCGCGCTGCCGAGCACGCCGCCGTCAGCGGCGCGGCTCGTGGCGTCCTGCTGGTCGAAGAAGAGCAGCGCGGCGAGCAGGCAGGCGGCGAGTGAGGCGAGTGTCCCGAGCGGGCAGTCGGCGAAGGCGGCAGACGCCCACCATGTGGAGATTGCCGTCGCATCGAGCACGCGGGTGTCAAGGGTCGGTGTCTGGCCGCGTGCCATCGCGTCCAAGGGCTGGGCGATGACGGGAGCGGTAACGACTTCGAGGATGACCGCCGCGATGGCGGACTTCGCGAATATGTTCATGGGTTCTCCTATTCTCTCGTGATTTTTATGGCTGCCGCGATGCCCTCGGCAGCGCGGGCAACCTTGGCTGCGGCGGACTCGATGGGCCCGACGTCGTAAGGCGTGAGCCCGTAGCGGTTGACAGCGCGCATGTACTGGTTGAGCAGGCCGCCGCACCTCTTGAGGTCTGCGTGGGCGCTCGCGAGCTCGCGGCCATCGACCTCGACAGCCTGACTACGCGTTGCGTCGTGGCCGAGCGCCGCGTGCCTGATGTACTCCGACACGCTCCTGTTGGCCCTGCGGGCGCGCGACTCGATGGAGCGGCGCTCCCGCTCGCTCACCCGTATGTCTAAGCGTCCGTCGCGCTTTTCCATGGTCGTTCTCCAATCTTTCCTGTGGGGGCCGCGCCCGGTGCCGGCGCGGTGCCCCACGGTCGTTATTTGCATAAGGAAGTAGCTGGACTTTTCTTGCTGGGTGCCGAAAGTGCCGCAGGAAAGGGCGAAACTTTATCGCGCGCTTGCTCTGGTTGCCTTGTGTGTTTCGGCGTTCACTGCGGCACCATCGGCACCCGTGGATGAATTAGCTGGTAGACGGGTATGGCCTTGGGGCCGGTACCGGTTGGCACCGGCCCCAAGCGGCACCCATTAGGGGCGGTAGACCCAGCAACGCTGCTTGCGGTAGACCCCGCAACTGCGCTTGCCGTCGTACTTCCATCCGGGGCATTGGTCGGTCATGATGGCAGACAGTTCCCTGTATAGCTTCGCTGTGGGCTCCACGTGGAGCGCCCGGTCGGCCAGCTCTCGGGTGCAGATAGGATGGTCGCGGTGGGTGTCGAGGTAGGCGTTGACCAAGTCGACGCGGGGGTCGTCTTCGAGGAAGCCCTCGCGCTGGCGGGCGGCTTCAGCCTCCATCTCGGTGCCGAGCGAGAGCGAGAAGCGCGGGTCGCCGCTTTCGCGCCACGTGCGCGCCTCCTCCCACGCTTGGCGGGCGTCCTCGGCAAACTCGGCAGAGAAAACCGAAGCTGTGGGCTCATTAACGCCACAGAGAACCGGAAGGAAACGTCGCGCCCCGGACGACTTCTCAGCAATGAAGCCGATGGTATTGGTCGTGGCAAGAAAGACACACCTGCGTGGGAAGTCAGCTGAGCGCTTGCCGTAGGCCTCGCGGAACGTGTCGGTCTGGCGGGTGATTCCGGCTTTGACGGCCTCAAGCGAACGGCCCGTGATGCCGGAAAGCTCCGCAAGCTCCACGACCCACTTCCCGCGAAGGACTTCCCCGGTGCCCTTGACATTTCCGAAGTCATAGACCGAGTCGGTAAAGAACTTGTCCTTCATGGCGACGCGACGTCCGAAGGTGGACTTGCCGATACCCCCAGGGCCCACGAGCACGAGTGTAAGGTCGAACTTGCAGCCAGGGTGGTAGGCTCGCTCGATGCCCCCGCAGAAGAAGGTGCGCTCGACCGCGACGGCGTAGGGGGTTGCCTCTACGCCGAGGTACTTGGGGAGCAGGTTGCCCACGCGCTCTATACCGTCCCACCGGATGACGTCGAGCATGGCCGTGAGAGGGTCGAAGGTATGGCGGTGCATGTAGATGGTGGTGGCGCAGGCGAGCGCCTTCTCGCTCTTGAGGGCAAGCTTGCCTTGAAGGAGGGCGAACAGCTCCGCGTCGTCAATCTCCGCCCAAGGGCGGCCCTTGGCGGAATCGTCCCACGGCAGCGGTCCGGTCTTGGTTGGCGCATTGGCGAGCTGGTCGTAGCCGAGGGCGAGACCCATCCCCTCAAGAGCGGCAACAATCTCGTACACGGTCGGGGCCTTGCGCTCGGGGAGCGCGGGTGCGGGCTCTGGCGCTGCGTCCGGCCCGGCGCCATTGCTGGTGTTCCTATTGTCTTCCATGGTTAGTAGACCTCCTCGTACTCGTCGTAGAGGTTGAAGCCGCGCTCTTGCAGCTTTTCCTCGATGATTGCCAGAAGCTCCTCGTCCTTCTTGAGGCGTAGCTCGGTACTCAGAAGCTTGAGGGCGAGCTCGTGGTCGTCGAGTGGCTGGTCGAGCCCGTGCTCCCTGAGCAAGGTGTTGAGGCGAAGACGATTGACGGTGGTAAAGTTGTTCATGCTGACTCCATTTCTGTTTGGGTTGGCAGGGCGGCGGGTATGCTTTGACCGGGCAGCCGCCGCCCCAAGTTGGTCTTGCTGCGCTTACACGCGGCCATAGCGTGCGAGTCTCTGCTCGATTTCGGAGCGTCGCGCACGGACACAATCCGCCGATGCGGATTGTGTCAAGACGCTTGAAGGCGTCGTAGGCAGTCGAGCGCCCAACGTGGTACTCGCGCGCGAACTCCTTGGCCGTGAGCCAATCCTCCTCTCCCTTGCGGTTTGCCAGCGTCGTTGTCTGGCTCATTGGAACCTCCTTGGTTCGTATCTTCCGGGGCGTATCCCCGCGTCCAATTCTGACTATGTCACGTTCGGTTTAGCGCTAAAATCCTGATATGTAAAAACGAACGCCCAGCTAGGAGGATTGCAATGGAAACTAGGGGAACTTGGGCGGTTTATGAATGTGAGCTCGTCGAGCTGGATACCGGCTTCTCGAAGGGGCACGATGTCCCCAAGGCGATTCGGGTGCTCAGGAACGGGCGTATAAGGGAGGCGGCGGAGCTGCCGCGCGGGTTTGTCACCTACCCGCTGCTCGACTACGACTTCTCCTCCGACGAGGAGGTTCTGAAATTCGTCAACGAATACGGCATCGTCATGTGTCCCTATGCTGGTGCCGTCGATAGGACGTTTGCGGCCATAGAGGAGCCTGTCATCTACAGGAGGATGCTGCATCGCATCGCAGCAGAGACTAAGAGGGATGAACCGGAGAGGACTGGATTCTTCGGTGGTTTCTTGCTTCGGCTCTTCCGTCCTGCCGTGAGCGAGCGCCCTAGACTGATTGACCCGTCCGAGGCTTTTGGGGGCTGCGACGCGGAGTGGGACTCCAAGGAGCTGTTCTACAGGGGTCTTCGCGCCTCGACCGAGAGCGACTACATAAGGGCCAATCGGATGGGGTTCATGGGGTACTTTGACGAGGACGGTCGGCTCGTCGGCACCGAACGCATAAGGGCACTTGCCATGAACGAAGCGGCGAGCGAGCACTCAAAGACCGGGGAATGGAAATATCCTGACTGTCTCATATCGCTTGAGGAGGTAAGGGGCACACTCTATCTGCTCCAAGTCGCTGCCGTTGTGCTCCAAGGCTTCTCGTATCTGGATGGGAGCACTGACGAGAAGAGGAACGCGGGCATACAGAAGAACCGCTACGCGAAGAAGTTCACCCCTAAGGGGCCTCAGGACGAAGAGGCTCAGCGGAGGGCCATCGACTTCGCAGACTCTACCGCAAAGGCGCTGGTTGCCACAAGGCGTACCGAGAGGATGTTCGCGCTCTTCTTCGCAGGGCGGCCCAACCTCCTCAAGGCCCTGTGTTCCACCTGCAACTGGGCGATATGCTCGTGGGACTACCCCGATAGCAGGCTCGGCGTGCCCGACGGCATTTTGAGCGAGTCAGAGAAGCAGATGGTAGTCGAGAGGCTGGCGACCGCCAAGGCCAAGTACGAGGACGAGCCGAAAATGCTTGAGCTGCTGGACAAGCGACCGATGCAGGCGGGCTGGGAGCACCTCGAAGAGAATCTCGGCATCTTCATGCAGGCCTGTCTGAACAACGGTTGGGGGACTGAGGGTCACAAACTCGTATCAGAAGATTCATTCAGGTTCGGCGAGTTTAAAGACGGCGGCCCGACGTTCGCCCCGGGGGACAATCGAATGACCTTGCAGAGGGCGATTGCCGAACAGCTCGCTTCCTATTTGGAGGAGGAGGCATCGAACTGGCAAATCTGCGAGGAGTGCGGCGAGCCCTATATCTATCACAACACCTCGCCCAAGCTCGTTACGCCGGATGAAGTCCGGAAGAGGGAGGCGGAGGGTCGCAAGACCAGAAAGAGGCTTCCCAGCACGACCACATGCTCCGACACGCACCGTATGAGGCTGTCGCGCAAGAGGTAACAACAGGCATCGGAGGGATTCTTCCGATGCCTGTTTTGTTAACCTGCCAGTTTCTCGAGCGCTTCTGCGGCGTCATTCATGCCCGCAGGGGTGTTGGAGGTGTAGACGTTGAGCGTCATCGCCGCGTTGGCGTGGCCGAGGAGGTAGGAGACGGTCTTCACGTTCACGCCACTCGTGATGAGGTGCGTGGCGAAGGTGTCGCGCAGGTCGTGGAAGGTGACGCGCTTGCCCATGACACCTGTGAGGTTCATGGTCTTCGCGAGCGACGTGAAGTCCTTGGTGATGCGGTCGGGCGTGTAGTAGGCATCCTCGCTGCCGAGCACGAACGCCTCGTCGGTCGCCTGCGCGCCGAGCGAGCACTTTAGCTCGGCGAGCGCCATGGCAAGGCTCTCTTCAAGGACGACTACGCGCTCTCCTGCATCGGTCTTCGTGCCCTTGAGGTAGGTCTTGCCGTCGGACACGCCGATTGCACGGCGGATGGCCGCCTTGCGTCCGGCAAGGTCGATGTCGGCCCACTTGAGCCCTGCGACCTCCTCGCGGCGGAGCCCTGCAAGGAGCCCGAATCGCGCGGCTATGCTCTGCTTGGTGGTCGGCGATGCGTTGAGGATTCCGAGCAGGCGGACGCGGCTCTCCTCGTCGAGAGCGTTGGGCTGGGGCTTGTTGCGCTTCGACGGCTTCACGGCCTTCACGAAAGGCGTGCGGGCGATGTGACCTGCGTCCACCGCGTAGTCCATGACCTGCTTGAGAAAGCGATGGTCTTTGGCGACCGTGTCGGGCACAAGACCCTCGCGGAGAAGCCCGGCCTGCATGTCCATGACGTTCCCCGGCGTCACCTCGCCAATCTGAAAGCCTTCGAGGTGCCGAGATATGTGCTTGATTGAGCTACGGTAGTTCGTTGCGGTGCTCGCTTCGATTTGGCCGCCGCGTTCTCGCTCATCGACGTATTCGAGCATGTAGGCGATGAGGTCTGTGGACGAATGGCTCTGTGACTCGTCCGCTATGAGGTCTTTCCTGATTTCCTGCATACGCAATTCTGCCGCACGCTTCGAGGTTGCCTCGAAGGAACGAGTGACTGTCTTCGTGCCGTTGAGGTCAGTGCGGCAGAATCGTGCCTGCCAATGCCCCTTACCTCGTTGTCTTAGGCTTCCCTTTGAGTATGTCGCCATCTTGATGCACCTCCGGGCTCTGTCCAAATTCAGGGCCGCTTTTGTCCAAACGCTGTCCAAATTCATTCCGGACTCAACATACTCGGCAGACTAGCCGGAATCGCCGACTTTTGCATTTGCCGTGCTAGACGGACTAACCGGACTATTTGGATGCAGGATTGATGAAGGACTGAACCCAAGATGAGCGTCTGCCGTTCGGCTGACACGGAAGAGGTCACAAGTTCAAATCTTGTAACGCCCACCAAATTTGCTGG